>Ga0302231_10000784_pt1 | contig 21758 bp, 18 predicted proteins | sample II_Palsa_N2_2_FD_193522 | JGI IMG/M metagenome (GOLD analysis project Ga0302231, IMG submission 193522) | Peat permafrost microbial communities from Stordalen Mire near Abisko, Sweden - II_Palsa_N2_2 | ecosystem: Environmental > Terrestrial > Soil > Palsa > Peat permafrost | place: Sweden...
TCAGCACCAGCAACGCGGGCGGCAACGCGCCGTCGTTCGCTAAAAACGAGACCAAGCTCAAAGATGCCTCGAGCATCGACGACCTGAAGAAGTGCGACGCCATCATCTCCTGCCAGGGCGGCGACTATACCAACGACGTGTTCCCGAAACTGCGCGCAGCCGGTTGGAACGGTTACTGGATCGACGCGGCTTCATCGCTGCGCATGAAGGACGACGCGGTCATCATTCTCGATCCGGTCAACCTCGACGTGATCAAGAACGCGCTGGTGAAGGGCCAGAAGAATTTTATCGGTGGCAACTGCACGGTCAGCCTGATGCTGATGGCGCTGGGCGGCCTGTTCCGCGAAAACCTCATCGACTGGATGACGGCCATGACGTATCAGGCCGCATCGGGCGCGGGCGCCCAGAACATGCGCGAATTGCTGCAGCAGATGGGCACACTGTATGGCTCGGCCAAGGAAGACCTGGCGGATCCGTCGTCGGCGATTCTGGACATCGATCGCCGCGTGCTGGCCGCGATGAATAGCGACCGCATGCCGACTGAACATTTCGGCGTGCCGCTCGCCGGTTCGCTGATCCCGTGGATCGACAAGGACCTCGGAAACGGCATGTCCAAGGAAGAGTGGAAGGGCGGCGCGGAAACCAACAAGATCCTCGGCAAGCCGGCTATGGGTACGCCGGGTTCGATCCCGGTGGACGGTTTGTGCGTGCGCATCGGCGCCATGCGCTGCCACTCGCAGGCTTTGACGATCAAGCTGAAGAAGGACGTGCCGCTCGACGAGGTCAGCAGCATCCTCGCCTCGGCTAACGACTGGGTTAAGGTTGTGCCGAACGAGCGCGAAGCGTCGATCCGCGATCTGTCGCCAGCGGTGGTCACGGGCACGCTGACTGTGCCGGTCGGGCGTCTGCGCAAGCTGGCGATGGGCGGCGAATATCTGTCGGCTTTCACGGTTGGCGACCAGCTCTTGTGGGGTGCCGCAGAGCCGCTGCGCAGGATGCTGCGCATTCTGCTCGACAAGTAAAGTAAACTACGCGGCTACGACGCGTAAAAACTCAAAAAGCGTCGCGCTCGCGCGGCGCTTTTTTCATTGGTGTGCTCCCAAAATCTTGTCTCAATCCAACCGCAAACAAGGGCAGAGCGCTGACGCGCCCGTGGTCCAGATGACCGTCCGACACGCTTCCCTTCGCGCTATCGCGTGCAGCCGTGTGTGCCAGTTCGCCGCCGCGGCCACCTTGGCCTTCGGGCTGGGCGGCTTGGCTGGGGGTGTCACCGACGCTCAGGCAGCGACTGCCGATGCGGCAAGCGCGCCAGCCGTCCCTGCCGCGCCGCTCGCCGCCGGCAGCCAGTACGCGATTCACCCGGGGCAATCGCTCAATGATGTGGCTGTGGCGGCTACACAGTCGCACGACCGAGCGACCTTGGCGCGCGCCTCGAAGGCCTTGTTCGACGCGAATCCGAACGCGTTTATGTCGCACGACCCGAGCCGGCTGCGACTGGGGTCCGTTTTGACGATTCCAGCGCTGGATGCGACGGGCGCGGCGATCGTGGCTTCGGATGCTGCCGGTACGTCGGCACCGTCGGGGGCGGTTGCAAGTTCCGCTGTTGCGGTGAGCTCGCCGTTGGCGGCGCCTTCAGCCGCTACAGCGGCGACGGCAATTGGGGCAAGTACTGCGCTTGGCGCTGCGTCGCAGCCTGCCAGCGCGCAGGCGAACGCCGCGAGTGCTGCCGTGCAGGCTGCTCCGGCCGTCGCTGGACCCGCAAGTGCGCCGGTTCAGGCGAGTTCGGTAACCACCGGTGCCGGCACTAGCGCGCCGTCGGCCGGCAGTGAGGCCGCTATGGCCGCCTCCGGGGCGATGTCCGGCGCCGCTTCGGCACCTGCTGGCGTTTCGTCGGCAGCCGCCGCGCCGTCTGCCTCGCAAGCGGTCGGTGCGCATGTCTGGACGGGCGCGATCCAGCCGGCGACCGGTGCGTCGGTCGCCTCCGCGGCGTCTGCGACGCTGCCGGTTACGCCTTCCTCCGCCGCGCAGGCCCTGCAGGCGACGACGCAGGTTTCCAGTCTGCAGCAGTTGCTCGCGCTAAAAAGCCGGGTGCTGATGGAGTTGCAAAAGCATGGCATCGGCGGCAAGCCAGCGCAGCCTGCTCAGGCGAACGGTCCGGCCACGGTTGCGAGCGGTCCGGCGGTTGCTGCCAGCGAGACGCATGGGCAGAGTACCGGCGCTGTGGGTAGTTCGCACACCCAGAGTGGCAACTTCGATTTGTCTCCGGTGAACCTCGGGTTTGCCGCTGCAATTGGCGCTGCGGCGGTCGCTCTGCTGGCCGCGCTTGGGATGCGTCGGCGTAAGAGTGGCGTGACGGCGGCGGAGGCTGCTGGCGTGCCTGAAACTGAAACCGTGGCGGGGCCGGAGACTCTGCTGGCGCGGGATAACTTCGCGCCGCGTGATGAGATTGGTACGTCTGACCCAGCGGTTGCCGGCGAGTACGCGGTACGCGAAGAAGCAACTCACGAGGCCGCGGCGCCCGAAGAAGCGGCTGCACGTGAAGAAGCGGCAGCACGTGAATTGGCGGAGAGGGAGGCAGCAACCCAGCAGGCCGCAGAGCGCGAAGCAGCGGCTCATGACGCGGCACCCCATGAAGGAGCGGTCGCGCGCGAAGTGGAAGAGCACGAGGCCGCAGCACAGAACGCAGCAGAGAGCGAAACAGCGGCGTACGAACCGGCCGGGCATGACGCCTCAGCCGCCGACACCCCGCCGCCCGCCACGAGCGAACTCCCTTCCGAGGCGCCTGGACAATCGCCGTGGTCGGAAAGCGAGCACGCTTCCGCGCCTACCCCCTTCGAAGATACAACCCCCCCGGCGGATCACGCCCCGGCCGCAGAACCCGGGACCGACGCATTGCGTCCGGACCAGTTCCACCCGGCGGTCGAGCATCCGAATCATCCTGCACCGGCCGACCCGCATCAATGGACCGAGCCCGCGGAGCATCCCGCTGACGAAAGCTCTGTCGCAGAGCCGCCTGAACGCCACGAACCGCCGCATCCGCAGATCGATTTCGGTGCACCGGCGCCGCTTGGCGAGCCGCAAGCGGGGTCGCCGTTCGGCCAACATCCCGCCGAGCCGTCGCTCGATCACACTGGAACCCCACAGCCGCTTTCCGCGCCGCCGCAGCTTGAGTCGCAGTGGGGCGAACCACTGACGGCCGAGGTATCCGAACCGGCACCGCACGAAGAGCCGCTGGCGCCCGAGGCATTCCAACCGGCACCGCACGAAGAGCCGCTGGCACCCGGGGCATTCCAACCGGCGCCGTACGAAGAACCATCCGCGCCCGAGGCATTCGAACAGGCATCGCACGAGACAACGCCTACCCATCAGCAACCGGACGCGCCGCACTTCGAGGAAAACGCATCCCCAGAGCATCCCCTCAACGACACCGCGGCTGAGCCGGTCGCCGCCAGCAGCTTCCCCCGCGACGCAGTCGATGCATTCGGCAGCCTCGACATGGGTTTGCCGCCGCGGGTCGAGCCTGCCACACCGGTGACGCCACCTGCTTCGCTGTCGACGCAACCGGTAGTCGAGCCCGAAATCACCGCGCAGCACGCCTTAATGCACGGCTCTGCAGGCTCGCTCCCTGCCGCCGAAGAAATCGCCGCTGGCACGGCGGGCCCAGCAGCCGTCGCCGGGCTAGGCGCTGCCGGCTTCGGCGCACTGAATCTGGACTTCGATCTGGAATTGCCGCCGAGTCCCGCGCAGCCGCTGCCGTCGTTCACGCCGCATGACCTGATCCGGATTGCCCGCAACAAGCTCGATTTGGCCTCCGAATACATCGAACTGGGCGATCTGGCCGGCGCGCGAGCGCTGATCCAGGAAGTGATCGATACGAACGACGCTGCCACGCGTACCGAAGCGCGAGCGTTGCTGTCGACGCTGCGGCCATTGTCGTAAGGCCTGCCGTGACGCGGATTGCACTAGGAATCCAGTACGACGGCTCGGCCTTTTGCGGCTGGCAGTCGCAGCCGCACGGCAAGACGGTTCAGGACACGCTCGAACGGGCGCTCCTGGAATTTGCGCAGACGCCCCTGCAGACGGTGGTTGCCGGCCGTACCGATACCGGCGTGCATGGCCTCGGACAGGTCGTGCATTTCGACACCGAACTGGACCGCACGGACTTCTCGTGGGTGCGTGGCACCAACGCGTTTCTGCCCAAAACGGTCGCAGTGCAGTGGGCGAAACCGATGCCGGACACGTTCCACGCGCGTTTTTCGGCCTTCGAGCGCACCTATTACTATGCGCTATACGTCCATCCGGTGCGCTCGCCGATGCAGACCGATCGCGCCGGCTGGGTGCACACACCGCTCGACGTCGAGGCGATGCGCGCCGCCGCCGCTTACCTGATCGGCCAGCACGATTTCTCGGCGTTCCGCTCATCGGAATGTCAGGCGAAAACACCAGTCAAGCACCTGCACCAGATCGACGTGCGGCAGCAGGGCGACTTCATCCACTTCCGCTTCCGCGCCAACGCATTCCTACATCACATGGTGCGTAATCTGATGGGCTGTCTCGTGGCAGTCGGACGCGGACGTCATCCTGCCGCGTGGATGGCCGATGTGCTGGCGAGCCGTGATCGCAATCAGGCCGCGCCCACTTTCATGCCTGACGGCCTGTATCTCGCGCAAGTGGGCTATCCTCAGGAATTCGCGGTGCCCGCTGCGCAGGCGGCCAGTGTGCCGTGGAGCACCGTCTGGACCGACTCATTGCAATCATGAATTCAACCACCCTGAACCAGCCGGCCGCGGCCGGCGCACCCCAGCACCAAGGTGCGACGCAAGCCGCGGCGCCCCATCGGACTCGCATCAAGCTGTGCGGGCTGTCGAAGCCCGAGGACGTGGCTCACGCCATCGACCTCGGCGCGGACGCGATCGGCCTGGTGTTCTATCCGCCCAGTTCGCGCTCGATCAACGTGGCCCAGGCACTCGAACTCGTACGGGACGTGCCGCCGTTCGTGTCGGTAGTGGGCCTGTTCGTGAACGCATCGCCCGAGTGGATACGCGAAGTGGTAAGCAACGTTCCGCTCACCCTGCTACAGTTCCACGGCGACGAGACGCCTCGGCAATGCGAGGCGCTCGCCAGCGTTGCGGGTTTGCCTTGGTTGCGCGCTTTGCGGGTTGAGGCCGATACTCAGCAAGCCGATTTGGTAAAATCGGCGCTTAACTATGCAGCAGCCAGCGCTCTTCTGTTCGACACCCATGTCGAAGGCTATGGCGGCGGCGGGAAGGTTTTCGATTGGTCACTTATTCCAGCAGAGCTCGCGCGTCGGGCCGTTTTGAGTGGTGGGTTGAACGCGCAAAACGTCAGTGATGCGATTCATCGCGTGCGCCCGTACGCGGTCGATGTCTCGAGCGGCATCGAAGTAGCGGGCGCCAAGGGCGTGAAAGATCACGCCCGGATGGCGGCGTTCGTACGCGCGGTGCGCGCAGCGGACGCAGAGTGATTCCGCCGGAGCTGGCCTCGCATGAAGCGGGTCGCCCGGCACACTGAGAAGAGTGACAACATGTATAACTTGCCCGATGAACGAGGCCATTTCGGCCAATTTGGCGGCGTATTCGTTGCTGAAACGTTGGTTCACGCACTCAACGAGCTGCGTGAAGCCTACGAAAAATTCCAGAAAGACCCCGAGTTCGTTGCTGAATACGAACGCGAACTGAAGCACTTCGTTGGCCGTCCTTCCCCCATTTATCACGCCCAGCGCTGGAGCGAACTGCTCGGCGGCGCGCAGGTCTTCCTCAAGCGTGAGGACCTGAATCACACCGGCGCGCACAAGATCAACAATGTGATCGGACAGGCCCTGCTCGCCAAACGCATGGGCAAGAAGCGCGTGATCGCGGAAACCGGCGCGGGTCAGCATGGGGTTGCGACGGCGACGATTGCGGCCCGCTTCGGCATGGAGTGCGTGGTCTACATGGGCTCGGAAGACGTACGCCGGCAGGCCGCCAACGTGTATCGCATGAAGTTGCTTGGCGCTACCGTCGTGCCGGTCGAATCGGGATCCAAAACGCTGAAAGACTCGCTCAACGAAGCGATGCGTGACTGGGTCACGAACGTCGAAAGCACCTTCTATATCATCGGCACGGTCGCGGGTCCGCATCCGTATCCGATGATGGTGCGCGATTTCCAGCGTGTGATCGGCGATGAGTGCAAGGTACAGATGCCGGAAATGGTCGGCCGTCAGCCAGATGCGATAATTGCCTGTGTGGGCGGCGGATCGAACGCAATGGGCATCTTTTACCCGTATATCGACGACAAAGACGTCCAGTTGATCGGCGTTGAAGCCGCCGGCGACGGTCTCGATACGGGGCGTCATGCGGCATCGTTGATCGGCGGCAGCCCAGGCGTCTTGCACGGCAACCGCACCTACCTGCTGCAGGACGAAAACGGCCAGATCATCGAGACGCATTCGGTGTCCGCGGGTCTGGACTATCCGGGTGTCGGCCCGGAACACGCCTGGCTGCACGAAACTGGCCGTGCGCAATACGTTGGCATCACCGACGAAGAAGCGCTCAAGGCGTTCCACGATTGCTGCCGGATCGAAGGCATTATTCCGGCGCTCGAATCGAGCCACGCGCTGGCCTATGCGGCCAAACTCGCGCCGACCTTGCCGAAAGACAAGTACCTTCTGGTGAACCTGTCGGGCCGCGGCGACAAGGACATGCACACGGTCGCTGAGCGATCGGGTATCACGTTCTGAGCGCCGCGACGATGCGCGACGAGTTCGACGAGCCGCAACCGGCAATCGACGGCCCCCAGGCTGGAGCGGCCGAGGCTGCGATGGCTGGGGGCGCGTTAGCCGAAGCCGACACGCCCCAGGTCGAAGCAACCGAGACGCCGGCACCGGCGTCCCCGGCTGCTTTGCCTGTGGTGCCGGCCGGTATTCAGCTCTTGAACCGCGATTTTCTGACCGATGTGGCGAACCTGCCGGATGCTTCAATCGACCTGATCCTGGCCGACCCTCCGTATGGGCTCGGCAAGGACTACGGCAACGACTCCGATATGCGCTCGGGCGACGACTTTATCGCCTGGACGCGTAGCTGGCTTGAGCTGGCGATCCCCAAGCTCAAGCCGTCCGGTTCGCTGTATATCTTTTGCACGTGGCAGTACGCGCCGGAAATCTTCTCCTTTCTGAAGACGCGTCTCACGATGGTCAACGAGATCATCTGGGACCGGCGCGTGCCGAGCATGGGCGGCACCACCCGCCGCTTCACGTCCGTGCATGACAACATCGGCTTTTTCGCGGTGGCGAAGGACTACTACTTCGATCTCGATCCCGTCCGTATCCCGTACGATGCCGTCACGAAGAAGGCGCGTTCGCGCAAGTTGTTCGAGGGCAGCAAGTGGCTGGAGCAAGGCTATAACCCGAAGGACGTCTGGTCTGTGTCGCGCCTGCATCGGCAGCACGCCGAGCGGGTCGATCATCCGACCCAGAAACCTCTGGAAATCGTCGAGCGCATGGTGCTCGCGAGCTGCCCGCCGGGCGGCCGCGTGCTTGACCCGTTCATGGGTAGCGGCACCACCGCAGTCGCTTGCGCACGGCAGAAGCGCGAATTCGTCGGCTATGAAATCAATGAAAGTTACTGCGCGATAGCGCGTGAACGCGTCAGCGCGGCCGCGCCGGTTGCGCTGACCGAACCCATCGCGCCCGTTGCATCCGTGGATGCTGAGACCTGAATTGGCACCCCGGGTGCGATTGCAGTGCCGAACGGGGTCGAAAAATCAGGAAACAAGCTCCAAAAGCGACGAACGCGCAGCTAACTATTTTCGAGAAAATTTCCATGTCCCGTATCAAGAGCACATTTGCAGCATTGACTGCACAAGGCAAGAAAGGATTGATCCCGTTCATGACGGCTGGCGATCCAGACCCGGCTCGCACTGTCGAATTCATGCACGCGCTCGCCGCCGGCGGTGCGGATGTGATCGAATTAGGCGTGCCGTTCTCCGACCCGATGGCTGACGGCCCGGTCATCCAGGCATCCTCGGAGCGCGCACTGGCGCATGGCGTCTCGCTGCGTCACGTGCTGGCCGACGTGAAGCGGTTCCGCGAGCGCGACGACAAGACGCCGGTGGTGCTGATGGGCTATGCCAATCCGATTGAACGGATGGGCATCGAAGCATTCGCTGCGGCGGCGCAGGATGCCGGCGTAGATGGCGTGCTGGTAGTCGACTATCCACCGGAAGAATCGGTGATCTTCGCCGAAAAGATGCGATCTTCCGGCATCGACCCGATTTTTCTGCTCGCCCCCACGTCGACCGACGACCGCATCGCCGAAGTTGGCAAAATCGCCAGTGGCTACGTCTACTACGTGTCGCTGAAAGGGGTCACCGGAGCGGCAAATCTGGACGTTTCCAGCATCGCGAGTAAAATCCCGGCCATCAAGTCGCGCGTCCCCCTGCCGGTGGGCGTCGGTTTCGGCATCCGGGACGCCCAGACGGCGCGCTCGGTAGCCGAAGTCTCCGATGCCGTCGTGATCGGCAGTCGTATCGTGCAATTGCTCGAAAAAGCCGCACCGGAGACAGCCGCAGAGACGCTGACGCGTTTCATTGCGGATATCCGCGAGGCGCTCGACAGCATTGGCGCGACCGCCCGATAACCGTAATTTTTTGTCTGCTGTAGGCTTGCGGCGGGGTTTTATCCCCGCCGTCATTGCGTACCGAAGACCTGGAAGGAATCACCATGAGCTGGCTCGACAAGCTGCTGCCGCCCAAAATCAAGCAAACCGATCCGAAGAACCGTAAGGGGATTCCGGAAGGCCTGTGGATCAAGTGCCCGTCGTGCGAAGCGGTGTTGTACCGCAACGACGTCGAGGCCAATCTGCACGTGTGCCCGAAGTGCGACCACCACATGCGCATCGGCGCACGTGAGCGGCTCGACGGCCTGCTCGATCCGGAAGGCCGCTACGAAATCGGCCAGGAGATCCTGCCGGTCGACGCGCTCAAGTTCAAGGACAGCCGCAAGTATCCGGACCGCCTGAAAGAGGCGATGGAAGAAACCGACGAAACCGACGCCATGGTCGTCGTGGGCGGTGCGATTCACACACTGCCGTGCGTAGTGGCCTGCTTCGAGTTCTCGTTCATGGGCGGCTCGATGGGCTCGGTGGTCGGCGAGCGCTTCGCGCGCGGCGCGCAGAACGCGCTCGAGCAGAATGTGCCGTTTATCTGCTTCACCGCTTCGGGCGGCGCGCGGATGCAGGAAAGCCTGTTGTCGCTGATGCAGATGGCCAAGACCACGGCGATGCTGACCAAGCTGTCCGACGCCAAGCTGCCGTTCATCTCGGTGCTGACCGACCCGACCATGGGTGGCGTGTCGGCGAGTTTCGCGTTCCTCGGCGACGTGGTGATCGCTGAGCCGAAAGCGCTGATCGGTTTTGCCGGCCCACGCGTGATCGAACAGACTGTGCGCGAAAAGCTGCCGGAAGGCTTCCAGCGTGCCGAATTCCTGATGACGAAGGGTGCAATCGACATGATCGTCGACCGTCGCAAGCTGCGTGAGGAAATCGCGCGCCTGATGGCGCTGCTGTCCCGCCAGCCGGCTGACGCGGTAGCCTAAGCGAACGCAACGAAATCAACGAACGCAACCGCCACACAAGCCTTCGATGCCGTGCCACACAGCACGGCAGAGCAAAAAACAGCGCGCCGCGAGAGGTCATCAAGCGGCGCGCAGTCATTTCCGGGATAATCGCGGTCTCGCGCAAGTTCGCAACACCGCCTAACCGACGCATCCGATGACCACCACATTCCCCACCCTCGACGCCTGGCTCAAGCATCTCGAATCTGCGCATCCTGTGGGCATCGACATGGGCCTGACGCGGATCAGCAAAGTGCGCGACGCGCTGCAACTGTCGTTCGAATGCCCGGTGATCACTGTGGGCGGCACCAACGGCAAAGGCTCGACGTGCGCGATCCTCGAAACGATCCTGCTGCGCTCAGGCTACCGCGTGGGTTGCCACACGTCCCCGCATCTCCTCACGTTCAACGAACGGGCGCGGGTGAACGGCGAGGTGGCGAGCGACGACGACCTGCTGCCGCACTTCGAGGCGGTCGAAGCGGCGCGCCTGAGCTTCGCCGAACCGGTCTCGCTGACGTACTTCGAATTCACGACGCTGGCCATCATGCATCTGTTTGCCTCGCGCGGGCTGGATGCGGTGATTCTGGAAGTGGGCCTCGGTGGACGCCTCGACGCGGTCAATATCCTCGATGCCGATTGCGCGATCGTCACGAGCATCGACATCGATCACACCGAATATCTTGGCGATACGCGCGAGAAAATCGGCTTCGAGAAAGCCGGCATTTTCCGCTCCGGCAGGCCCGCGATCTGCGCCGACCCGGTGCCGCCGCAAACGTTGATCGACCATGCAGAAGCGATCGGCGCCGATCTATGGCTCTTCGGCCGCGATTTTCGCTATGAAGGCCAAGCCGGCAGCGAGCGTCAGCAATGGAGCTATGTGGGCCGTACGCTGCGCCGCTCAGCGCTCGCCTACCCGGCGCTGCGCGGTGCGAATCAGCTGATCAACACCTCAGCTGCGCTGGCGGGCCTCGAAGCTTTGCGCGACCGTCTGCCGGTCTCGGCGCAGGACATCCGCCTGGGACTGGCGAACGTCGAACTGGCGGGCCGTTTTCAGGTGCTGCCGGGCAAACCGGCCATTGTCCTCGATGTTGGACACAACCCACATGCCGCCGCAGTTTTATCGCAGAATCTCGGCAATATGGGTTATTTTCCGTACACGTATGCCGTATTTGGCGCGATGCACGACAAGGACATCGCTGGCGTGATCGAACACCTGAAAGGCGAAGTGGCCCATTGGTGCGTGACCGATCTGGCGAGCCCGCGGGCGGCGTCCGCTGAGTTTCTCGAGACCACCTTGCGCGAGTGTGGTGTGACCGATGGCCCCGATAGCAGCATCACGCGGTTCGAATCGCCGGCCGAGGCTTTCCAAGACGCGCTAAAACGGGCCTCGGAGAATGATAGAATCGTGGTTTTCGGCAGTTTCTATACGGTAGCCGGCGTAATGGCCTACCGTAAATCGCAGCAACACTGAACGGGCGGCAGCCTCGAACCAAGCCATTCATGGGAATTTTCTCGTTCGGCAAGAAAGACGACGCGCCTACCCGGCGTGGCGCAAATACGAGTTCCACCCGGGCCGCCCGTGGCGAGCGCGTGGAGCGGCGAACCACCCGCCGCACGGAACGGCCTGACGCTGATGCAATGCTGCTCGACCCTACGCTGCCGGAAAAGCAGCGTGCGCGTCGCCGCCTGGTAGGCGCAATCGCCATGGTGGTCGCAGCCGTCGTGATCCTGCCCATGGTGCTGGATTCGCATCCGAAGCCTGTGACGGACGATATCGCCATCGATATCCCCACCCGTCCGGCGCCCAAAGCGGCCGCCGCCGATGAAGACACCCAGGCAGGTGTCGCACCTGATAATCCGGCCGCAGATAGCGCAAACACCGCGCTTGCAGCTTCCGGCGTAGCGCCGACTGCCGCGGCACCCGCTGCGACGAACACCATGACGCAGCAGGGCACGACCGCTGCACCGGCGCAAGCTGGCAAGAGCAGCAAGCCGCAAGCGTCCGCTGTGGCATCGACGCAAGCGCCTGCTTCGAAGAAGCCGCCTAAACCGGCCGCCGCGCCGACTCAAAGCGCCGCTAACACGAACAATACGAACACCACCGCAGCCGCGACCACGAGCAACCCCGATGCAGCTGCCGCAGACGCCGATTCCGGCACGCCTGCCTCGCCGCCAGGTAGCCGTTTCGCGGTGCAACTGGGTTCGTTCCCGGACGACGCCAGCGCGAAAGCCTGGGCATCCAAGTTGAAAGCGGCAGGAGTGCCCGCATATACCGAGCACAGGAAGCAGGCCGACGGCACGAGCCGTACGCTGCTGCGCGCAGGCCCGTTCGCTGACCGGGCGGCTGCGTCGGCTGCGATCGCGAAGGTTCGCGAAGCTGGCCTGACGTCGGGCTCGAACAACGGCTCGGCACAGTAAGTCAGCGATGTTCACTGCCTTCGACTACGCTGTAATGGCGGTGATCGGTTTGTCGGCCCTGAGGGGCGGTTGGCGCGGTTTTCTGTCCGAGATATTCGGGCTGATTGGCTGGGTTGCAGCGTTTTTGATTGCCTGCCATTTCGTCGGCTATGTGGTGCCGTATATGCCCGCCAGGTGGCCGGGTGGCGCCTTGACTCAATGGCTGCTGGCTTTCGCGTTGCTGATCATCGGCGTGATGCTGGTGGTGGGCGTGGCTAACGCGCTACTGAGCCGGCTCGTGCAGGCCTCCGGTTTGAGCGGTGTGGACCGCTCGCTGGGTTTGATGTTCGGCCTCGTTCGCGGGGTCATCCTGGTGCTGATTCTGGTCGCCCTCGCAGGCCTGACCGAACTGCCCCAGCAGGAATTCTGGCGCAACGCCTTGTTGCGGCCCTACGCGGTCCAAGGCGTGCACGAACTGAAACCGCTGCTCCCCGAGACACTCGCTGCTTACGTCCGTGTGTGACGATCACAAGCCGGCGAGGCGTTGCAGGAAGTACGCAGGACATCGGCGCGACCCGGATGCTTCCCCGGCACCGGCCGCCGTCACGAATTTCGTACCTTTGAAGGACATGCCATGTGCGGCATCGTAGGCGTAGTTTCCCAATCCCCAGTCAATCAGCTGATCTATGACAGCCTGCTGCTCCTGCAGCACCGCGGTCAGGACGCAGCCGGCATTGCGACGGCGGACGGCAGCAATTTCCACATGCATAAGGCCAACGGCATGGTGCGCGACGTGTTCCGCACGCGCAACATGCGCAGCCTGCCCGGCACCACCGGCATCGGCCAGGTGCGTTACCCGACGGCTGGCTCCGCGTCGAGCGAAGAAGAGGCCCAACCGTTCTACGTGAACGCGCCGTTCGGCATCATCCTCGCTCACAACGGCAATCTGACCAACTGGCAGCAGCTGAAAGAGGAGATGTTCCGCGTCGATCGCCGCCACATCAACACCAATTCCGATACCGAAGTGCTGCTCAACGTGCTCGCGCACGAACTGCAGCTTTCCACGTCCGGCCTGCAAATCGATCCGGCATCTGTATTCAAGGCGGTCTCGGGTGTGCATCGCCGCGTGCACGGTTCGTATGCGATCGTTTCGCTCATTGCCGGCTACGGCCTGCTGGCCTTCCGCGATCCGTTCGGCATCCGTCCGCTGTGTCTCGGCAAGCAGGAAACGGCGCATGGCGTCGAGTGGATCGTGGCTTCGGAATCGGTAGCCATTGAAGGTATCGGCTTCGAATTCGTGCGCGACGTGGCGCCGGGCGAAGCGCTGTTCATTGATGTCGAAGGCAATCTGCACTCGCAACAGTGCGCAACGAACGCGAGCCTGAACCCGTGTATTTTCGAACTCGTGTACCTCGCGCGTCCGGACTCGGTGCTCGATGGCGTGCCGGTCTACAACGTGCGTCTGCGCATGGGCGATTACCTCGCGGAGAAGATCCGGCGTGAACTGCCGGACGTACCGATCGACGTGGTGATGCCGATTCCCGATTCGTCGCGTCCCGCTGCGATGCAGGTCGCCAAGAAGCTTGGTGTCGAGTATCGCGAAGGCTTCTTCAAGAACCGCTACGTTGGCCGCACCTTTATCATGCCGGGCCAGGCCGTGCGCAAGAAGTCGGTGCGCCAGAAGCTCAATGCGATGGCGATCGAATTCAAGGGCAAGAACGTGCTGATCGTGGACGACTCGATCGTGCGCGGCACCACCTCGCACGAAATCGTGCAGATGGCGCGTTTTGCCGGCGCGAACAAGGTCATCTTCGCCTCGGCAGCGCCGCCTGTGAAATTCCCGAACGTCTACGGTATCGACATGCCGACGCGCGGCGAACTGGTCGCCCACGGCCGTACCGATGATGAAGTCGCACGCATGATCGGTGCGGATCACCTCGTGTATCAGGACGTTGATGCACTCAAGCAGGCTGTGCGCGACATCAACCCGGCGCTGAAGGAATTCGAAGCGTCGTGCTTCGACGGCAACTACATCACCGGCGACGTCACCACCGAGTACCTCGACCGCATCGAAACCGCGCGTCTCGCACCGTCCGCGCAATCGGACCGCGACACTGCCAGCGAAGCAATGGATGGCGGTGCAGCGCGTTCGCAACTGCACCTGCAATTGTCGGTGGAGTAATCCATCGCATGGGCGCGTGCGGGCGGTGTACATGCACGCCGCGCGCCACGCATGTTAGGATGATGGCTTGCGTCGATTTGAACTCAGCTTGCGGACGCGGGGCAACCCAAAACAGCTAAAGCGAACGGTGGAAATGTAGCAACCGTCCGCCGCCGCTCCAGCTTTCCCCCGCACATGAAGCCCGCTTATGCCGACGCAAAGCGGGCTTTTTTGTTGCCGGCGCGTTTGACGTTCATTCAGCCTGACGATGAACGTGAAGCGGCAAACGCCGGTCTGGAAAACGTGGCAACACGTGACGACACGTGGAAAATGGAACTAGAACCAACATGGACGACTCCCTGAACTTCGACACCCTCGCAGTCCGCTCGGGCACGCTGCGCAGCGACTTCAACGAGCATTCGGAAGCGATTTTCCTGACGTCGAGCTTTGTGTTCACAAGCGCTGCCGACGCCGCCGAGCGCTTCAAGAACTCCGAGGACAATTACACGTACTCGCGCTTCACCAACCCTACGGTCACGATGTTCCAGGACCGTCTGGCTGCGCTCGAAGGCGGCGAGGCGTGCATCGCGACGGCCTCGGGCATGAGCGCGATCATGTCGGTGGTGATGTCGGCGTTGCAGGCGGGCGATCACCTCGTCAGCTCGCGGAGCCTGTTCGGTTCGACGCTCGGCATGTTCTCGCAGATCTTCAGCAAGTTCGGCATCGTGACTACGTTTGTCGATCCGACGGATCTGGACGCGTGGAAAGAAGCCGTGCGTCCCGAGACGAGGATGTTCTTCCTCGAAACGCCGTCGAATCCGCTGACCGAGATCGCCGATATCGAAGCGATCGGCAAGATTGCGAAGGCGTCGAACGCGCTGTTCGTGGTCGACAACTGCTTCTGCAGCCCGGCGCTGCAGCAGCCGTTGAAGCTCGGCGCGGACGTCGTGATGCATTCGGCCACCAAGTTCCTCGACGGGCAGGGGCGCGTGCTCGGCGGTGCGCTGGTCGGCTCGAAGCAGTTCATCATGGAAAAGGTATTTCCGTTCGTGCGCAGCGCTGGACCGACGTTGTCCGCGTTCAATGCATGGGTGTTGCTCAAGGGCATGGAAACGCTGTCGCTTCGGGTTGAAAAGCAGTCGGATAATGCGCTGGAAATCGCGCGCTGGCTGGAAGCGCATCCGGCTGTGAATCGTGTGTTCTATCCGGGGCTGGAGTCGCATCCGCAGTATGAGATTGCCAAACGTCAGCAGAAGGCCGGTGGCGCGGTTGTTTCGTTCGAGTTGAAGGGCGACACGCCCGAAGCACAGCGTGCGAACGCATGGCGCGTGATCGACGGTACGAAGATCTGCTCGATCACCGCCAACCTTGGCGATACGCGCACGACGATCACCCATCCTGCCACGACGACGCATAGCCGCATCACGCCGGAAGCGCGTGCGGCAGCGGGCATTTCGGAAGGGCTGATTCGTCTGGCGGTCGGGCTGGAAAATGCGGGTGACATCCGCAACGATCTGGCGCGCGGTCTGGCAGACTAAATCTTAAGGCGTAAGTTGTGGCCTGTAGCTGGGCTCAATGGCGCACGGCGCGCCATTGACCCGGCGCGAGCCCAAAACGCCGCGTAAAAGCGTGCGTATAGGCGCTCTGATCACCAAAGCCGACTTCAAGTGCGATATCGGTCAGCGAATGCCGTGAATCCGCGAGCAGGGTGATCGAGGTATCGAGCCGCAGACGCTGCAGATAGCGATGCGGTGTCTCGCCGAATGCCTCGATGAACAACTGATGGAAACGCCGCATGCCGAAGCCGCAATGCGTGGCGAGATCGGCGATGCGTAACGGCTCCGACAAATGCGCGCGCAACCAGCGGTCGATGCGTGCGAAGTCGAGACCAGCGCCCGGCGGCCCGCCGAACGTCGCGAATTGCGTGGTGCCGGTATCCGCCAGCATTGCCGCACACAAACGCGCGGCGGCATCCCAGTGAAACCGCCGCGTACTCAGATCGTCGGCGGTCGGCATGCTGCCCGTCGCACCTGCGGCGATGCGATGCACAAGCTGCTTCAACGAAGCATCCACCGACACCGCCCGCGCGCGGTCAAACAAACGCTCCGGCACGGCCAGCGATGCCGCAGGCAAATCGAGCACCAACTGCCGGTTCTCGCCGATCCCCGCGTAGTCATGCTGCGCGCCAGCGGGAATCAGCCACGCCGAGCCTGAATCGATCTGCTGGCCGATGCCATCCACCGTCATCACCATCGCGCCGTCGAGCCCCAGCACGACCTGATGAAAGTCGTGCAGATCCGTCGCTTCGATCGCACCATAACGGCGCAACGAAACGCTGGGGGCGGTGACGGCTGCGTGGCTCATCGGCAGGCAAGCTGGGGAAACTTAGACGTCGAGCAGTTCGACTTCGAACACGAGCGTCGCATTCGGCGGAATCACGCCGCCTGCACCGCGCACGCCGTAGCCGAGTTGCGGCGGAATCGTCAGCTTGCGCACGCCGCCCACCTTCATGCCCTGCACGCCTTCGTCCCAACCCTTGATGACCATGCCGCCGCCCAGCACGAACGCGAAGGGATCGTTACGGTCCTTGCTGGAGTCGAACTTCTGGCCGTCGGTCAACCAGCCCGTGTAGTGGACGCTGACGGTCTGGCCGGCTTTCGCTTCGGCGCCGGTCCCTTCGGTCAGGTCTTCGTATTTGAGGCCGGAATCAGTAGTCACGGTCGACATGAGTTGCTCCTTGAGACAAGTCGTAAAAACCGACATTGTAGGCGTTTGAGGCTGCATCGCCCAGAACACCCGGGTTCTGTCCGGGCATGCGGCGCATGAGCGGACAGTACGACGCATTGGCGGGACAACTGCGTCCTGATTCACGGAGGAGCGTGCCTATAATGGGGACTCTGTCCATCCGTATGCATTACCTAGAGGGCCCAGATCGTGACAACGTCTTCCACCGGAGCCGGCAGCGGCCAGCAGATCGCTTCCGGCGTCCCTTTGTCCGAACGCACCGCGCATCGGTGCGCGGAGGCTGCACTGTTCATGCGCGACCACGTGCTGTCGCTGGCCTCGCATGATTTGCGCGGCCCGCTGAATGCGATCCATAGCTGGGCGTATGTGCTCGAACGTAAGATCGACGCCAACGACCCTGCCGCGCAGCGCGCCATCGTCGGCATCCGTAGCGGGGTGGATCAACAGGTCAAGCTGCTGGAATCGATTGTCGATACGACCCGTGCGGGAACGCGCAACCTGGCGCTTGCTCGCTCGCCGTTTCCGTTGCAGGCTCTGTTCTCGGATTCGGCCGACGAAGTGCGTTCGGGACTCGCGAGGTCGCGTGGCGTGTCGGTCGCGTTCGATTCGGGCCTTTCTACCGAGCAGTTCAGCGGCGACCGCGAGCGTCTTGCCGCAGCGCTGTGGCTGATGCTCACGTTCGCGGTCGAAGCGAGCGCGGATGGCGCGAAGGTCACGCTTGCGTCCAGTGCCGACGCCACTGCCTGGCACGCGCTGGTCACGTTCGATGCAAGCCCCGCGGCCCTCGACGATCCTTCGCTGCCGCACCTGCTCGAACCGTTCGCGCGCACCCAGGCGCGCGCGCCGCGCGAAGCGGGCCGCATCGCGTGGGTGCTGGCGCTGTGCAAGCGCGTGGCCGAAGCCCACGGCGGCACCTTCGAGCAAGGCGAGATGCAGGACGGCCAACCGGCCACGCTCGCACTGCGCATTCCGCTCGCCGCGCCTTAAAGGCCCGATGCCGGGCGGCGGTCAAACGTCGCCGCCTGCCATGATGCTTTCATATTACTTTCGTATCTATACTGACGACTTTTGTTGCCGGAGCCTTTTCACTTGACTCAGGTCTTCGCCCTTATCGGTGCGCTGTTGCTCGTTGCGCTCAACGGGTTCTTTGTCGCGGCCGAATTCGGCCTGGTGAAGCTGCGACAAACGCGCGTCAAGGGTCTTGCCGCGCAACATGGTGTGCGCGGCCGCCTGCTGGCGAAGGTGCACGGGCATCTTGACGCATATCTGTCGGCTTGCCAGCTCGGTATCACGCTAGCGTCGCTCGGCCTCGGCTGGATCGGTGAGCCGGCCTTCGCGGATCTGCTGACGCCGGTATTCCGCGTGCTGGGGATCGAATCGGAGAACGTGATCCACGGCGTCTCGCTGTTCTTCGCTTTTTCGTGCATTTCGTTTTTGCATATCGTGGTGGGCGAGCTGGCGCCGAAGTCGCTGGCGATTCGTCAGTCCGAGCGGGTTTCGCTGTGGGCTGCCACGCCGCTCTATGCGTTCTATTGGGCAATGTATCCGGCTATCTGGGTGCTCAACACCAGTGCAAACGCCGTGCTTCGTCTCGCGGGCCTGACGGCGGATCATGGCGGCGACGCGCATTACTCCACGGAAGAACTGAAGCTGATTCTGCGTGGCCGCCATGCCGATATTGCGAGCGGCATCGGCGCGACTGAGGGGGCGTATAGCCAGGACGAATGGAACACGATCGCGCACTCGCTGGACTTCTCGCGCATGACGGTTTCGGATCTGATGCGGCCGGCTCACGAGATGGTCGGACTGCGGCGCGATCTGCCGTTGCGCGAAAACATGCAGGTGGTGGCGCGGCATCGCTTCAGCCGCTATCCGCTGTTTGAAGACGACTCAGGCGAGCGCGTGGCCGGCATGATCCATCTGAAGGATCTGCTGCTGGCGCGCCAGGCGGGAAGCACGCTCGACGATCTCTCGAAGTATGTCCGCCCGGTTCAGTACGTGAAACCCGATATGCCCGCGCTCGAACTGTTTAGGCGGTTTCGCAAGGGCGCGCCGCATATGGCGCTCGTGGGTCACAAGAACTCGGCGCCGATCGGCTTTCTCACGCTCGACAATCTGCTTGGTGCGCTGGTCGGGCAGATTCACGACGAATTCCGCCAGGGCGATGCCGACTGGACGCGGATGGACGACGGCACGCTGATGGGCAAAGGCAGTTTGCCGGTGGTGTCGCTTGAGCGGGCGCTAGGGATCGATATTGACGAGGGACGGGCCGAATCGGTTGGCGGTCTGGTGATTCAGGCGCTCAACGATATTCCGACGGAGGGCAAGCGCGTCGAGTTCGATCGATTTGATATCGTCGTCAAGAAGATGAAGGGGCCGCGCATTCTGCTGGTGCGGGTTTATCCGAAACACTTTGATGATGAGGGTGGTTGAGGGGCGCCTGCTATGGGATATCTGCTTGTACTGTGCGTAGGTCTGCTGGCGGGCATGCTAAGCGGCGTGATTGGCACAGGTTCGTCGATGATGTTGATGCCCGTGCTCGTCATGCTGTTCGGTCCGCAGCAAGCGGTGCCGATCATGGCGATCGCCGCGATCATGGGCAATCTCGGCAAGGTCCTCGCGTGGTGGCGTGAAGTCGACTGGCGGGCCTGCGCGGCATATTGCTCGACTGCGGTGCCGGGGGCGGCGCTCGGCGTGCGTACGCTGCTCGCGTTGCCACCTCATGCGGTCGAACTCGCGCTGGGCGTCTTCTTCCTGGCGATGGTGCCGACACGTCGCTGGCTCGCGCGCCGTTCCATCAAGTTCTCGCTGTTGCATCTCGCCTTGATTGGCGGCGTGGTGGGTTTCCTGACGGGCATCGTGGTTTCAACCGGGCCGATTACCGTGCCAGTGTTCATGTCGTACGGGCTCGTGAAGGGTGCGTTTCTCGCAACTGAGGCCGCAGGCTCATTGGCGGTGTACGGCACCAAGGTCGCCGTATTCAAGCACTTTGGCGCGTTGCCCTTACATGTAGTGCTCGATGGCCTGATTACCGGTTCGGCGCTGATGGCCGGCTCGTTTGCTGCGCGCTATGTGGTGGTGCGCATGAGTCCGAACACGTTCAAGCTGGTGGTCGACGGCTTGATGTTGTCCTCGGGGCTGTCGCTGTTGTGGGCGGCCGGGCGGTAGCACTCGAGCGTGCGGCAATGGCTGCGGTCGATGCTTGCCGCCCCTCAGCCAACAGAGGCCTCAAACACTCGCCGGTAATTGCCGCCGAGAATCATCCCCACCTCTTCGTTGCTGAAGCCTTCCGCCAACAACGCATCGGCTAACGACGGCAGTTGCTCATAGCTGCGGAACACCGGCGGCAAGATGAACCCGAGCATGTCCGTTCCTAGTCCGACATGTTCGACGCCCACCACATCGGCCATGCGTTTGTAGCCGTGCGCCATGGCCTGCAGATCGGCGAACGTTCCTGAACTCGGCCACACACCGATCACGCCTCCCGTGCCTGCGATCACGCGCGCATGGTCCGGTGTGATAAGGCGGCTACGCGCCGATGGATGCGTCGCCAACGCGGTATGCGAGAGGATGAGCGGCTTCGTCGTCGTGTCGGCGGCGCGCTTGACCAGATCGTAGGTGCCATGCGCGACGTCCACGACAATGCCTAGCTGGTTGCAACGGCGCACCACGTCCGCGCCGAAGTCGGTCAACCCGCCGTGCACCGGCGGCTCGGTCTGGATGTCGCCGAGCTCGTTGACCCGGTAATGCGTGAGTTGCAGATGGCGCAGTTGATGCAGCGTGTACGCCTCGTCGACGCGATCGACCTGACCTTCCAGAAAGTCCGCACCCTCAGCGGCGATGATGACGCACGGACCTGCTTTTACATTCGCCGACAGAGAAGCCATGTTCGTCACAACTTGCATCTGCTCGCGTTCAACCAGCTCATGGGCACGTTTGAATTCAGCTTGCCCGAGAGCATATAGTTCGCCATCCTGAGGAATTCGCCATGCTTCGATGCGCTTACGGTCCGCAGTGACGTGAGTCACTGTAGTGTCGGTGACAATGGCGAGGCAGATGACGTTCATGCCGCCGGTACGCATCGGCGACGCGAGGGGAAGGAAAGGACGATTCGCGCCAATCGCCGGATCGCGCGAGACAATCACGCGTCCGGCGTGACTGTGCATGTCCATGGTCAGCGTGTCGGGAGTGCGCCAGACGAGCGTGCTGTCCGACGCTTGAGTAGTTCCCGAAGCAGCGGCGTCCGCGCTCGCGGCATGGGCTGCGCCCGCACCCGGCTTCTCGGTATAACCCGCGAAACGTCCAGGCGCGCAGGCTGCGAGACCCAGCACGGCACCGGAAGCGAGAAACGCGCGACGACTCGCGCTGCGCGGCGTGCGCTCTGGCTCCGAGTCGAGTGGTGTCGCGTCAATGAGTTGATAGCGCCAACCCGCGGGATCGTCGGTCAGGCGTTGCAAGCGGCCCGTGAATGTGACGGCCTGCTCCTGCGGCGCACAAGGCGCGGCCGCATACACCTCGATGGACGACAGCGGATCGCGCGGCAAACAACCGCCACAACAAGGGGCATCAGCCGCCAGAAGAAAATAGTCGGCTTTGTCCGCTGTGGGATCGAGCGGGATCATCCAGCCGCAAAGTTCGACGATCGCGTCGTGCAGTGCATCGGCGCCGCCGCTACGGATACTCGACCAGTCCAGCGTCATAGGCGTTCTCGCAGTCAAGGTTGCAAGGTAGGCCGTTAGACTCGCTGACAAGCATCAGCTAGCGTGCTAAAGCACTAAGCTCGCGGCACCCCGTCCTCTACCAGCACGGCTACCGGCATCGTCGCCAGTGCATCGCGCAGATACA
>Ga0302231_10000787_pt1 | contig 21738 bp, 18 predicted proteins | sample II_Palsa_N2_2_FD_193522 | JGI IMG/M metagenome (GOLD analysis project Ga0302231, IMG submission 193522) | Peat permafrost microbial communities from Stordalen Mire near Abisko, Sweden - II_Palsa_N2_2 | ecosystem: Environmental > Terrestrial > Soil > Palsa > Peat permafrost | place: Sweden...
GCCGTAGCGGTTGTTGCCATCGAGGCGAACATTAGCGCTGCAGCGCTGATAGGCAACAATTTGTGAAGCTTGGTGTTCATGTAAGTCTCCAGTTTCGGTCCCAAAAACAACGGTGTCGCCCTGTGCTCCGTCTTCGTCACGTTTCGCTCAGCCCCGTGGACGACCACGCCGGATGCATCGTCATGCACTTGGCTTGTACTTCCGCAGGCCGTTTATGACGACCAGCATCCGTACTGCGCGCAAGTGTAGGGTTGTCAAATTAATTTGGGGAAGTTTTTTAGGATAGTGGTGCGACTACTAATAAGAGATGTGTTGAGAAGCGATTGAAAGTGTGCTGGTGCAGTGCGCAAAGGTCCTGTTCATGCGGTTCTTCAGCAGATTGTCACGTTTGTCCAGGTGACCGTTCACGGCTTTCTAGAGGCAACGCTTTAGTTTTATCCAGCCATGCCGTTATTATCCGGTCCGGTTGTCGCAGGTCAATTGCGCGGGTTAAGAACTCGGTTAAGAACTGAGATACGCATTGGGGTTAGCACTATTAACTAGTCGCCGCTTAAAGCCTCACGCCGTGCTCGATAACGACGACGGAAAGTGACAGAAACGTCGCTAAAAAACGCGCCGCCGCGTGCATTGCCTACAGGCGCGTTACAGCCCGCGCCCTTGCCAGCAAGGCGCATCGAATGGTGGCAAACTCCCCGGTTGCGGTTCGACCCCTATCGTCCCCACTCATTTCGCCCCACTCAATTCAGGCATTAGCCAGGAGCTTCATCATGACCGTGACATCCCGCTGGATCGACATTCCTGCAAACGGCGACACCTTCCAGGGCTATCTCGCGTTGCCCAAAGGTGGCACGGGCCCGGGCGTCGTCATCATCCAGGAAATATTTGGCGTGAATTCGCATATCCGTGCCGTGGCCGACCAGTACGCGGCCGATGGCTACGTCGCGCTCGCACCGGACATTTTCTGGCGCGTCCAGCCGCGCGTGGAACTCGGCTACGACGGCGCAGACCGCGAGAAGGCCATGGAAATCTACGGCAAGCTCGACGTGGCACATGCAGTCGCCGACGTCACCGCCTCCGCCGCCGCGCTGCGCGCATTGCCGGAAGTGACGGGCAAGGTCGCGGCTGTCGGTTATTGCCTCGGCGGCCGGCTGGCCTATTTGTCCGCTGCGCAAGGTGCGTTCGATATTGCCGTGGCCTACTACGGCGGCGGTATCCAGAACGAGCTCGACCAGGCCGACAAGATCAAGGTGCCGATGCAATTCCACTACGGCGCACTCGATGCCCACATTCCGTCCGACGCAGTCGACTCGGTCAAGCAGCGCTTCGCGGGTAAGGACGCCCAGGTCCACGTATACCCAGGCGCCGATCACGGCTTCAATTGCACGGATCGCGCATCGTACAATCAAGCGGCATCGGCACTGGCGCACGGCCGCACACTGACGTTCCTCGGCGAGCATTCCTGACCCGGCGCAACGCTTGCGCGGACTGCACGGTTGGCCGCCTGAGAAGACGGGACACAACCGCATCAAAGTAGGGGGAACCTTGCAGTCCAAGTATCTCGACTATGACGCGATCGGCTTGGCCGAGCTCGTGCGCAGCGGCCAGGTCAGCGCGCGGGAACTGATCGATACAGCCATCACGCGCGCCGAAGCTGTCAATCCGGCGCTCAACGCCATTGTCCTGAAGGACTATCAGGCGGCTCGCAACCGCGCGAGCCGTGGCGGACGCGACGGCTCCGCCACCCTGGGCCAAGGTCCGCTCGCGGGTGTTCCCTACCTCATCAAGGACCTGGGTGCGCCAGTCGCGGGTTTGCGCATGTCGATGGGCTGCCGCCATTTCCAGCATTTCACGCCGACCGAAGACTCGCCGATCGTTGCGCGCTCGAAGCAGGCCGGCCTCAACATTTTCGGTAAGACCAACACGCCTGAAATCGGCCAGATGCCGTACACCGAACCCGAGTTGTTCGGCCCGGCGCGTAACCCGTGGGGACTCGACTACACCACGGGCGGTTCAAGCGGAGGCGCGGCGGCGGCGGTCGCGGGCGGCATCGTCCCGCTCGCCCACGCGGCGGATGGCGGCGGATCGATCCGCATCCCGGCGTCGTGTTGCGGGCTCTTCGGCTACAAACCATCCAACGAAGTCCAGCCGCAACCTCTGCCCGCACCCGGCGATTTAGCGGTGGATCATGCCGTGTCGCGCAGTGTCCGCGACAGCGCCTTGTTACTCGATCTCACGTCGTCCGGACGACCGGGCGCCTTCTTCCGGGCTATTGGCGAGCCGTGCGGGCCGTTGCGCATCGGCTATATGGAAGAGCCGCAGCTTGCGGGCGCGTTATCGGCGGATGTAAAAGCCGCTCTCGACGATGCCGCCAGGCTCGCTGAATCGCTGGGTCATCGTGTGGAACCGGCGTCTTTCGGGCTCGACTTCCGCGCCCTCGCTTATGCGTTCCTGGTGATGTGGTCGGTGCTGGCCGAAGAGATTGTGCTGCACGCCGACCGCATCAGCGGCCAGAAGCCGAAGCGCGCTGATTTCGAAATTGCATCGTGGGCGATGGCGCATATCGGCCGGAAGATTGGCGAGCGCGATCTGCCCGCGGCGCTGGAAACGCAGCGTCAATTCAAGGCGAAGATGGCGACGTTGATGACGCGGTATGACGTGTTGTTGACGCCCACGCTTGCTGCCGCACCGTTCAAGATCGGCGCCAAGCAGCCGAGCCAATTCGAGCGTTTCCAGATGCACGTGCTCTCGGCGGTTCCTATTGAACCGTTGTTGCAGCGGATGTTGTCGGTATCGGCGAAGAAGGCGTTTGACTGGGCCGGTTGCACGGAGCTTTTCAACTTTACCGGTCAGCCGGCGATGTCCGTGCCGCTCTACTGGAACGCCCGCGGCATGCCGATCGGCGTGCAGTTCGCGGGGCGGATGAACGACGATGCCACGTTGTTCCGGCTGGCTGCGCAGCTAGAAGCCGCGAGACCGTGGTTCGGCCGCCGCCCGGCGTTGATGGCGGCGAGGTGAAGGTTTGGATTTGCCCAACCCAAGCGATAAAAACCTAGCCTGAGCGCTTGGAAAAGCGGTAATGCGCGACACCCCATTCGTTGCCGCCGGCGAAACCGAACAACTCGGCCACCGCCATATAAAACATGCGCCAACGCTGAAACCAGATGCTGGCATCAGCCGCGCCATACGTCTGGACCAAAAGCGGCATCAACTCGCTGTGCGCCGCGTCCAGATTCGCGAGCCAGTGATTGGCTGTCTTTTCATAATGCGCACCGCTCACCCACCATTGACGGTCAATGGTGAGATCGTCCTGGAAATGCAGCAGCAGCGCCTCCGACGGCATAGTTCCGCCCGTGAAAAAGTACTTCGACATCCAGTCGCTGCCGTCCTTCACTTCGAAGTGGTAAGCCAGCGTGCGATGCGCGAACACATGCACAAAAAGCTTGCCGTCCTCGCGCATCCAGTTTGAGATCTTGTTCAGCAACAACCGATAGTTCTTCATGTGCTCGAACATCTCTATCGATAACACGCGGTCGAAGCCATCGCCGAGCAATGCCGGATCGAACTGATGATCGACGATATTCCCCGTCACCACGCTCAGATTGGTTATGCCGCGCCCGGCCGCCTCGCTCTCGATAAACTCGCGCTGCCCCCGCGAATTCGATAACGCCACAATCTGCGAGCGCGGATAAGTTTCCGCCAGCCACAACGAGAGCGAACCCCAGCCGCAACCGAGATCGAGGATGCGCTGGCCGTCGGTGAGTTGCGCGCGGACGGCATACTCCTCGAGCATCGCGCGCTCGGCCTGATCAAGCGTTTCCTTCCCCGTCCGATACAAGCAGCACGAGTACTTCAGGTGCTCGCCCAAATGGCCATGGAAAAACGCCGCCGGCACCTCGTAGTGCTGCGTGTTTGCGGCTTGCGTTTCAATGGCGATCGGGCTTGCCCGCAGTTCATCGACCAGACGATTAAAGCGCTTCGAACGCGCTTCGCCGTCGTCGATGCCTTCATCGCGCAGACGCTGTTTCATCAGGCGGCGCATCCCGAGGCGCACGAGCGAATCCGGAAGCCGGCCGCGCTCGCACCAGTCGATCAGCCAGTTCTCCGTCGGCACTTCTTTTTCTTGTGGTTCTGACATAACCGCTCGCGCTGGCAGGTCGCTCATGTGGAAACTCCTCGCTATTATTATTTAAGGATGACGCGGCGGCCATGGAATCAATGCACTGGTTGTACGCATGTAATCGGCATATCCCGCGCGCTTTTTAGCCGATTCCGCTTCAATCATGGGTACGCCCGAGACTTTCATCAGCAGCCATGCCATCAGCACGGGCGGCAACAGCATCGCGAAAATCCACGCGCCAGCGCCGATTGCAAGCGGGATGTACGCGACCCAATGCACGCACTCGAAGAAGTAGTTCGGGTGCCGTGAATAGCGCCACAAGCCCGCGCGGCATACATTGCCGTGATTCGACGGATCTGCTTTGAACACGCGCAACTGATGATCGGCGAGCGCTTCGCCCGCAATCGAGATCACCCAGATCACCGCCGCCAGCGCGACCCAGGCAGCGCCCGGCGGCGTTGCGCGATAGGCCGGGACGAAAAACGCGAGCGACAGCAGCATAGAAATCACGACTTGCATCTGGAAGAACCAGAACATTTTCTTGTTCGCATCGGCACCCCATTGCTCCCGGAACTTGTGATATCGGGGATCTTCGGCGTGACCGGCATTGCGCTTCCACAGATGCATACCAAGCCGAATACCCCAGACGAATCCACCTGTTCCAACGACAACCCGCGTGTGCAGATCACCCTCGGCGAGCACGGCGACCAGCACCGCGACGACGCCGAGCGACATCGCCCAGACAGGATCGACCATCCCGGCATTCTTCGATTTAAGTTGCCACGCCCACACCGCCGTGAAAACAACGATGAGCGCAATAAAAGCAATAACGGCAACGGTGAGCGGCGGCATGAGGTCCTCGATGTCGATTTTTTGTTCGTTAGATAGATGGCATCGACTGGAGAGCGATTGCGATTGCGACTTTGACTACGCGACCTTGAGTAATTACGCACACAGTCCTCCGGCGGATGCGCCGATGCAAGGTAGCCAAGCGATAGTGAAAGCAAAGCAAGCGTCGGCGTTCAGAACGAACGCGAGCACAAGATATTCCCGACGATAAACGGGAATGCGGGAACGGTGCGTCTCTCAACGCCCAGTTCCCGATCGACAGGCGTGGAAAGTGAAAGCCGAAGCCCTTACTCACCGCCCCAATCAGCCCATCGGACTGCTAAACCAGCGCAGGCAAACCTTCTACTAGCAAGAACGCAATCAGCACGCCGAGGAGCGCGCCAAATACCCGTAGGGTGTTTTTCCGGAATTGCGTTGCGCACGGCACAGCGCCGAGGAAGAGAATGCCTGCAAGCGCCATCGGGATAATCAGGATGAAGTCGCCGATCGTGAAGTAGGTGTTCATACTCGTCTCCCATCATTCGTGCTCAGCGTTCACCTGGCTGCGTGAGACGTCGCACTGTCGATTCGAGTATAGGCCGTTGTTTGAGCTTTATTTGTGCCGCTTTCCGCAAACGTTAGCGAACGATTAACGAAACGCCTTATGGAGTGGGCCTTCCGGGCCAGATGTTTTAAGCGGATACGGAAAAACCCTTGCTAATTATTATTTACAAATAACTTTCATTACATTCGCGCGTGCAGGTAAGCGATCAAGCGTTCACGTGCCGTTCTTGTCGGCGCAAGTATTCCGCGCCGCCCAAGCCGATTAACAGCAACACGAATACGAAGCCGCTTACGCCCGGCCAGCCGGCGATCGTCCAGAAGTGCCCACCCCACGAACCCAGCACGCTGGAGCCGATGTAATACGCCAGCAGATAGAGCGCGGCGGCCTGACCTTTCGGGCCTTTCGCCAACAAACCGATCCACCCGCTTGCAACCGAATGCCCGGCGAAAAAACCGAACGTCATGCATGCAATGCCGGCAATCACCACGGGCAGCGAACTCGACAACGTCAACACCACACCGAAAATCATCAGCAGGAGCGCGGCAATCAATACGCGGCCACGGCCGAATATATCGGCCATTTTCCCGGACCAGGGCGATGCCACCACACCCGTCAGATACACCACGAAGATTGCGCCAATTTCCGTCTGACTCAGGTTGAACGGCGCCGCGATCAACCGATACCCAACGTAGTTATAAAGCGTCACGAAGGTGCCCATGAGCACGAAACCCATCAGGATCACGCACCGCAGGCCGCGGTTTTTAAGATGCCCGGCCAGCGCCGTCCGATGATGGCTAAATCCCATCCCGGCACGCGGCACGAAACGTCGCGACGGCGGCAGGAGCGCACGAAACACCAGGGTGGCGAGCAGCCCAAGCACCCCGATTCCGCCGATAGCCACGCGCCACGAGAAAAAGTCCGCGAGAATCCCGCTGACCACTCGCCCGGCCATTCCGCCGATTGCCGTGCCGCCGACATAGAGTCCCATCGCGAGGCCGAGGCCGTCGGGATGTACTTCCTCCGCGAGATACGCCATTGCGACGGCCGGTACGCCGCCAAGCGCGAGACCTTCGAGCGCACGCACGAACAACAGCGCGTGCCAGCTCGGCAAGAACGCCACGATGATCGTCAGCAGCGACGAAGCCGTCAGCGACAGCGTCATTAACCGGTGCCGGCTCGAGCCCTCTGACACAAAGCCGGCGATAAAAATCGCCACGGCGAGTGAAGCCGTTGTCACCGATACCGACAGCGCACTTTCCGCGGGACTCACGCCGAACGTCTTGGTGAACTCCGGAAGGAGCGGCTGCACACAGTAGAGCAGTGAGAAGGTGGCGTAGCCTGCAAACAGCAAGGCAATCGCCGCGTGCCAGTAAGCAGGCGAGCCACGTTCGAGATACGGCAAGGGATCAGGGGGAAGCGAGAAGGACGAAGCTGACCGGGACGGCGCCGGCGATGAAGTCACAAGTGGATCTCCGGTGGCGAGTGCCCTAACGATACCGTGATCGCCCCTGTTTTGCCGGGAGCTGCGCCAAGCGCTTTCAATCGACTTTCGAAAAGGGGATGGAATCGGAATTGCGTTGTTTCGATGCGATGCAAGTTTTCGACCCACGCGAATTGATGCGCTAAAGTAGAACATCGTTTCAGCCGAAATCATCGGAACAGGACTGCAGTTTGCAGGCATTCGAGGAATTTACGCGCGGCACTTCAGTTTCGTGCACAGGGCCTCACGCTCCTGTGCTTCATGCAGAACCGACCGGCACGCGCACTGTTTTGCCGGCACACCTCGGGGAGTCATCATGCAAATTGGTTCAATCGTTCGCTCCGTCCATATCGCTGTGCCACAAGGCGCACGCGGGATCGTCATGCGGATTCTCGGCGACATGGCCATGGTTGCCTGGTACGCGGAGGAACCCGGCACGTCGGAGCTGCTAAACACGGAACCGTTCTTCCTCGAAGATCTGATCGATACCGGCGAACTCGTTCGCCCGAATAACGCGCTCATGCATTGAGGAATTAGCGCGTTTCAGAACTCTGTTTCGCTGTAAGCGCGCATCGCTGATGCTTCCCCCCGCGATGCGCGTCACAATGCAGGGATGAACTCGAACCATTCCGATGCATCGCGCGCGTCCGGAGACAATCTGTCTCTCTCCGGCGACGACGCTAATCTCCCGCCCCCGCCTTTCGCCGATCTCACGCCCGAGCGTGTGCTCGATGCGCTCGACAGCGTCCTGATGCCGCTTGGCGAGCGTACCGATGGCGGCATGCTTGCGCTCAACAGCTACGAAAATCGTGTCTACCAGGTTGGCATGGAAGACGGACCGCCGATGGTCGCGAAGTTCTACCGGCCGTTGCGCTGGTCTGACGACGCCATTCTCGAAGAGCACGCTTTCGTTTCGACGCTTTACGAACGCGAAATCCCGGCGGTACCGGCACGCGTGCTGAATGGCGCGTCGCTGCATACCTTCGAGGGCTTCCGGTTCTCCATCTTTGAACGGCGCGGCGGCCGCGCGCCGGATATCGACCGGCCGGAGACGCTGGAGTGGCTCGGGCGTTTTATCGGCCGGATTCACGCGGTTGGGCAGATCAAGCCGTACGTGGAGCGGCCTTCGCTCGATATCCAGACCTTTGGATACGAACCGCGCGAGTTTTTGCTGACACACGGATTTGTGCCGAAGGACGTGCGCGAAGCGTATGAAACCGTGGTGAAGATGGCGCTGGAGGGTGTCGAGCGATGCTATGAGCGAGCCGGCGATGTCAAAAGCATCCGGCTGCACGGGGATTGTCATCCGAGCAACGTGTTGTGGACGGATGCGGGTCCGCATTTTGTCGATTTCGACGATAGCCGCATGGCGCCCGCTATCCAGGATTTGTGGTTGTTGCTGCCGGGCGACCGCCCGGAGGCGTCGCGCGCACTGGGTGATTTGCTGGCCGGATACGAAGATTTCTGCGATTTCGAGCCGCGCGAGCTACATCTTGTCGAAGCGCTGCGCACGCTGCGATTGATTCACTACGCAGCGTGGCTGGCTCGTCGCTGGAACGATCCCGCGTTTCCCGCGGCGTTTCCGTGGTTCAACACGCAGCGGTATTGGGAAGACCGGATTCTGGAGTTGCGCGAGCAGGTCGGCGCGATGGAAGAAGGGCCGCTCTGGCCGGTTTGATGGGTTTCCCGGCGATAGTGCGCCGGATATCTCTTTGCGGTGGCCGGCGCGCCCCCCCTGCACCAGCCACGTAACGGAACTATTGAAGATTTTTAATGTTCATGTAATGATAACTATTATCATTTGAAAGCTTGACTTCGCCGATGCGCTTGTTGGCCGCTTCTTAGCGGCTTCTTGGCCACGATTTAGCCGTATCGGTGAGAAATCCATTCGTAGCATCCCCCTATTCGCTGTGCCCTATGGAGAGACGCGTGAACGCGCCTGAAACTTTTGAACCCGCGTCCAACGTGACCACCATGCCGTACGCGCCGCGCGGCGGCCGCCTTATCGACGACGCAGAACAGTTCGTTCGCAAACAGCGTTCGCGTCGCGCAACGTTCATCAAATGGCTGCGCAAGGTGCATGGCTGGGTTGGTTTGTGGGGCGCCGTGCTGGGGTTGTTGTTCGGGACGACGGGGTTTCTGCTGAATCATCGCGCCGGTCCGCTGAAGATTTCGAGCGGCGAACCGCAGGTTTCTCAAATGCAAATGGCCGTGCCCGCGCATGGCCTCAAGTCGCCGATGGAACTCGGGAAGTGGCTCAAGCAGGAACTCAAGCTCGACGGCAATATCGGCCGGCCGAAACGCGAGTCCGCGCACGCGGTGGGCTGGGGTGATCAGAAGACCATGCAGCCCGAGTTGTGGACGGTGGCGGTGGCGTCGCCAAGCGGGTCGGTATCGGCGGAATACTGGGTGGGGAACGGGTTTGTATCGGTGAAGAAGAGCGAGAACAGTTTTCTCGCGACCATGAGCAATTTGCACAAAGGCGTGGGATTGAGCGTGGGCTGGGTGTTGCTCATCGATACCCTGGCGGGCAGCATTGTTCTGCTGTCGCTGACGGGCGTGTTGCTCTGGACCGAGTTGAATAAACGCAAGACGGTGGGCGCGGTGATTGTGATGGCGTCGATCGTCGCGATGGTTTGGATGGGGTTGATGTGAGGACGCCGATCCTCAATTGCGCTGCTGTTTGAATGTGGAACCCGCCAACGCGGGGTTTTTTGTTTTTGCGCTAACGCATGCCTCGAGGTCTTTTTTGCGGATCGGATGCTTGATCGAGTGCCCAATGACGACTTAGGACGCTGTAGCCGTATTCGAACTGCACGAAGCCAATCAGAAAGAATTTCAATACATCAAATTATTACCTTCGATCCAGGCTTCTACGCTGCCGACGCGATTAAGATCGTGATCGCGCGAAGGACCCGATTAGCTTCGCGGACAACTTCCGCAGTATTCCAGCGAATCAACGCTCACATCGATTCGCCTGCCTAAAAGGCGACTGACCACCACATTAGAACTGTCATCCAGCTGACTGGCGTTGCCCGAGTATTTCCTGAGCTGCAACATTTGGAAGATCCTTTGCATTGCTAACTTTTTTTACAATCCCGGCTATACCCCTCCCCCTCGACCAAGCGCAAACTCAATCATCCCCATACGGACACCCCCATGCCCTCCCATCACGTCCTGATCTGCCTGCCCACCTACAGCGAAGAAGTGCACATCAATTTCGCCTTCTCACTGCTGGATCTGACGCGCGCATTGACGGATTCAGGCTCAACTTACGAGACGTTGCACGTAGCGTCGTCGCAGATCATTCGCGCACGTAACTTCTTCGCAAATTATTTCCTGAATCGTCCTGAATTCACGCATCTCCTTTTCCTCGATACCGACATGAGGTTCCCGGCCAACGCAGTCATGAGACTTCTGGCCGCAAACAAAATCGTGTCGGGCGTCGCGTATCCGTTCAGAAGAATGGATCTCGGCGGGTCCATATCAGCCGGGGATGTGGGTTTGACCGTACGCCAGTGGCTGGAGAAGTACGCCGACTACACCGTCAGCCCGTTGACGGATTCAGACGGAAATGTGAGTTTCACAAATGGATTCATTGAAGCCGAGCACGTTGGAACGGGCGTTTTTTTAGCGCAACGTGAAGCGTTTGAGGCAACCAAACCGTTCACGGAATGCTTCGCACCGCCGCAGCAATATGCATCCATGATACCCAACCAGAAGTTCTACGGATTTTTTGAAACGGTCGAAGAGAAAGGGGTTTATCAGGGAGAAGACATCTCGTTTTGCCGTCGAGTCCGTCAGGCAGGCCTATCGGTTTGGGCGCTAATCGACGAGACCGTTGTGCATTACGGAATGTCGGAAGTATCGGGACAGTGGATGCAGTCCATGAAGCTTCGCGGCAATATTTTATGATCGTTTGAACGCCGCGCTCTAACGCTTTGAACCGTTCAAAGCGTTAGAGCGCCGCGTACGCCTAAATCCCGCAAATCTCGCCCGTCCCCTCAAGTTCCCGCGCCGCCTTCGCGCCTTCCACCTGCAGAATGGTCGGCAGCGAAACGCCGTTTTTCGCCGCCGTCACTTCAGCGAGAATAGACACCGCAATCTCCGGCGGCGTCCGGCTGCCGATATAAATCCCCACCGGCCCGTGCAGGCGCGACAACTCGGCATCGGAGAGATCGAACTCCTTCAGCCGTTCCCTGCGCGCCGCGTTATTTTTCCGCGATCCCAACGCGCCGACATAAAACGCCGGCGTCTTCAACGCTTCCATCAACGCGAGATCGTCCAGCTTCGGATCGTGTGTCAGCGCAATCACCGCGCAACGCTCATCGAGTTTCATTTCCATCACGGTATCGTCGGGCATGGTGCGCACGATCTTCGTCCCCGGCACATCCCACTCGTCGGTGTACTCCTCGCGCGGATCGCAAACCGTCACGTGATAATCCAGCCCGACCGCGATACTGCACAAATACCGCGACAACTGCCCCGCGCCAATCACCAGCATCCGATACCGCGGGCCGTGAATAGTCGAGAGTGTGGTTTCATCGAATGTAACGCCATCCGTTGCCTGCGCTGGCTCTAACTTGACCGCGCCATTGGTCATATCGAGCGTGCGCGTTACCAGCCGCCCGGCGAGAACGGCATCGCATAAGTCAGCAATACCGCTCGCCATCGACAATGGTTCAAGCACCAGTTGAATCGTCCCGCCGCAAGGCAGTCCGAACCGATGCGCTTCTTCCGCCGAGATTCCGTATTTCACGCTCTCGGGCTTCGTCTGTTCGATGCCACGCTGCCTGACACGCTCGATCAAGTCGTCTTCAATGCACCCGCCCGACACCGATCCCATTACCGCGCCGTCATCGCGCACGGCGAGCATCGCGCCTTCTGGCCGGGGCGACGAGCCCCACGTCTTAACTACCGTAACCAGCAACACGCGATGCCCTCGTTCAAGCCATCGCGCGCTGTTTCTCAGGACTTCGAGATCCACGCTGTCCATGATCTTTTCCTCTTCTTCTCTTCACCTTCACCGTCCGCTGCTGCCGAATCGGGCTCACCCTCGGGTTCATCGCCCTTCGTCAACTGCGCACTGAAGCGCTTGAAAAATTCCCCGGCAATCTTTCTTGCCGCGCCATCCACCAGCCGCGAGCCGATCTGCGCGAGCTTGCCGCCCACTTGCGCGTTCGCCGTGTAAGACAACTTGGTCGAATCCGCATTGTCGCCCGGTTCCAGGTTAACTTTCGCCTGCCCCTTGCCGAAACCGGCCGTCCCGCCTTGCCCTTCGAACACGATGGTGTACGTGTGCGGCGCGTCGATGTCCACTAAATTCATGCGTCCTTTGAATTTCGCTTTCACGGGTCCGACCGACGCCGTCATGGCCACCGCATACGCGTTCTCGCCATCGGCTTCGATGCTTTCGCAACCCGGAATGCACGCGCGCAAAATTTCGGTATCGTTCAACGCTGCCCACGCGACATTCTGCGGCACGGGCAGATTATGCGTTTCGGTCAGTTCCATGACGTGTCTCCGGCTGATTTCCGGTCTGCTCGACGCGTCACCGCCGCCAGCTCCCGGCCGACAGCGTTCAGGCTGTCGAGATTGTGAGCCGCAAGCATCGCATCGACATGCGGCAGGATCGCCCGCACGCCCCGCGCGCGCGGGGTGAAATCGGTGTATCGAAGCAACGGATTGAGCCATACCAGCCGATGCGCAAACCGGCGCAAACGGAGCATCTCGGTTTCGAGGACATCAATTGCTTCGTGATCGAGGCCGTCCGTGACGAACAACACCGTCGCTCGACCGTTGAGCACACGCCGCGCCCAGCGCCGGTTGAATTCGGCCAGCGCCGCGCCAATCCGCGTGCCGCCCGACCAATCGACCACCTGATCGGAGATCGCGGCAATCGCCACATCGGGATCGCGTTCGCGTAACGCCCGCGTGGCGTTGGTCAGGCGCGTGCCGAACAGGAAGACCTGCAGGCGTTCGCGCGATTGCAACAACGCATGGCAGAAGTAAAGCACAGCCCGGGAATACGCGCTCATCGACCCGGAAATGTCGAGCAGCAGGACAAGCGGCGGGCGTCGCTCTACGACCTTCTTGTACTTCCACGTCGTCCAGTCGCCACCCGAGCGCACCGCGCTACGGGCACTGGCGCGTAGATCTGCATGCGTGCCGTGCGACGCAGTTTTTAAGCGCCGTGTCGGCTCTGTGGCTAGCGGCATTCTATGCGAACGAATTTGATGTCGAAGCGCGCGCCATTCATCGGACGTAAGGGTGTCGAAATCGCGATGGCTCAGCCGTTCTTGCGCGCTGAAGGTAATCCGCGCGTGGAGATGTTCAACGTTGTCCGGCGGTTGGTTCGCCCGCTTCAATTCGGCCGCGCGGGCGGCGAGGGCATCGGCGAGGCGATTGTTGCGCTTGGGCGGCGGCACGCCGTTCGTCACCTTCGGCAACAACAGCGCGCGCAGTTTCCCTTCCCAATCGGGATCGCGCCAGAAAAGATCGAAGGCCTGATGGAAGAGTTCACGCTCGTCAGGCGCATGAACGAGCAGCGCGGCGAGCGCGGCGCGGACATCGTCGCGACGGGTGATATCGATCCAGCGCAACGCTTCGAGCGCATCGACGCTGTGCGCCGGCGACATCGCGAGGCCCGCACCGCGCAGCAGCCTGACAAAGTGCACAACGTTGTGAGCAAGCGTTGGGGTTTCAATCGTTTCCATGTTCGTTCAGGCCGGTGCGGCGAGGCATTGCGCGATCTCGGCGGCGTCCACGCGGGCGAGATCGTCCTGGTACTTCAGCAGTACGCCCAATGTGTCCTGCACCGATTGCGGATCGAGTTCACTGACCGACAGCGCCGCCAGCGCACGGCACCAGTCGATGGTCTCCGCCACGCCCGGCGCCTTGAACAAATCGAGCGTCCTCAGCCGATGCACAAACGCCACCGCACGCGCCTGCAGCTCCGCGCTGGCTTCGGGCGCACGCGCCGCCACAATCTGCAGTTCCACATCGCGAGCCGGATAGCCGATCCATTGATATAAACAGCGTCGCTTGAGCGCGTCGTGGACCTCGCGCGTGCGGTTTGACGTCATCACAACCAGCGGCGGCCGCTCGGCGCGCACGGTTCCGTACTCGGGAATTGATACCTGGAAATCCGACAGCAATTCGAGCAGGAAAGCTTCGAACGGTTCATCGGCGCGATCGATTTCATCGATGAGCAGAACGCGTTGGGCGGCCGGATTCAAGGGGTCCGGCATGAGCGCTTGCAGCAGCGGGCGCTTGAGGAGGAATTCGCTTTTATAGAGCGAATCGTTCGAGGGTTGTTCGCCTGCCGCCTCGGCAAGCCGCAGCGCCATGATCTGGCGCGGGTAGTCCCATTCGTAGAGGGCGCTGGCGGTGTCGAGACCTTCGTAGCATTGCAGCCGCAGCATTTGCGTGCCGAGGAAACCGGCGGCCGCTTTTGCCAGTTCGGTCTTGCCGACACCCGGTTCACCTTCGAGGAAAAGTGGACGCTGCATTTTCAACGCCAGGAAAAGCCCGGTTGCGAGTTCGCGGCTGGCGAAGTATTGCTGCCCGCTCAGGGCCGCGAGGGTTTCGTCGATCGATGCCGGGGTCATATGGATTTGCTCGCGCCGGTGGACGGGTTTTGGGGGTGCTTTGTTTGGTCGGTGGTCGGGGTCAGTGCCGGGTTGCTGCTTTCGGCGTTAGCGGTCTGCGTGAGTCGGATTTTCTCTTTATCACTATTAGCTACTGTGCGTGGCGGCACGTCATTTCTTTGTCCAAAGCGACAAAGAAACGAAGCAAAGAAAACGCTTTCAAAACACGCTACCCTAAGTGTCCACAGCGTGCAGTTTCTATTCATGGGTGCCCCAAAAGCACGGTGCTCGCCAGAGCGGAGGATGTGTGAAACCCTCTTTCTCCGAACACGGGTTCTGACGCGCTTCGCCACCAGTGACTGAATCTGCCCAAGGTTCACCCCGCGCTATCCGCGAACAACCACCCACCACATCTGTACGCACGTCGAACCACGTCGCCAACCTTCCTAGAAACAAGGCCGCAAGGACGCGTGCGGCCATAACCCACGAAAACAACCGTCAGACCACACTGCTAACCGACCAAGAAGTGAAGCAGTAAAAACGCGCGAGGCCGCACCGGTTCCTTGACGAGTCGTGCTTGCCCGAGAGCACTGGTGGCGAAGCGTGTCTATGTCAGGATTCGCGAGAAGGAGGGGTTCACACATCCTTCGCTCTGGCGAGCACCGTGCTTTTGGGGCACCTATGAATCAAAACTGCACGCTGTGGACACTTAGGGTAGCGTGGTTGAAAGCGTTTTCTTTGCTTCGTTTCTTTGTCGCTTTGGACAAAGAAATGACGTGCCGCCACGCACAGTGGCTAACAGCGATAAAGAAAACATCCAACTCACGCAGACCGCTAACATCGAAAGCAGCAACCCAGCACCGACCCCGACCGCCCCCGCCCCCAAAAACCCCCGAGTGCGAACGACCTAAAACCCGTTAGCCCGGTCAACCGCCCTCCCGGCAAGAATCGGAATCAAATGCGCCCGATACTCGGCACTCGCGTGCATATCCTCGTTGAGTGTATCGGCGGAAATCGACGTGCCGCGCGCCGCCGCAACCGAGAAATCCTTCGATAACGCCGTTTCCAGTTCGGAAGCACGAAACACGCTCGACGCAGCGCCCGTGATGGCCACTCGCACACCGCCCGCATGCTTCGCAACAAACACCCCCACCAGCGCAAAGTGCGACGCGGGATTGCGAAACTTCTCGTACCCCGCCCGCTCGGCAATCGGAAATTCAACCGATGTAATCAGCTCATCAGGTTCCAACGCCGTCTCATACATGCCAAGGAAAAAGTCATCGGCGGTGATGCGCCGCCTGTCCGTCACGATAGTCGCGTTCAACGCCAATACCGCCGCCGGATAACACGCCGCCGGATCATCGTTGGCAAGCGATCCGCCGATCGTCCCGCGCTCCCGAACCTGCCGGTCGCCAATATGACCGGCAAGGTCAGCCAGCCCCGGCAGTGCGCGCTGCACCTCAGGGTTAGCGGCAACCTGCGCATGACACACCGCGCCGCCGATAGTCACCTTGTCACCCGTCACGGTGATGTCCTTCATCGTGACGATCCGCGTCACATCCACCAGCGCCGACGGCTGCGCGAGCCGCAAGCGCATGGTCGGCAGCAAGCTCTGCCCGCCCGAGAGATATTTGGCGTCCTCGTGTTGCTTGAGGAACGCCACCGCTGCGTCGGACTTGTCCGGCCGTTGGTAATCGAATGAGTACATGTCGAAGTCCTCTTAAGCGGGAGTCGAAACGCCGCGAGCGGCCGATGCATCAGCGGCGGCATGCATCGCAGCCCATACGCGATGCGGCGTGGCAGGCATCTGCAGATCGGTCACGCCGAGCGGCGAAAGCGCGTCGATGATCGCGTTGATCACAGCCGGCGGCGACCCAATCGCGCCCGCTTCGCCGCAGCCTTTCACGCCCAGCGGGTTATGCACGCACGGCGTGCCTTTCGACGTTTCCACATCGAAATTCGGCAGGTCGGACGCGTGCGGCATGGCGTAATCCATGAACGAGCCTGACATCAACTGGCCGCTCTCGTTGTCATACACGGCACGTTCCAGCATCGCCTGACCAATGCCCTGCCCAATCCCCCCATGCACCTGACCTTCGACGATCATCGGATTGATGATGTTGCCGAAATCATCCACGGCGGTGAACTTCTGGATGCGCGTTTCGCCGGTGTCCTGATCAACTTCCACTTCGCACAAATACGCGCCCGATGGATACGTGAAGTTGCTCGGATCGTAGAACGCGTTTTCGTTGAGACCGGGCTCGAGTTTGTCGAGCGGGAAGTTGTGCGGCACGTAAGCCGCCAGCGATACCTCCGCGAACGCCTTCGTCCGGTCGGTCCCCGCCACCCGGAAAATGCCGTCCTTGAACTCGATATCTTCCGCCGATGCCTCCAGCAAATGCGCCGCGATCTTCTTGGCCTTGTCCTCGATCTTGTCGAGCGCCTTCATGATCGCCGAGCCACCCACCGCGATGGACCGCGAACCGTACGTGCCCATGCCGAATGGAATCCGGCCGGTGTCGCCGTGGACGATCTCGATGTTATCCATCGATACCCCGAGCCGGTCCGCCACCACTTGCGCGAAGGTGGTTTCGTGCCCTTGACCGTGGCTATGCGAGCCGGTGAACACGGTGACCGAACCCGTGGGATGCACGCGGATTTCGCCCGCTTCGAACAAGCCCGCCCGCGCGCCCAACGCACCCGCGAGATTCGATGGCGCCAGCCCGCACGCCTCGATGTAGCAGGAATAGCCAAGCCCGCGCAGCTTGCCGTTTTTCTTCGATTCCTCACGCCGCGCAGGGAAACCTTCCACATCGGCGATTTGCATCGCGCGGTCGAGCAACGCCGAGTAATCGCCGGAATCGTAGGTGAGGCCAACCGGCGTGGTGTACGGCCACGACCGGATGAAGTTACGTCGCCGCAATTCCGCCGGATCGATGTTCATCTCGCGCGCCGCCGTTTCCACAATGCGCTCGAGCACGTAGGTCGCTTCAGGACGTCCGGCGCCGCGATAGGCATCGACGGGAACCGTGTTCGTGAAGACCGCCTTCACCTCGGCGTAGATCGCGGGCGTGGCGTACTGGCCGGCGAGCAGCGTGGCGTACAGGATGGTCGGAATCGCGGACGCGAACGTCGACAAATACGCGCCCATGTTGGCCGTCGTGTGAACGCGAAGGCCGAGGAACTTGCCGTCGGCGTCCATCGCGAGTTCGGCTTTCGTGACGTGATCGCGGCCGTGGGCATCGGAGAGAAAGGCTTCCGAGCGCTCGCACGTCCACTTGATCGGCCGCCGGACTTTCTTCGACGCCCACGTCAACGCCACATCTTCCGCATAGAGATAAATCTTCGAGCCGAAGCCGCCGCCCACGTCCGGCGCGATGATCCTTAGTTTCGACTCAGGCAGCGACAACACAAACGCCGCCATCAGCAAACGCTCTACGTGCGGATTCTGGTTCGCGACGTACACCGTGTAACTGTCGTCGGACCTCGAATAACTCGCGTTCACGGCACGCGGCTCGATCGCGTTCGGCACCAGGCGCTGATTCACGATATCCAGCGTGGTCACGTGCGCGGCCTTGGCGAAGGCAGCGTCGGTCGCGGCTTTGTCGCCGTGGCCCCATGTGTAGCAGAGGTTGTTCGGCGCTTCATCGTGGACCTGCGGCTGGCCTGGATCGGCTGCGGTGGCGGTATCGACGACAGCCGGCAGCACGTCGTAGTCCACCTCGATCAACTCGATTGCGTCCTTCGCTTCCTTCACCGATTCCGCAACGATCAGCGCCACCTGATCGCCCACGTGGCGCACTTTCGTATGCGCGATCACGGGATGCGGCGGTTCGTTCATCGGCTTGCCATCGATGTTGTGAATCAGCCAGCCGCACGGCAATCCGCCGACGCTCTCGCCGGCCATGTCGGCGCCGGTGAAGATCGCGACAACGCCGGGCGCGGCTTTGGCCGCGGTGATATCGATGCTGCGAATCGTCGCGTGCGCGTAGGGCGAGCGCAGAAAGACGCCAAAGGTTTGCTGCGGGAGGACGACGTCATCGGTGTACTGGCCGTTGCCCGTCAGGAAGCGATAGTCTTCCTTGCGTCTAATGGCAGCGCCGATCAGGCGGTGGGTATCGGGTGTTTCAGGGGCGTTCATCGCGGACTCCTGTTCAGGCGCGAATCTTCATCGGAAAGGTGAGTGCGGCTTCGGTGAGGCGTAGCTGGACGCGCGGACCGCGGCTCAGGGCGAGGCCTTCATGGCTTGCGCGCCCTGCACTATGGCTTTCACGATGTTGTGATACCCCGTACATCGGCAGAGATTGCCGTCGAGTTGTTCGCGGACATCGGCTTCGGTGAGATCGGGTTTTTGCGCGGCGAGGGAAGTCGCGCTCATCACCATGCCGGGCGTACAGAAGCCGCATTGCAGGCCGTGGCACTCCTTGAACGCTGCCTGCATGGGATGGAGTTCGCCGTCCTTCGCCATTCCTTCGATAGTCGTCACCGACGACCCGTCGGCCTGCACGGCGAGGATGTTGCACGACTTGATCGCGCGGCCATCCAGGTGGACCGTGCACGCGCCGCACTGGGCGGTATCGCAGCCGATGTGCGTGCCCGTGAGACGCAACTCCTCGCGGAGAAACTGGACTAGCAGGATATGGGGTTCGACGGTGGCGGTGACGGCTTTGCCGTTGACCGTCAGACTGATGCTGAGCGCCATGCTTCTGTCTCCTTCGGGGGATAAACAGCCGAAGCTCACTCACCGCTTTTGTTTCACTGGCCTTGCGACTTCACGAGTGTGAGGGTCTGGCTGGGTTCGTGTTTATTTGTTGTAGCAATGAGTAAAGCACAAAACGAAGACCCTCGCTATTGGGCTAAAGGCGGGTGGGGGTGTCGCTTTGCCGGTGTTTTGTATCGTGGAAAGCGGACGTAAAAACGCCGCCTCGATGGGCGGCGTAAGGCTAAGCGGCTGTATTCAAGCCCGGCGCGTCACTCCACTCCGCGTCCCAGTTTCGAATGCCAGCGCGAATAGCCGAAATAGATCGCCAGCCCGATTGCGAGCCACACCACGAATGCAATCCACGTCACGGCCTTCAGGTTCAGCATCAGGAACAGGCAAGCCGCGACCGCCAGCACCGGCACGACCGGCACGCCTGGGCAACGGAACGCACGCGGCAGATCAGGATGCGTGCGTCGCAAAATCAGCACCGCGATAGACACCATCGAAAACGCAGCCAGCGTGCCGATATTGATCAGTTCCGCCAGCACGTTGAGCGGCACGAGCGCACCGATCAACCCGAAGAACAGACCCACGAGCCACGTCGTAAAGAACGGCGTGCCGAACTTCGGATGCACCGTCGACAGACGCGCGGGCAGCAAGCCATCGCGGGACATCGCGTAGATGATGCGGGTCTGGCCGTAGCTCATCACCAGAATCACGGTCAGCATGCCGAGCACCGCGCCCAGATCGATGAAACCCGCCACCCACTTCTGCCCCACGACCTGCAGCGCGTACGACACCGGATGCGAGATATTGGCGAACTGCGCCGCCGGGACAATACCCGTCACCACCGCCGCCACCGCCACGTAAAGCACGGCGCAAACCGCCAGCGACGAGATAATGCCGATCGGCAAATCGCGTTTCGGATTCTTCACCTCTTCCGCCGCCGACGATACCGAGTCGAAGCCGATAAACGCAAAGAACATCACGGCGGCCGCACCGAACACGCCGTTCCAGCCGTTGGGCATGAACGGATGCCAGTTCGCCGGCGTGACGTGAAACACACCAACGCCAATCACCATCAGCACGACCGCGACCTTGATCGCGACCATCACGTTGTTCACGCGCGCCGACTCCTTGATACCGATCGACAGCAACGCCGTGATCGCCATCATCACGAGAAACGCGGGCAAATTGAACAGGGTGAGATGTCCGGGCACGGCGCCGGGCGCGGCTGTGAGCACGGTGGGCAAGCCAATGCCGAAACCCGACAGCAGCGACTGGAGATAGCCCGACCAGCCGACCGACACGGCGGAGGTCGCCAGCCCGTATTCCAGCATCAGGTCCCAGCCGATGACCCACGCGGCCAGTTCGCCGAGCGTGGCATACGAATACGTATAGATGGACCCGGCGACAGGAATTGTCGATGCGAATTCCGCGTACGCGAGCGCCGCGAGAGCGCACGCAATGGCCGCGAAAATGAACGACACCATTAGCGCCGGACCGGCTTGCACCGCACCGGTCCCGGTGAGCACGAAAATTCCCGTGCCGATAATCGCGCCGACACCCAGAAACGTCAGATCGAGCGCCCCCAGCGTTTTTTTGAGTCCGGCGCGTTGCGCGCCGGCGAGCATGTGCTCGATGCTTTTCTTACGGAACAGGGACATGAACGATGACTCCTCAAACCTCGAGCGCGTTGCGCTAAATCGATTGGAAAACCCGCGATTTTATCGGATTGAGGAAGCTAAGCGTCGCAAAACGTTGCGCACAATTGATTTTTGACTTCCCGGCGTCAGCGCAGTTTTTCCAAAAACGTTTGAAAATTGTGCATCGAAACAAATTTGAGATGAGATCAACTTTTGTAAGCGGAGTCAGTAGTAAAAGCCGCTTTTAACGGCATCTTGTCGCAACGCTGAGTTGCATATCGCGAATGGTTGATCGACCGCCAAATGAAAAAACCGAAGCACAAGGGCTTCGGTTTTCGTTTTCCAGCACGCCAGCAACGCCGGCACGGCAGCAACGCTGCACGCCAAGCTCAGCCGACGAAGGCCTTTTCCACGACGTAATGTCCCGGATGATTGTTGCTGCCTTCCTGGAAGCCCATTTCATCGAGGAGTTGACGCGTGTCGCGCAGCATGTGCGGGCTGCCGCAAAGCATGACGCGATCGTTTTCGACGGAGAACGGTGCCACGTCCAGATCGGCGAACAGCTTCTTCGTTTCGATCAGGTCCGTGATCCGGCCACGATTCGCGAACTCTTCGCGGGTCACCGTCGGGTAATACACCAGCTTTTCCTGGATCAGCTCGCCCAGATGCTCGTGCGCCGGAAGATGCTCGGTGATGAAATCCTTGTACGCGAGTTCATCGACGAAACGGCAGGTGTGCGTGAGCACGATCTTGTCGAAACGATCGTAGACGTCCGGGTCCTTGATGATCGACATGAACGGCGCCAGGCCCG
>Ga0302231_10000795_pt1 | contig 21681 bp, 19 predicted proteins | sample II_Palsa_N2_2_FD_193522 | JGI IMG/M metagenome (GOLD analysis project Ga0302231, IMG submission 193522) | Peat permafrost microbial communities from Stordalen Mire near Abisko, Sweden - II_Palsa_N2_2 | ecosystem: Environmental > Terrestrial > Soil > Palsa > Peat permafrost | place: Sweden...
TCCAATCGTCAAAGTTCGTGGAAGACCGCGTAAAGCAGTTTCGCCTAATATACCTCCCATGGATAGATGGGAGGAAATCACGATCAGCAGCAATATGCGTCCTTTCGACTATGAAATGAGAGTGAAGGCGGTCGAGTTGTATATGAAGCAAAGCGACGCAGAGACAATCCGGAAGGAGAGTGGCTTTACTATTGGTCAAGCATCGAAGATGTTCGATAGATGCATGACGACCGACCCGCGGGGAAAAATATTTGGCTTCCGGGCGTTGATGAAATTCGCGCGCGTCAAATCGTACACCCGTGGCAAAGAAGTCGAACATTGGGAGGGAGATGGTTCCGGAGGGTGCTCTGGCGCATTTGGTCAACTTCTCTCGCGCCCCGCTTTCAAGCAATTGCGTACCGACTTGGAGGCCAGAATACTAAATCCAAAACTGCTGGAGCCAACAATCGGAAAGCGTATTGACAGTCTCCATGCTTGGTTCATGAGTGAGCTGGAAGAAATGGAAAGGCGTTCGAATTTAGCGCTGTCCAATTTATGGCTGTATAAGACGGCAAACAGAGCTAAAAAATCCCTAAATGAATATGCAAAAAAGTACGCTATCCTACACGATAAAGAATGGCCACCTTTGACTCATGATCAGAAGAGGAATCAGGCGGTCGGGACTTCGATCGCCCCCCTGATCAATCCATATATTCCAATGATGTATGTTCAACTCGATTATCAGTTGATCGATGCCAAATCAATATTTAGGGTAAGGAATGTCCATAATGAATCATTTTATGTGTCTGTTCCTCGGTGGTATGTCGGATATCTTGCGTGCGAAAAAACAGGGGCAGTCCGAGGTGCCACGTGTTCGCTCGAGAAGCAAGCAAGTGCGGAATCCGCAATCGAAGTACTGCAGGGCGCTCTTGAAGCGCCGATGTGCCTCGAAAAAGGCGCGTCCGCGAGTGAGGAAGACAAATATTTGATCCATCATTTCCTGCCGGAGCTTCAATACCAAGCATTCGCGATACTTCGTATCGACAACGCGTTTGCCAATCTCAGCCGAGACTTCTCAAATAATGCGATTTCGACATTTGGCTGCTTCTTGCAGTACGGCGCGTACGGAGCCTGGTGGACGAGAAGTCTTATTGAGTCGGTGATCGGGGCAATAGACGAAATTGGCATTAAGAAGATGCCAAGCACTTGCGGATCGAGTCCCCGAGACCCAGCAAGCAAGGACGCTGACAAGAACGCGGTCAAGTATCACATAGAACTGGATGATCTGATATCAGTAGTCCGACGATCGATTAGATATCACAATATTCATTCGAGATCCGATAGAAATAATGGGTCAACCCCACTAACACGACTAACTCACTTTTTTCGAAACACTGAAGGAGCCTCAGTACAGACCTTGCCGAAGAGAACGATTGAAGAACCCAGGTTGTTAAGCCATATCGTCACCGGGCGCATCGCTGGCCGGGTAAAGTCAAAAACCCGGATAGACCAATCTACTGCGAAGCGAGCCTATTTCAAGACAGACGGCGTGGAATATAGCAATGAAGAGCTCGCTATCAGCAAGGGTTACTTCCATCACAGGTACATAGCCTATATTTCTCGTCGCGATTTCCGAAATGGCCACCTCTTCGTCGAATTAGCAGAGGGCGCGGGAGTTTACGAAGATCTTGGGGCAGTGGCAGCTAGAGGATCTTGGAGTGAGCATGCCCTTCCATGGCAGCTGTTTCGTCTCCTTAGGAGGGGTAGGTCCGAACCTGACGAGGGCGCAGTACGGCCCGCGCAACAGTGGTATGAAGAACAGAGCCAAAGTGCTACGAAGAGAGCTGCTCGCAACGGCAAGACTCCGCGCCCTTCAGACGCAGGCCTTAAGCTTGCAAAGCATGGCAAGCGCGTTGAAACATTGCTGAACGCTGCAGATCGGGACCCGTCGGGAGATACACCACCAGCAGTACCTAGGCGGAAGACCCCCGATATCTTCGATGTATTTGGCGATGAGTCGAACCAGCAAGGAGATTAATCATGTCAGCATCAGACGATGACCGTCTCAGATTGTTTCATCCACTCCATGGTGGAGGTCGAATCTGGACCGAGCCGGTAACCGAATTCTGTCGGCAGGTGCTTTGGCTCCTCGCCGCAGGTGGTGAGAGTCGCTGCTTTGACGCTGTTCCCGATTCGGGGAAATCGACAGCGATTGCTATGGCGGAAGGGAAGATCCATGAAAAATTTCCGTGGTTACCTATCTATGTAGTCAGCGTTTCGAATCACAGGGCAAATGCGATCAGAGAGTTTTTCTCATATTGGGTAGGAATCCTATATAATATGAAAGGACAAAGCGATATGAACAAAGGAACCCTTCTTCGGCGAGTTTCGGCACGCATGGTTGAAGACGCTACGGCGAGTGAATCTTCGATCGTCCTGGTTTTTATTGATGAGGCGCAAAATCTCGTTATGTCAGACTTGCTAATGCTGAAAGATCTGCATAATGACCTGGACAGATCTGGCATTCGAATGATCACCGTGTCAGTCGGACAGCGACCGTTTATGGAAAGGTCCATCAACAACGCGCTAAGCCAAGATAGAAAAGATGTTGTCAAAAGATTTCTTGACTTCAGGAGAGGCTTTAGAGATCTGTCCGTTGATGGTGATGAATCAGGTTGCGAACTTGAAAAATTGCTGCAAAGTATCGATGAAGCTTTGGATCAACAAAAGCCACCGCAAACTTGGACGCAGTTTTTTGTTCCCAATGCCTGGACGAGGGGATGGCGCCTAAAAGGCGAAATCACGAACCTAGTGCTGGCTTTCGAGCACGGTGGATATCTTGCACGCGTCAAAGGAGATAGGACGATTCCCGTCGGAATCGCGATGAAGGCAATCAGAGAGTATTTGACAGCGGCCGGCACCCTTGACGAACACGGAGAGTGGCCGCCATCGGGTCCTGCCGAAAAACAGAAGTGTTGGACTCAAGTCATCCTGCCGATCGGTGGCGAACGGACCAATGGTAATAAGCGAGAGGGGTAGGTTAAAGTCCCGCTGCGTCGCCGAAAGTGTCGCTCCGACGCGGTGAGGTCGAATTTGTTACGTGGGACGTGTTGCTCCCACCAACTAATAGCCCCATTGTCACGACCTTTTTTCCGCTACCGCCATGACTTGTATTCCATACATTGGCGTGCCGTACGAATCTGTCTATGGAGCGGTCACGCGAGCTGCGTATAGATTTCCTTTGAATCACAGTACTCTCCGGACGTCATTTCAGTGTTGCCCGGGGCCACATACTTCCTTTTACAGGGCCGATCTTTTCCAGGGACCGCGAAGCGACGAACTTGGATGGCAAAGGGCGATAACGGAGCAAACTGATGCACTGGGTACAGGTGATTCGTTAGCGGATCACATGTTTGCGATCAGGTTAATCTTTTGCCCGATCTGTTTGCAATACGGATACCACTCATACCTATTCCAATTGTTTTGGCTTCCGATCTGCCCTTTACATCGATGCAGACTGACTAGCCAATGCCAGGCTTGCGGCGCACCGACGAGGCTTTTTGATTTCGAAGCGTCGCTACTGAAGCGACCCTACATGTGCTTGCAATGTAATTGTCCTTTGGCGGGTGCACCGATAAACGTCGCTGACATGGCTTTCTTTGTCGACCATGGCAATGACCTGCGCAGGAACATGGGAGGGCTTAACGCTTGGTGCATTCAAGCGAAACGCTCGATATCTGTGCTGAAGGCAGTCGAATGGAACGACTTGATGGCATCGGACGAGTCGCGTAGGTTCAGACGCCTGCTGTTAGCGATCTGTAACGAAATGTCGCCCCTTCCGAGCGACCTTACTCCATCCTCGCTACCCGCCGTAAACGTACTCGCTTGGCGACGCCCCTTCAATCCATATGAACGGCGACAATACTATTCGTCGACAGTTATCCGACTAGGAAGTGGCGTCTACCGAGTGGTCTTGAGACGAATCGAGCGGGCGCTCGCGGCCACTTCCGCAAGAGGAGCGGCTGCCGACCAAACGGAGAGCCGAAGGGATGCATATCTGCTACTTCGGCGAACGATGGAGGAGGGGAATCCCGAGTATCCGTCTTGCGAGGACCAAGATGGGAAACTGAGCACGATACCCAAGTGGTACCACATCGGGGGGCAATGCAGTCGGATTACCTGGTTTGCCTACTTCGTCGGGATGTTCTCCATCGCGCAATTTCTCGTCAAAACCCGCGGCAGTCGTACTGTTTGGGATCTGGTTTCAACGCTTCGCGAGCTCGCACCTTCCGCATTGCAAGCGCGCGATAAGAAGGGCAGGGTCACTGAAGCTATGGTGATCCCCTCGCTCGAAGATTTCGATGTGCGCCCCTTGAGGCCGATGACTAGCGCGTCGGCTGGAGACGACGCGAATCAATACGATGTCAGCGACTTCATCGGTAATATAGGTGTAAGGTCCGATCCTCCTCAGATGGATTTGCGCAAACACATCTTCAGTTTCGCGACGCAACTGCGCCTAGTGCAGCCTGGGCCGCGACAATGATTAGGTCCGGCGTGTTGCTTGACGCTATCCAGCAGGCGCAAACGTCGCCGGGCGCATGCCGCTAGTCTGCTCAGCTTACAAACCAGAGGCTTGCAAGATTTTGGATGCTTTGCAATTGAAGGCATCGGCAAGGCGCAGCAAATTCAAAGCAGTTGCGTTTTGCTCTCCACGCTCAATCTTTCCCGTGTGACACCGACTGATCCCGGAGATATTCGCCAGGGTTACGTCGCGCTCGCCGCGGTCGATACGGCCCATTTGACTCCAGTCAACGCCACTGATGCATGTGAGGGAAATGCCGAGTTCATTGCGGCACGCACGGACCGCTGATCCAAGGGATTGGAGTCTTTTTCCTGTTTATTTTTTCCGGGAACCCTGTCCAAGCTCGAATGACGACGCTATGCTATCAAGCAGGATGCGGTATTTACGACCCATTTTTCGCTTCGAAGCGGATCAGTGGTCCAGGATTGACGGGGCATAGACCACGAAAGGCGGTAAGTTTTGGGGCGCTTGCCGTCGTTTTACAGCATAGGCCTTAAGGTAAGCGTCGGCCGCGCTGACAGAACTGCAAGAGTCAGATTTGTGCGACCATACCTCACCGGCCATGAACTGCCTCCGCTGACCGACGAGTCGGCATATGGGGTGTTGCTTCGAATCTCCGAGTTGAATGGACTTTCGGCCAGTCAGGTCGATCGGGTCTTTCTCGCATCGATGGCGCAGCGTGTGCGACTCAACTCGCACGACTCGCCGGCGGCCATCCGCAACCCGTTTGAATCACTACTCGGGTGGCACTGGCAACCTGCCGAGCCATCTCTGGCGCCATGCCTTGCTTCCCTCGGCTCGATACTTTGGTCTGGAAGATTCCGTTACTGTCCGCTCTGCATGGACGCCGGCTACCACAGCGTCTGGCACCAGTTCAAGCCACTTTCAATCTGCCCGATTCACGCGTGCATGGTTTCCGAAAAATGCGCCTACTGTCGCAGGGAAATCGGAGAGTATCGGCTCACACCACAGCGATTGGCGAGAGGTTTTGCTTGCGGGAAATGCGGCCAACCTTTTTCCGGTGCAGCGTTCGACCTCGACCGGCACGTCGCTTGGCGGCAGCAAAGTAATGAGATAGAAACCCGAACCGCACCGTTCGCAAACTGGTGGTCGGAAGCGCCGCACCGCCTGGTTTTTCTTGCCGTCGCGAGAAAGCAGATCGTTGGCTCGGACTACAATTTGCAGCGGGTCGACGATGAAGTTTGGACCGGTGCGATCCAGTCAGTGCACCCGTTCCCCATCGGGTGCAAAGCACAAAATAGAAACGTATTCTTCGTAACGTGGCAGGTTAGACCGGCGCTTCGCGGATCGAGTCCTCGGGAGTACCCTTCTCGCCGCGGTGGCTCATCGTCCGGGAGAGTCAAGCGCGTCTACTGCGCGTTCTTGCGCCGGTTGAAATGCACCATTGACGCGCAAGAACAACCGCAAGACGAAGTACCAACTCTCGAATGGATCGCCGGAAAGTGTATCTTGCGGCGCCAGTGGCGCGTGAACCAACTTGCATTCGTGCTATTGAGAAATTCATTTGAGGTTCTGGCAGTGATGAAGTACGAGCTTGACTTCGTACCGGACCTTACGAATGATGCCTTCCAAGCGGCGATTGTTGAAAATGTCGTTCAACGAGCGGCTTGGCGAGCGGCCTTAATTTCTGCTTATGCCGTGCTAGTGACAGCGGCTAATAACTATGTCAACCAGGGCGAGTTCGACTACTGGGCGGCGCGCGCAATCCCAAGTCAATTTTCGTCGATCGTTGGATGTGAGGACGATGGAATTCAGTTCGGCGTTGCTGTCGTACACAATCGAAATCAGATCATTGACGCGTTCGTGCGAGACCATTGTTTTAACAAGACGGAGATCATCAGTAAGCTCAATCGGATACTTTTTGCCTCGACTGAAGACGCGCGCTGAGGGCGCGAAGTGAGGTTTCGTCTCTATCGGGGGCGTTGGTATGCTGCAGGTCTTACAGGAATAAATCGAGCGACGATCAAAGTGCCGGAGCTTGCAATAGCCAACGTGTTGAAGCGATCGCAGTATTTGCTCGAGGGCATCCTGGTATCCGCAACAGTTCGCGCACTGGCAGTATCAGGGGGTACACATTGGATGACGGGTTGTGCCATGAATGTGTTACGGACATTGTCCGGAATGCGCCTCGCCCATGGAGTGATTGCCGAAGAGGGAAGCGCTCTGCGATCTGTGTGTTCGGACTGGTCACAATTGCGAGCTATCTCTGGTGCATGGCGAGAAAGAGCAATAGAAAAGTCGGCAGCACGGTGGCGGGGTAAAGGTCAAATGTCTAAAGGACGCGGGTGAGGAGCGCGGCGTGAGGATTTTCCAAGCGGTCCCGTTGCTGGATGCGGGGCCATTCGGTGTGCGGCCGGCCAACACGGCCCGACGCGAATTCGGAAGCGCGCGTTGACTGGGGACCGGCCAGCGCTTGACCGCGCAGATAGTTCCCGCACTGGTACGCGGTGTGAAGCCTGACGTTGCGGCATTTTGGAGTGACATTGTCCCGGTCTCCACAAGTCCGTGCAGTGTGTTCAGAGATCGACAGACGCACTGCACGGAGCATCACCTGCTACTCGCAAGTGATGCGTTTGCATATCTCGAATTGATTCGCCACTCAGGATGAGGGAACATCGTGGCGTGCGCTGCAGCCGGGTATGGAAACGGCATCCAGGTGCTGACGGCGTCAAGGGCAGCCCTGCCAGAAAGCCAGACGGCGCTCGACCTAACATTGGTCAACACGAAGGCAGCGGGCCGCATGCGGTTTCTATAGATCTGCGGACATAAAGAAGTCCGACGCTTTGCAGTCCAGCGAGTCAGCGATTTTGAGCACATTGAGCACCGAGACATTGCGCTCTCCGCGCTCGATCTTTCCCATGTGACTGCGGTCAATGCCGGCGTGATACGCCAGCGCTTCCTGGGAAATGCCCACATCCCGCCGCTTCTGACGAATGGCGCGTCCAAGCGCCACTAGGCGCTGTTCCGTGTCGATTTTCCCTGAAACCCTATCCATGCGCGCATAGTCGCGCTATGGTACAGTTTGGGCCACGGCATTTACGACCCATTTAACTGAGCTGTTTGCCTTACGAGCAGCGGCGGCCCTGATCGAAACACAATGTTTTTTACCGATAACTCTTGGAAGGCGGTACCCCGTTTCACTGGCGTACTGAGGCAGCCGTTTGATCGTTGGAGGATGGTGGGGCTCTCGCGCGCCACGCCGACGTTTGTGGTGCGTCACACGGGCGTCGAATCGGACGACATTGACACTTACGTGCTGCTCGTCGCCGGCACGGAGTTGCTTGTCTCGCTTCTCGCAGAACGATGGCCGGAGGTACCCAAAGTGTTTGCGCTTGCCCATGACCGGATGACTCCGATTGATGAGATCTGGTCTTATCACGCGAGGGGGCGCAAGCACACCCGGTATTTTGCCTGGCGGGCGTCGCAGGGTGATCTGGTGCCGTGTGAGGCGAATCAGCCCGCGCCGGCTGAGGCTGTGAATCGCGTTTGCCTGTGGAAGGAGCAGCGCGACGGGGAAGTCCTCCGGGACGACCACTAAAATCATGGGGGTTCGGCTTGATTCGGCACGGGATCTGACATGGAGAAGTGGGCCCGGACTGAAGCGAATCAGAAGCCCTTACGGAATGAATCGTGGTTCGAATTGCTGCTGCGGCTGTCTGCGGTCAATAGTCGCCGACGATTGCTGGCGAAGCAACTGTTCTTCAGGGAGAAGGCGCGTCGTGTCGGTTTGAGCTTCGATCGTACCGGATGGATCGACGAAACTTCCTGCGGGTGCAATTGCGCTGGACGTGGCAGCCGCCCAAGGCGGCGCTTCTGGTTTTGCTGGCGCATCTGCAGGAAGTCTCGTGGGCGCCTGGTCCGCGCTGCTGTCCGCTGTGCTTGCAAGGCGGGTTCCACGCCATCTGATTTCAAAGGGGGGGCGGATGCAGGTCTGCCCTCTCCATGGAAGTCCTCTAAGGGACCGGTTGTGCGCCTGTGGGGCCGGATGGAACGATAAGGATGAGGTCGCACCAACTCGTGCAGATTAAACGGCTTTAGTCATACGCCGGATAAGGAATACATGAACGCTGCTTTTTCGCTTATAGATGCGAGCGGGCAAATGAAACGCTACACCGGGAATCAACCTCGACCAGAATCACTTCGAGAGTCACCAGTTACTCTGGGACACGATTGAGTGCGGCACAAAATGCGGCGGGGTGGAAGCACCGGAAGTCCATGACGCTGTCTGATCTGTCTTGCCATGCCTGCAGAAGGACGGGCTTGCCCTCACTCTAGAGTGAAATCCGTATCTTAGGTGCCGTTAGCTTCATCTAATGTCCAATGCGTAACGCTCCGTGACCTTGAATGTTGACTCCGTCCCAGGCGGCCATCCTGAACCTGAATACGTTGATGTATTCGGATTAAAGTATCGCTACAAGCTAGAATATGCGGTGCAACAGGTCGTCCTGAAAAAACGCGATGAGGCGCAGGTCCTGGCGGAGGTAATTGACGCAACGTCGGACGATCACCAGGAGTTCTTGCTACGGTTACGCCGTGCGCTTGATAGGTTGGGTCCGCACAATTGCGCACGATTCCGGATTCCTATGCCGATAGCTGAAGCTTGGGCTCGCACACGCGCCACACCGTCGTAAGACCAACTCGCTGCTTCGGCGGGGAGAGCGTGCAAAAGTAGGGGAGATCGGTTTCGTCAGGCCGCCCCGGCTTAGTGCAAGGTTGCGCAGCCTGCTCTGTTCGTTGGTCGGTGCCGGCTTGGCGACGCTGCCCAGATGCATTTGCCGTGAAGCGAGGCGGCTATCTCCAGCTCCGAGACGCGATGGGGCGAGAATTTCTGATTAAAAATCGCGACCCTGACTTGCGCCATGCAATGTGCCCCTTCGCCGGTCCAGCGCATCTGTTGCTTCTTGGCCATGCGGTGGCTGACGACTTTATCCACCGCGGACTCGGCTATGCTGCTGATAGGCAGGCCCTTGCGATGCCGAGCGCCGTAGTTGACCAACGTGCGCCCGTTGTTCTTCGGGTAACTGGAGGCCGTGTTCAGATTCCACCACAGCGTGTTGAATTTGTATCCCTCCGTTGACAGAAGCCGACTGTCCAGTGCCTTGATCCGCTCCAACGCCTTGTTGCCCTTGCCATACCAATCACTTGGCGCGGATGATTTCAGTCTTCACCGACTCGCGCTCCATCGAGTCGATCATCTTGCTGCCGAACACGGAGCGCTGCGCCGCCTGGAATTTCATCGCGATGTAGAAGCAGTCAAGAATCCGGCCGCGAGCAGGCTGACTGCCCACGACAGTCCTCGCAAATTCACCCGCGTCGTCGCTGACTGCGGTCACGCGCTCATCGCTTGCCACACCGTTTTGGCTGAGAAACTGATCAAGTGTGTTACGAACTGTGCGCTGGAAACCGGTGCGTACATTTTCTTGAGCACTGCGCAGACCGTCTCGAACGCAAACACCAGTTCGTGCTGGTCCTGCGGGATTTTGCTGTCAACCCAATAGGGTCGGGTCTTGTACTGAAGATCACCTATCGTGTACTCCGAGGGGCCGTAGATGAATGCCGAGGGCAACTCGCGGCCAAGGTCGTCGACACGATAGCCGTCACCCGTGCTTGCTTTGTTGTCCGGACGTTGGTTCTGAGTGTCTTGCCCGGGACCGTCAGGCTTTTCATGCGCTGTCGCCGCATCGACCAGGGCGTCGGCATTGTCCGCGATTGACGCAAGAGGCGAGTCAGGGGGCAGCCCACTGGGTGGCTCGTTCGATGGTTCGTCTCCCGGGTCGTAGGTCATCAATATTGCATCCCACAATGCTTCTATCGAAGCGGACCCGAGGAGCATCGGGAAGATTCGAACTGGTCCGACATCGAATGCATGACATTCGCGCAGCCGCTTGAGTTCGTAAGGTTTCGGCCCCCCAGCCAACCTTCGCCGGATAGAATTGATAGGGGGTGCGATTCCATAGCGAATGTGGCAAGGGCTTGCTTGTCCAGAAATAGCCCGAGTGCTTGGCGAGCTGACTCAGACTTCAACAAATCCGACATTTGCTGCTGGGTGAACGTGAGCATCGTAGGCCCCCAAGCAATAGATAGGCTGACAGGCAACACCACTTTGAATACCTAAACAATGAACGGCAGGAAAATTCTTTTCCCGGGCGAAGGCTCACGTTTCCAATTTGCAGTCGAGGTATTTGAGTGGGGAGGCATGACAGTGAGGGCACTTGAACTTGGCAGCCATCATGTACATTATGTGGGCGCGGCCGTGCGTCTCCGTCGACAGAAGGCCAGCCCTATTTAGACTTACAAGTTCTGCGTCGAGGATTTCGAGTTCCACACTCAACGCGCTAAGCGCTTCGTCTGACAGGAGAAGTCCAAGCTTTCTGCGACCGTTTTCCGAATGCAGTAGATCGTAAAGTCCGTTCAGAGCAGGCGTGAGTACGGCAATCTCCCGATGATTGTTGGATGCAGCAAGCTCTCCTTCTATTCCGGGGGCACCCGGGGTTGTCTCGTTCTCGCCTACGTTAGATCAGGCCGGCATGGTCGTCGAGCCGGGCTCAAATACGGTATGACGGGTTGCCAGCGCGCATACGACGACACTGGAATGTCGCCGCTTGAGCATCGATCGGACCCACTCGGCCAATCGACTGGTCTGTCTGTCCAGGCGCTGCATATAGGACCCCGCGCATTGAACTAGCAGACGCCGAATAGTCTTGTTCCACGCTTGCTTATTCCAAGCAGGTTGGCCCGTCCACCGGCACTTTACTGGCGGGGTACGAGTCCGATTGACGCTGCAAAGTCCCGACTGCCGCCGTATTGTTTGCCGTTACCCATCTCGGCAGACAGCAGGCTCGCAGTGACGACGCCGCCTCCCGGGATTGTCATCAGACGCTGGCCGAGATCGTCTTCGGCAAGCTGGCGGGCCATCTCCTTGTCCACCTCGGCGATCTGCTCGCTAAGGTACTTGAAGTGCGCATGTAAGCGTTTGAGGGTAGTCGCTATTCTTGGTGGCAGCGAATGATCCGACAGAACGACGGGCAAACGCGTAATGATAGCGTTGCCAACTGGCTGGCTGATGCCAAACTCGAGTAGGAACTCGTGGATTTGACTTACCGTCTTCACCCGGTCTTGCACTAGATATTCTCGGACGCGGTGTAAGGCAGAAAGCGGCTGTTGTGCATCGGTCTTTGGCGTGACGAACTGCAAGGCAGGCCATACTGCTGCTTCGCAGATGGCCTCTTGAGTATAAAGACCCTGCAACAGTAACCGCTCGGGGTGGAGGCGACCATCTCATTTCGCCCCCCTTTGCGCCAAGTCTCGAGGTCTTGACTAACAGGATGGGTTGTAGCTCCAAACGTGGCCTTTTCCCGATTGCCAGACGGTTTGATTTGGCGCGCGCAGGATCTGGGTTGCATATATACACACGGCCTATTTGTCGCACGCATGTGACTCGCCACAATGGATTTCGCTCGGCGACGCCTCCGTACATTCACGGCTTCGAGAGCCTTAGAGCTGCGCAGGTTTTGTCACCGAAGCCCCGACCTGTTTACCGAGTCGAAAAATTCGCGGACATTCGCGTCCAGAATCCCAGTTCAGGGGAGTGCTGGTGATCGTTGTCGCTATCGCGACCAGCGCATCGTGCCGCCTACGTCCGGGCCGGAACCCGTACGCGATTCCCGAGGAAGTCTTCCTCGTAAATCGCATTCAGCACTTCGACCACCGCGCGCTGGAAGATATTGTTCTCCGGCACGGCAATCCCCAGGGGGGCTGCTTGCCGTTCGACTTTAGTACGTAATGCCACCGACCGGGCAGTGCCCGATACGCTCCGCTCTGTACTTGCGCAAGCAGACACTGGAGATGTTATTCCAGTCCTGCTCCCCTAGTATCGCCACGTCACACCGTCCACCCCCGGGGCCGCATTACGTTTGAGCACAAGAAACGACTCTCAAAAGCGATCGATCGTGAATGGTGCGGAAGCGCGGTGATCCGTTCCTTCTTCCGCTACCTTGCAGCTTGCCGTACACGTTCCAGCGCCTGTTGCGCGCTTGCCCGGTTCTGCGCCCGGCACGTGTGAGACGGGTCCGTGATCCCCTTGGTCGCGCCCACTCCGCAGCAAGTTTCCCAGCGTTGTTAGCAGGCTTCTTCGCTACTATGGCGGAGTCTGACTTCTCCCGTCCGTTTATCATCGACTATGGCTCCCCGCCTTCCCGGAGCGGACCTTGTCCATTCTGCGACGGGCCAGACTGGAGATTCCCGGTTCCCGTATGAGGAGCGTGCGTGCCAGGGTCTTCGTCCGCGCCGACCCGACGGACAACTCGCAATATCGCGCCCCGTCGTGTTACCTTCGGCAGTGTCAACAGCGTTGGCACCCCGGATATATGCACTATCGCGGCTCAATGGCTGGCCCGCGCGTACTCCTGTCAACGCTTCGCCGTATGTCTCACGACACACCACATGACTCTGGGACAACGTGGTTTTCTAGAACTCCGTTGTCGTAGATTTCCACTCTTTACTCCTAGCCGGTCTCCCGGCGCACTGACAGTTTTATTTTGGCCTCCGTCAGTTGGATGCTTGAGCGCAGAAGTGACCACTCTCTTTCGTCCGACGTCGACACGCCGTTTACCTGATGTGCCCATTTAGGGGCTGTTTTATTTTTTATCTAATTGCTATGTAATCCTGATATATAAAAAACGGGAAGCCGCGGGGACGTTGGTGATAGCAAAGTAACGCTGAGGGATTCGAATCTATCAAGTGAGTGTCGCTGGCATTCATCGGGGCCTCTTTCGGAGTCTCGGAGATATGCTCGTTTTTCCGAAGGCTCTAACAAAGAATCCTCATGGTCGTCTCAGCGAATGAACGATGTTTCACAAGCCTCGGAGGGGGTAGGTCAGTTGGATTGGCGTGGAAGTTCCACACGTCAATCGCCGGACCCTTGTCAAGCGTAGGTATTTTCCGACCCTACCGTAACCGCGTCCCGCCCGCTATTCTGGCGATGTCGGATCCGATCGCACTGCGCGTGACTTGCGTCTGCTTCACTCAAAGCTCAGAAGAGCATCACTGCGGATAAGAACAGGGTCGCCGGTTCCGCGAAAGAAGCTAAGGGCGCTGAAGAATGCCATCGTCAAGGTGACAGGCGATGCCAGGTTGCAGGCCGACGGCAAAGCTGACAAACGCAAAGGCAAGCGTCAGAACACCACGGGCGGTGCGAAGGACGCGCTGAAAAAGTGATGTATGCCTCCGGTTCCGCTGGAGCAATCAAGCTTTCTCGAGAAGATGCGTGAAGGGTACAATTCTGATCATAGTAATCATCGTAGTTCTGCTCGGCGGCGTGCGCAGTACTTAGACCGATCAGAAGGCCCAACAGAGTAAAAATTCATTTCGATGACAGGTGGGGCGTGCCAGGCGTGTTCTACCTGGCGTCCCGGGGGCGGGAAATTGCCGGTTCTGATGGACTTTCGTTAGCTTACCGTCCGCCTAAATTAAGCGATACAGAAGCCCGCGGCTGGCGTTGCCATTCCCAAAGGTGGATCCTCACTGAGGTCATGGCGGATAAGCTACTATGAACAAACCGACCATGCCTCGCTTTAAAGCGAAAGACCTTGGCATTGCCAATAAAGGATTTCCTGTTGTTTGCGTAGGGGGGTCGGCGGGCGGGCTCGATGCCTATATCCGGCTATTGCAGTGTCTGCCGGCCGATATGGGCGTTGCGATCGTCATTGTTAATCACCTGAGGCGCGTAGCCACCTTGCTCCATGAGATTCTCCCGCGCTACACTGAAATGCCGGTGGAGTTGATTACGGAAGGATTGGTCCTCCAGCCAAATCACGTGTTCATCATCCCGGCGCAGCGCGATCTGCACGTCCTCAATGGCGAGTTTCGTCTCAAACCGATTTCGAAGCCGAGGGGATGGCCGGACGTCATCACGGTTTTTCTGCATTCGCTGACGCAGCATTGGAACGGTAAGCTTATAGCCGTGATCGTCTCTGGTTATGACGGTGACGGGGCAGAGGCGCTGCGCGGCATAAAGGAAGCGGGCGGCATTACTATCGCGCAGAAACTTGAGACAGCTGCGGCGCCAGATATGCCCGAAAGCGCAATAGCGACCGGGTGCATCGATTTTGTTCTTTCACCCGAAGATATCGCACAGGAAATCGTGCGAATTGCGCACGAAGATACCTTGCGTACGCAAAGCGACACGTGACCCGCGCATCGACGAGCGAGCCGCTCCCCGCGCTCTGCTTCTCCAGCCCCTTGCGGATGGTCAGCAATTCCTGCCGGCGTGCTTCGGAGGTTTCTGGATACGACATCTTAAGCTCGTCGAGGGTATCAAGAACAATCTGGGACACGATCATTCACGCATTCTCTTTGTCGTCGGCGGGCACAACACACCACGGAGAATCGCTCGTGCTCGTCGCGTTCAGGCATTCTTCGTCGGCCTTTATTCGATATCTAGCGGAGTAAATTTGCTCGGTTGCCATGAAACGCGTGGTGTTGCGAGCAGGCGCTGGATGACATTCGACAGATCCTTGAACTTCACCGGTTTAATGAACTGTTCACAATGGTGAAGCGCGATATCGCGCGAGGTTTCGGTGGAGATGTCGCCGGTTAAAATGATGACTGGCAGTTCACAAGCCAGCTTCTTCCGCACATTCATCGCAGCTTGGACTCCGTTCATGCCGTTCGGCAGGTTGTAGTCCGCCAGCACCAAGTCTGGCACGACACCTCCTTGCGTCAGCCATTCGAGCGCGGCGGCGCCATCAGGTACTTCCATCGTATGGTGTCCCTCTTCACTGAAAACCAGTTTAAGTGCCTCGCGCACCTCGGGATCGTCTTCGATGATGAGAATCATGCCGGAACGATGAGTGCATTCGATCGCTTGCTGATCTCGCACTTGTGCCGGAGGGCTCTGAGACTGCGTGAGTGCTCCAGACGCCGGAAGATCGACCTCGATAGCAAAGGCTGAACCTTTGCCCGGTTGAGAACTGACCCGCAATCGGTAACCTAGCAAATCAGCGATCCGTTGTACAATCGAGAGACCTAGGCCGAGGCCCCGGCTACGCTCGCGCGCGGGATTATCGATCTGATGATATTCCTGGAAGACCGCCTGAAGTTCGCTTTCTACAATCCCCACTCCTGTGTCCCAGACTTCGATGCTCAGCGTCCCTTGGCGTCGCCGACAGCCCAACAACACCTTGCCGTGCGGTGTGTATTTCAAGGCATTCGACAGCAGATTCCGGATCACCTGTTCGAGAAGACGGGGATCGCTGTATAGCGTAAGACTGCAGCTCGCGACGTGGAGGACGATTCCCTTTGCTTGCGCCTGAAGGCTAAACTCATTCTTCAGCCGGTGAAGCAGATCGTTGACCGGGAAACTGATCATTTCTGCGTGAACCGTGCCCGCTTCAATTTGGTTGATGTCGAGCAGCGTATTCAGCATCTCAGACATCGCGCTGATCGTTTCATCAAGCCGCGTCACTAAGTCCTGCCCTTTGTCACCCTCGACCGTTTTTGCCAGTAACCCTTGGAGCAAGGCAAGCGTCTGAAGCGGTTGGCGCAGGTCATGGCTCGCCGCCGCAAGAAAGCGGGACTTGGCGATATTCGCCAGTTCGGCTTGCTTCCTGGCGAGTTCCAGCGCCTTCGACGTACGCTTGCGCTCGGTAATGTCCGTGAAGGTGATCACGACTCCACCTACCCCGCCATCCTCTGTGCGATAGGGCAGTATCCGGCGAGTGAACCACATGTCGCCTGGGGTTTCAATCTCCCGCTCGACCGGCACAAGGCTGTGTAGCACCGCCTGCGCATCGGCCGGGAGCGCACCATCGGTCGCGAGCGAATTCAGGTCCGCGAGCGGCCGACCGATATCGCTTGGAATGACACTGAACAGCGATCTGGTAGCAGGCGTGAAGAAGCGGATCTTGAGCTCGGTATCGAGGAAGAGGGTAGCCACATCCGTGCTGTACAGAACGTTTTGAAGATCGTTGCTTGTTGTGCGCTGTCGTTCTAACGTTTCCTGGAGTTGCCCGTTGAGAGCCGTGAGCTCCTCATTAAGCGACTGCAACTCCTCCTTGGAGGTCAGCAATTCCTCGTTTGTGGACTGAAATTCCTCATTGGCCGACAAGGCTTCTTCGTTGATTGCCTTCTGTTCTTCGCTCGATATCTCAAGATTGCGAATGGCGCCCTGCAGTTCCGCCCGTGTGGCTTCGAGTTCCTGCTCCAGTTCGGTAGCCCGTGCCTCGTTCTGCGGCTCGATGGGATGAGCGGTTTGCTGCCTCTGTTTCAGTTCGACTTGTTGCTGGTCGATGAAACAGACCAACAACAACGCCTCGCCCTCCGTCATCACGGGCTGGACATCAATTCTGAACGCCAAGGCACGGCCATCGTACGTCACTCGGCCGCCAGTGATGACAGTGCGCACGTTTTCCTGACTGGCCTGCTGGATCGCGGACCGGAGTTTGGTGCGCACCCCCGGTCGCGCCATGGCGAAGAGGTCGTGAGTGGGCTGCCCCGGTGCGACGCTCAGATAACGATCCATCGCGCCCAGAGAGTAGAGGCACTCGTGCTGGCGATTGACCAGCACCGCCGCTGGCGCATAACGCTCGATCACCAGCCGTCTACAAAGCTCGGCGAGAGCGGCCTGGCGCGGAGGTGCCCGGCCTTGTCCCGGACCTGCGGGAACTCGCATTCCTGCCCCGGCAGGCATCGAAAAATTCAGTTCCCCGGGCCTGCTGCGACCGATTTGTCGATACAGTCTTTCCTGCTTGGAGATCAGTTCGAAGCGGCCTTCGACGTTGCCGGCCGTCTCCGCGTTACCCAGCAGCAAAACGCCCCCCTCGCGCAGCGCAAAATGAAACAATGAAATGACCTTCTCCTGAGCCTCAGGGCGCAAATAGATGAGAAGGTTACGACAGGAAACGAGGTCGAGACGCGAGAAGGGCGGATCGGCAAGCACGTCCTGCACAGTGAAAACGATCGCTGCACGCAGCTCAGGCAAGACCCGGTAATGATGATCCTCCAGCGAGAAGAAGCGTTTAAGGCGTGCACGTGACACGTCAGCCTGGATCGATTCAGGATATACAGCCTCCCGGGCGGTCGCTACGGCATCCGGATCCACGTCGGAAGCGAGTAGTTGGACTTTGATATCGCGTTTCGAGACTGCGATCTCCTCGAGAAAGAGCATCGCGATCGAATAGGCTTCTTCTCCCGTGCTACATCCGGCCGTCCAGACGCGTAGCGGTCTGTCGTCCGAGTGACTGCTGACCAGCTCAGGAATGATTTTCTGCGCGAGGAAATCGTAGACCTTCGGGTCACGAAAAAAGCTGGTGACATTGATCAGAAGGTCCTTCGCGAGGAGTTCAAGTTCACCCGCGTTGGTTCCTAGCATTTTGAGATACTGATCCACGTCGTCATTCACAACTCCGGCCATCGCCATGCGTCGCTCGATGCGACGCTTCAGCGTTCCCGGCTTGTAAAGCGTGAAATCGTGTACGGTTTTTGTACGGAGAAGTTCAATGACCCGATCCAACGCGTGTGGACCGCTATCTAGATCCTCTATTGTATCAACCGCTATTGAATCGTTTTGCGTTGGCGTAAGCGTCACGCCCCGATCGTACTTGATAAGCGCACCGGCAATCGCGGCCACCGGGAGCACGAGATCCACTTTCCCGGTTGCGATTGCGCTACGCGGCATGCCGTCATACTCCGCTTCGGCAGGATCCTGAGCGATCACGTAGCCACCTTTCTCTTTCAACGCTTTCAGTCCAATGCTGCCATCGGCACCGGTTCCTGAAAGGACGACACCGATGGCGCGCGGGCCGTATTCCGCGGCCAGCGAATGCAGCAAAAAATCGAACGGCAGGCGCGCGCCGTGGCGCTCTTGAGGATGAGAAAGATGTAGCGCGTCGTTGCCTACACCGAGAAAAACGCCGGGAGGAATGATGTAGAGGTGTTCACGCTCAATTAACATGCCGTCCACTGCCTGCACCACGGTCATTGACGTGTGGCTGGCGATCAACTCCACCAGCATGCTTTGGTGGGTCGGATCGAGGTGTTGGACCAGGATAAAGGCCATGCCGGTAGGTGCGGGCAGGGCGTCCACGAGCTTCCTGCAGGCGTCAAGGCCACCGGCCGATGCGCCTATGGCGACAATCAGAGACGCCCCTGGCGAACTACGGAGCTCACGGACCTGCAATGACAGGCTGTCACCGGCTGCTGGTTGCCCTGCCGCCGGATTATCCCGGGAGATCTCTGACATCACATTTGGTTCCAAGGACGCCTCGGACGGGAGGCTGAAGTGATGTAGTCGATGCTTGCGAGCAAGCATCCGTTAGCGCTCGTACTGCTTGTCAATCGCTGCGCAAGAATTCAAATGCAGGCCCGCTGGAAGGCGTTTGTTCATCTAATTTTAGGCTGCCCAGCGCATCGCGTATGTCTTGGAAAGGGCGAATCGATGGCCGCTTCAGGCAATATACCCGTCCAAACAACCGAGCGGATCCTTGAATGTGTGAGTACGGTTGCTTCCTGGGAATGTTCCGGCGAGCTCCTGATTCATTAGCGCTTTCGCCTGTAAAGCGATACCCGACCGATACGAGGGCACATCTTACATGCCATCTGATAAGACTCGCCCGACCCTCCCCGCATTTGTCGCTTGAGAAGACCCAATCTGCTCTCGCCATCCAGAGGCGCGGCTTTGGATTAAGATATTGTAATCAGCCTATGTATGCGTTGATTTACGTCAACCATCAAGGGGGCGATAACCTACGATTCCACTCGCTCTCCGCTCCGATCAAATGAGACGATGCGGGTTGATTTTCTTGGGAAAATTTTGGTTTCCGAGATGAGTCACGACCGACCCCTCGTGTTAAGGATTGTAGGGCGCATGCCCTAAACTGTGGGCCTGTCAACGCGCCGAGGAGCCGCTGGGCAGGTGTCCACAATCCTTACAAACCCAGACAGCCTGATGGCTTGTCGAGCTTTCAGTCGTTCAAGTTGTTCCGAACAGCATAGCGGGCCACCTTACTGCAACACAGCCGGACTATCAGGCGGTGGCGGTGGATCCGTCGGCTCGTGTGACGCAAAGCCTGAAGTTCAAGATCGGTGCGGGCGTCAGTTCAGCCATCACGACCGTCGGTCCCGGTAGGGCGTATCAACGGTAGGGCAGGCTTGCACTGCCGACGCCTTGAGCACGGCGCCCCTATTGCGCCGCCGAAAGCTGCCATGCCCCGCCCAGCGCTTGAAACAGCGCCGCCGTATCTGCAAACCGATCGGCCTGCGCACGGGTGCGGTCGAGCGCGGTTTGCAACGCCTGCCGCTGCGTATCGAGCAAACCAAACTGGCTGACCCCGCCCGCCGAATACTGCGCGCGCGCAATGTCAAGGCTCGCCTGCGCCTGCTGCGCGGCATCATCACGCGCCTGCAGTTCGTGTGCATCGTTTTGGAGCGCTGTCAACGTATCCGCCACCTGTTGCAGCGCCTGCAGCACCGTCTGCTGATAGTCGGCGAGCGCTGCATCGTAAGCCGCTTGCGCCGAACGTTTCTTCGCGCGCAATTCGCCGCCGTGGAAGATCGGTTGGGTCAGATTCAGGCCGAAATTCCAGATGTTCAGCCCGCTTACTATGTCCCGAATACCGGTGCGCTCCGAGCCGATCCCCGCCGATAGCGCAAACTGCGGATACAGGTTCGCCGTCGCCACGCCGACATTCGCGCTTGCCTGATGTAGCAGCGCCTCCGACGCACGGATATCAGGCCGCTCGCGTGCCAACGTCGAAGGAAGGGTAAGAGGCAACGTCTGCGGCAGAAGCAGCGAATCAAGCGTTATATCGCCGAAATCCGCTTTCGACGGCGCCACGCCAAGCAGGATCGCAAGCTGATGATCGGCTTGCGCGAGTTGCGTAGCGAGCGGTGGCAACGACGCACGGGTTTGCGCGAGCGCCGTGCGCTGGGTGCGCACATCGAGCTGCGAGACACCGCCTGCTGCAAAGCGTCCTTCCATGATCGAAAGTTGCTGTACCTGAGCGTCGGTGAGGCTTTGCGTCAGCGCGATCTGTTGCTGCAGCGATGCACGCCGAACCACCGTTGAGACGACATTGCCCGCGAGCGAGAGCCGCACCGCTTCGAATTCGAACGCATGATAGTCGACTTGCGACATCAGCGCTTCCAGCGCCCGGCGATTGCCGCCGAAGATATCGAGCGCATATGACACGCTGACCGACGCGTTATACAGCGTGAACGGCCCCGGATTCTGCACATTCGGAATGCCGAACTGCGCGATATCGATTTGCTGCCGTACACCGGATACGTTCGCGTCGACACTGGGGAATTCGTTAGCGCCAAATTGCGCGTTGTAGTTTTCGCGCGCTTCGACGAGTTTCGCGCGGGCTTGCGCGAGCGTCGGGCTCTGCTGCAGGGCCTGCTCGACCAGACGATTGAGTGCGTCGGAATGAAACTGCGTCCACCACATCGGCGTGGCCTGCTGGGCAGCGTTAAACGCTTGGGACGCCCCTGCAGCACCGTTCGCGGCTACCGTCGCGGCGGGCTGTGTCTCGCGCGTATAGGTCTGCGTATCTGGCGCCGCAGGCACTTGGAAATCCGGTCCAACGGCGCAACCAAATAGCGCGACGACGGAAACGACAGCGAGCGGTTTCATCGACCCGTCCCCCTAGTCGAGCGTGCGCCGATAAAAGCGCAGCGCAATGCCCATCACGACGACCGTGAACAGCGCCACCGGCCATACCGATGGCCACAGATCCACCCAGCCGTTCCCCTTGAGCAGGATGCCGCGAATCAGCCGGTTGAAATATGTGAGCGGCAGCAGATTACCAATAAAGCGCGCCCATTCTGGCATTCCCGCGAACGGAAACATGAAGCCTGACAGCAGCAGGCTCGGCAGAAAATAGAAGATGGTCAACTGCATCGCCTGCAGTTGGTTCTGCGCTAGCGACGACAGCGTAATACCCACCGTCAGATTCGCAGCGATAAACAGCAGCGCGGCCAGATAGATCGCAATGACACTGCCGAGGAACGGTACATGGAACACAAAGCGTGCCGCAGTGAGAATGATCGTCGCCTGAATCAGTCCGATCATCACGTAAGGCACGATCTTGCCGGTCATCACT
>Ga0302231_10000796_pt1 | contig 21665 bp, 19 predicted proteins | sample II_Palsa_N2_2_FD_193522 | JGI IMG/M metagenome (GOLD analysis project Ga0302231, IMG submission 193522) | Peat permafrost microbial communities from Stordalen Mire near Abisko, Sweden - II_Palsa_N2_2 | ecosystem: Environmental > Terrestrial > Soil > Palsa > Peat permafrost | place: Sweden...
ACACTCACACCGGCGGTGATGACCGCACCGGGGAGATAGGCAAACTTTTCCGCACCGCTGCTAGCATCGAACGCATGCAACATGCCGTCATTGGCAGCTACATAGATTGTCCCCGCACGCTTGACGTTGTTGCTCGCGTACTGGGCAAAGACCGAGGATCCCGTGAACGATTCGGTATAGAACTGGTTCGGGTTCGGCGCCCCCGCATAGACTGGCTGCGAGTTGACGATATCGCTGATCGCCGTATCGCGGTTGCGGTAGCTGCCGCCATTCTCCTGTTCCAGCGAGGCATCACCACGCAGGTAATTGATCATGCTGGTCTGGGCGGCACTGCTGCCGCCCAACGCACCAAGTTGCGCGCTGGAAATCGCTGGCAACGTGCCGTTCGCCGCGACCTTGAACGCCACGAACTTGCCAGTCGCCGACGGGTCGGTGTTGTAAGTCATGACATTGCGGCTGGCAGGCACCGGCAAATTGTTCGAAGCCATCCAGTCCGGATTGGTGGCGATTTTCCCGCTGGCGGAATCTACCTGTAGCGCCTTCAGGTCGCCCTTCCACTTGGCCGTCCAGTAATTCGCCTGGTATGCCACCGTACCGGTCTGCAGCTGGGTGGAATTGGCCGCCAGGCTGGCGCCGGTGCCAACGCGCTCGGAGGCACGTTTCAGCGCTTCCTTCAGACCATCGGCGAACGCATCCGGACTGGTTGCGGAATAGAAACCACCGTGGCCGTTGACCGCAGCATGGGCCAGATCAGCGATGTTATTGATCGAGTCACCCGTGGGGCTTGGCCAGCTAAAGCTCGAGATCGCCTTGCTGTTGTCGCCATTTGCCCAGGCAAAGACCTGGTCCACCGGTATCTGCGTGCCATTTGCATATTGAGGAGTGAAACCAAACCCCAAAGTGAAGGTCGTCATGTGCTGCCAGAACGCCGGATCATCGGCATTGACTGGCACCTCATTGGACATGCCGGGCTGCAGATCGGTGCGCCAATACTTCATGGCGACATCTGCAAGCGTGTCGCCATAGGTAATCCCGGGCGTGACCACTTTCTTTTCGCACTGAAGCGAAGTGCTGTTATAGCTGTAGCCGCTGCCGCAACTTGGGCTTGCGGTGGTACTGGTGCCCTTCAGGCATTTACCCTTGTAGGTTCCAGTGGTTTGAAATGTGTAGCCAGAACCGCATGTCGGCGTTTGCGCAAGCGTGTTGGTAATGTCCGTCGTTTGACCACTGTCCGCATAGGGAGCAGCGGATGCATAGGTGTAGGCTTGGCCATTGGCTCCGGTCACTGTCGTGCCGGCACTTCCATCGACGTCACCCGCGCCGCTGAAACTGTCATTCCAGAAACCATCGGTGGTCAGGATGGTGTAGGACTGGCGGCAAGCAAGCTGGGTATTACCAGCAGCGGTGGTGAAATCCGGATCGGAGGACATCCCGTTCCAAGGTTGCTTTCCGCTATCCGAATAATATTTGCCGACCGCATCCAGTGCCTGGCGCAACGGGGTGCCACCATTGGCCTGAGCCTTGGCTACCCAGTTCCAGAACTGGCTCTTCTGGCTTGTGGAATTTGAGCCATCGCCAAAAGGCTGGACCTGCGCAATATAATTTGTACCCTTGTTGTAGGTGTCCGTGTAGCTATAGCGTGATGCTGGAAGATTTTTATAGCTTCCGTTTCCATTACCGGTACCGCCATCAATCGAGCCAAAACCCACCCTGAAAGTCGGGTCCAAAGTGGCAAACGAGTTCATCAGGCCACTTTTAGCCATCAGGATGCGGGTACGGTAGAACGAAAACCAGTTCGCCACATTCTGCTGACTTGCCACGCTGTCGTCGCAAACCGCTTGCTGAGCTGTGGTCAGGGGGGCGCAGTCTCCTGTCACGCCAACATAATGCTGGACGTTGTTGGTGCCGGTCGTATAAGTGAAGAAATACTTGTAGGTCGTCGTGGTCGTCGTGCATTGCGCACCACTAAGCGCGTCACCCGATTTGCAGCTATAGGTAGTGTTGCCCGTAGCCGGAACGACCGTCCCCTTATTGGGGGTATTTGTTTTCGTGCAGTTATTACTGCCGTCAGGACCAGAGTAGCCTGTTGGGCATGAGTACTTAGTGGTACCTGCTGCTCCATATGTGCTCGTCGTGATGATCGTGAACATCGTGTAATACGGAAAAGTCTTCGCATTACTGCTGTTTCCACCGGTGAATTTGGTAACGTCGGTGGCACCGGTGCCCGCAAAGCCATCGGTGTAGGCGCCCGTGATACTGGTTGGTGCCGCATAAAAGGTCCCGTCCGCCTTGGGTGGCGGCGAATAGGTCACGCTGGGGTTGTAGTAGGTACCGTTGATGCTGGCGTTGCGCACAGCGTCATTGGTGGTGCTGCTCAAATAGCCCCAGTCCGGCATGTAATCCCATGCCATCGACCCCGAATCATCCAGCATCAGCACCACGTTCGGCGGCAGCGAACGCTGGATGATCAACGGCGACTGGTCGACGGTGACGGCCGCCAGTGCCGGCGTATAGATGGCGCCCAGCATCCAGACAGAAAGGCTGGTATACAGCAACTTGCCCAGCAGACCACTGAGTGTGCTGCGTGGACGGGATGATGTGCTCATGACGATTGCGCTCTCGAATGATGCGTCAGGGAAAGGGCCATGCGCCCGGCCAACTTGAAGCTGCGGCTCAACCTTGTTTGATCATTGCCTGCAGGACGACCACGGCGCGGTTTCCCACCTGGGCGGGATCGCCGCTGCGGGCGGTCACCCGGTAATACACCGCAGTGGTGGAGGTACCTTGGGCACCATAGTTGTGGGCGTTGGCACTCTGGCCGAAACCCGTACTGGTGCTTGGGTTGTACCAATTGCCCATGTTCTCCACGACGTACTGCGGTTGGCTGGTCGCCAGCTTGCTGGCCTTGAACTGGCCTGGTGCCGTGCCCGAGGCAACCGTGATGATCTTGCTGGTGTCCAGGGCCCTGTCGTCGAACGGATTAGCCTGGCAGAACACACCACCGGCCTGGCAATTGCGCGCGATGTCACCCGGATAAGCGGCGATACGCGCCTGCGCGGCACGCATCGCCGCCTCCGCACTCTGGAAGGCGATCTGCCGGTCGAGCAGGTTGGATGCCATCTTCTGCTGCATGATCGTGCCGCGCACGGCTGCAAGGCCGACCAGGGTGATCACCACCAGCAACAACAGCGCTACGACCAAGGCCACACCGCGCTGGCCAGCGCGATGCAACGACTTCTCCGTAAGCCGGCGACGCCCGCAACTAGCGGGGCCGAGCGGGTTGGATGCGAATACGTGATTCATTTCAATTCACCCGGTTGCGCACAGTGGTGGTGGCGGTAAAGCTGCGCGTGAGCGGCTTGACGTCGGTGCCCGCGCGCTTGTCGACGCTTTCCAGTGCCAGATTCACTTGCACAGCGTCGACCAAGGTCCAGTTGCCGACCTCACTGGCCGATACGAAACCGGTATTGCCTGACTGGTGATAGGCAATGCTCATATTGGTGACATCGCGCACCATTTCCTGGGCTTCCGGTGTGGGTACGCCAGTCTTGGTCACCAGTGCTTTGCGATAAAGCGAACGACCGTTGACCGGGTTGTTGCCGATGTACCAGTCGGACGCTCCCAGCCTGGCAATATGCGAATTGGCCGCAAAGACGTAGCTGCTACTGCTGCTGCATACAGTGGGGAAGTTCAGGTCCGTGGTGCAGTTGCCGGGCGATCCACTGGCGGCACGGGTGATAGTGCCGCCGTTGTAGTTGGTGATCTGCACGAGAGTCGCGTGGTCGGGATCGCACACGATGATTACGTCGCCGGCTTGCAGGTCAGTGCTTGCTTCGTTGAGGGTGAAGCTGGCTGCCGGCTCGCTGTTGGCCTTTACGCTCACGCCCGAGCCTTCGGCCCCGACCAGCATGAGCGAATGCGTGCCGCTCACCCGCTGCCCTTCTCCCGTCCCAGTGGATACCGCCAGATCCGTCTGGTTCCCGTTGTAGCCGACCAGTGCGTTGTTCCAGTTGGCCCACCACGCCGTGCCGCCAGCACCTGGACCGTTATTGAGCACGTTGGCGACGCGGCCGCCGTTGCTGCAGCCGGTAAGCCCCGCATCACGGATATCTCGCGCCATCATCTCGAAGGCGATGCGCGAACCATCCTGTACGTCACTCAGCGCCTGGTTGGTGCGATAGGACTGCTGGTTGGCCAGGAACACACTCACCACGCCACCGATCACGATCAGGCCCAGCAGCATGGCCACCATCAGCTCGATCAGGGTGAAACCGGATGCCGTTCCGATCCGCCTGGGTACATGTCGCTTATGGCCGGGGAAAAATGCGGAGCGATGGCTCATAGCATGGCCCTGGTAATGACTTTCTGAATGCTGCTGCCACCCACCCCTGCCCGGCTGTCGTCAAAAGTGATGGTCACGGTGCAATCTGCAGTCGCGTCGATGGCCTTGCAGTCAATCGCACCGGTGGTGGTAGTCGCTGCGCCAAGGCTATGGCCGAGTTGGGTACACCACTGGTTGAGCTGGGCATCGACCAGGGACCCTGCCGCTGCAGGACATGCGCTGGCCTTGACCGTCTTGTTGTATCCGCCCGTCTTGGCAGCAGCGGTGTCCGCCCGCATGGCGTCGAGGATCGAGTAGCTGGCGATCGTGGCCATGCTTCGCGCCATTGCACTGTTGTTGGTGGACATCGACATGGCCTGTAAGGCAGCGATGCCCAGGAAAGCGATCGAGAGCACCAGCACGGCTACCAGTACTTCGATAAGACCGACGCCAGACTGGCTGGGTCGCCGGCGAGCGCAACGCGACGCACCGTGCATGCTTGCTTGAATCTGGGAGGTAAGCGCGATCGGGCTATTCATGACGAAGGGCAGTCTCCGCTGATGGTTTTCGTCTCGAGGATCGAACCAGCCGTCATCATGATCACGCGATGGTTATTGGTGCTCATCTGGCTGGTACAGATGTCCGCGACCGTTTTGCCGTACGGGGTTGTCTCGCCGACTTTTCGTCCCAACCCCTGCGCCGTGAAACGCAGCGCCGTCATGTCCCCGTTGAGCTGGATCGGCGAGGTGATGCCGACCGTGCCGGCCAGCACCTCCACCGGCGCAGTTCCGTTCAGCGCGTAGACCGCCCCGGTTTTTGTGCCACACCCGCCACCCAATGCGCTGCTCGATGGGTCGCTCGAATTGCCGCTGGCCGAGTTGCTGCAAAGCTGGGTGCTGGCATTGCGCTTGATCGCTTCCATCCGCGCAATATTGATCGCGCCGACGACATCGTTGGCGGTGGTGGTGAGCTTGTTGGATAGCGTGATCGTCCTGAAACTCGGCACCGCTATCATGATCAACACCAACGCCACGACGAGGGTGATCATCAACTCGACCAAGGTGAAGCCATAGGCATGCCGCCGTGCGCGGACCTGTGCAAGCGCAGTGCGCCGCAGTGCGTCGTCAGCATCGGGGCCGCGTCCACTCGAGTGAGCAACCGCGTTTTGCGGCTTCTGCACTTCGATCAACGAGACTCCTCGCTGACACGACAAAACTTGCATGAAGGCTCTCCCAGAGGTAAGCCATGCACCCTAGTTGTCGCAACTTATTACGTCAAGATTTTACGTGACAGGCGGTAGCATTTGCCCGACAAGCGGCCAGCAGCACTTGCCGACAGACGATTTGGAGTCACGCGCAATGGCCGGTGGCCGAGCATAAGCACGCTTCCAACAGCCACATTCGACTCAAAACGGGCCCGGGCATCTACACTTGGCGCCCGTGAAGCCCGTCATTGCCCAACGTATGAGAAGCCGCCAGCCGGGGAGCAAGGTCCCTCGCCTTACATTGAGCGAGCCGCTGACGGCAACTCGCGTGGGTCCAATCACAGCCGGGCATGAGCCGAAACGCGTGTATCTGATGGCGCCTGCGAACTGGCGATCTGCCAGATCGGCTCGTACCAAGGCAATGAATTGGTCGACAGCGGTATCGCCTCCAGCTCGGCGTACCCATGAATGGAGCACGCCGTCCCACCGGTCTGCGCCCTCCTTGCGTATAGGGAGCCTGATGGTGCTCCGCATATTCGCGGCATCTCGGGTTGAAAGCTTGCGCGTGCGGACTCTCTCCGCCTTGAGCTTGAGCCAGCTGAACTTCGCAAAAATCGCATCTGTCCCAAGGGTTCTCGCGACGCGATGGCTGACCTGGAATCAGACTGGTCGGCGAAGGATGCTGACTGCGATCTCGTTATGCGCAGTGTTTGGTGTCGCAGCTATCCCGGTTGCAATGGGTGTGGCTTATTCCCAGTGGCAACCGGGGAAACCTTCCATCGCGCGTGCACGGGGCGCGTGGCAAGCCCCCTCAAGCCGCAACACCATCGCGCCGGTGGCCGTGCTTGCCCCTACATCGCGTCTGACGACGCCTGCATCATCTGCTTCGCCGCCCGACCCGCTCGCAGTTGAGCCTAAACAAACGAACCCTCAAGCCGCGCTGCTATCCGATGTCAGCACGATGGACCTGACGATGCCCATCGCCGAGCCTGATCTGGACATCGCATCCCAGCAGAGTTTGTGGGCTCAAGTGGGCAAGGAGTCCGGCGTGGATCCACTGCTTCTATACAGTGTCGCGCTAGTTGAATCACGATCGCTGCTTCCCGGCGGCAAGGTCGGACCGACTCCGTGGCTGTTCAGAGTCAACGATCACCTGGTTCTCGGTGAACGGCATCATGTGCAGCTCGAAATGGCGACCGCGAGCCAGCTTGGCTCCGCAGTTCAGGATGTCGGGATCATGCAGGTCTACTACCCGATGCACAGGGATGCAGTTCGCGATCCGCTGACCCTGCTCGACCCGAGAACGAACATCTCGGTTGCAGCCAAGATCCTGCACGATGGGATGCACGAAACACGCGATCCTGTCTTGGGCGTGGGCTATTACCACAGTCATACGCCGCAGTTGGCCAAGGATTACGGCACCGCCGTGCTGACGGTTTACCAACGACTTAAAAGCCTCTACCACCCAGGAAAAGCGCGCCAGGCAGTTGCTCGCTAGCTCGATCGCCAGAAGTACCCAAGCCCGCTGCAGGCACCTCCACGGGACACCGGAAGAACCCGATCATCCGTACATACCCGCGAAAAATCCCGGCACTCTCCCTGGGAGCCTTTGCAATGCGTACTTGTTACAGGCGTGACACCTTTCGGACTACTTGCCGGATTCGCGCATTGAGGAGGAATGACGGTTCACCTACTCATCCATTCCAATCAGTCCCTCGATATCAATCTCGGCAGAGAAAAGGCCTCGATCCATCGCCTCGTCGAGCGTCAGGAGTGCCCTGTCATAAGCTTTCGGCAGAAAGCCGATTCGTTTGATTTCGCCATTCCTGGTCACTTCGTACCCGGCATGGTCATACACGATCTCATAGGTGTAGCGCTTCCCTTGAAAGCGCGTATAGGTGGCCTTCTTCATTTTCCTTGCTCGTATCTACGCCAATGGTCCGCGTCAGCATCAATTTCTCACTCGGCACCTGAGTTACGAAGCAAAATACTTGCCAATCGATGACAGTCATGCTTTGCCGTCTTGCGACGCGGGCGGATCAACCTGCTTGAGCGCCGTAGCCCACCTTCTAAGCCGGTCACACTTCATTAACGAACTATCAGGTACATTAAACCCATGTCGTGAGACATCGCTCCCACCGTATGGCGTGGCTTCCCCTCCGTGCCATGCAATTAGATGGAACCCCCCGACCCGCAGACTCCCCTCTGCGGGTTTTTTTAAGATCGTCGCAGGATTGCTCTTGGCGCGCAGTTGGGCCACTCCGATTTAGCGATGCTGGGAATCCCTGCCGGTTGACCTCATGCATCGGAACGCGCGCGCCTGATCAAGGGTCAACTGGACACGCACCGCGTTTCTCATAGGTGACCGCAAGTGCAAACCAGGACCGCCCGAGAAACAGTATTCGGATGAAGAGCATCCGCAAGCAAGGGTGATCCAACTGGAAACCCCAACAAAAACAAAAGCCCGCTTGCGCGGGCCTCTGAAGTTCTGGTGGGAAATAGGAATCGAAACGCGACTGGAAAAGCCTTTTCCTATAACGCTTATTCTAATGAGAAATTTGACGTTACCCCCAAAGTTACCCCCGGCATGCTGCTACTTGCCCTCTGTATGGGGTATGGATTTATAAGTACTCAAGTCTTCGAGATTGCGACGTCCAAGCTGACCAGCATTTGCTTCAGGTTGACCAGATCCAACCGGTACGCTGTTCATTCGCTACCAGCACCCGCAGTCTTGCCCGAAACGTGCCGAACTAGATCGGCATTGCGAGCCTTTCTGCCGCGGCCCTCAGTAGGCGCTGGCATGCAGTGACATGCGTATGCGTCCGAAGATCTTGCGAGAGCTTGTGGATCCGCTCCAGGGCATCCCCGCAGAACCGTGTGAGGATGCGCCTCTGGGAGTCTGAGAATTCGTCTGCTCGCGCATTGATGAACGTCGCTGCCCCGCCCGCGACTCTGAAGGCGTAGTGGCTCTTCTCCTTCGCCATTTGCCCCTCGATGATCCGACGGGCCTCCTCAAAATGATTGAAAGCAACCTGCAGGTCAGCGGCATTCTCTGCTTTCCTGAGCAGAAATCTGGCGTAGTGGTTATCGATTTTGTAAGTGTCGAAATTGGTCGTTCGGGCAAGCGCGTAAGCCGAGGTGAAATAGATGCTTACTTCGTCCAGATCGTCATTGAACGAAAGTCTAGCGATCGCGTATTGCAGCCAATAGTGTGGGTTCTTCGCCACGAAGCTCAGCGTTTGAATCGCCTCATAGAACTTTACCGTCGCTTCGCGAAAGCCCGCCGCCGGCAACATCCTCTGCAGTGCAGAGAAGCTCATGACGCTTCGCATGAAATGTTGGTACTCCGACGCGCTCGTACGCCAAGCATGGGCGTTCTCAAACATCTCAATAAGCACGCGTACCGAATTTCCCGCATTCGCGAGCGTCGTCAGGTAGAACTCCGCCAGGACCGAAGACCTTATGAGAAGCTGTCCTCCGACATCGTCCCACAGAAACCGAACGCTTTCTCGATCCATGTTCGAGAGGCGAGTCAGGGGTGCATCGCTCAGCAGTTCGTCGATCAGGCGCTTATCGCTCGACAGGCCCGATGCGCGGATCAGGAACGCCGCCGTCACGATGCGGCTCACTGCCACCGGGATACCCTGGAACAGCTCCTGGATCCGTGCAGAGATATGGGGCGATTTGTAGACCTTCAGTAAGACCTGATGTATCTGACCGGCACACTCGGTACGGACCAGCCTTACTTTGTCGATGTCGGAAAGGGCGGAAAATTCACTCCACAGGCCGAACTCGTCGATGACCCGAATCAGTCTTTCTGCCTCGTTCCTGGACAGGGTGTTGAGATCGAATTCATCGACAGCCGGTTTGCGCAGTGCCTGCTCGAGCCGGTCTCTATACGCCTCGTGAACCGGCGAACGGCTCGCGAGGACAAATCGGATGGGCCGATCATTGCGACGAAGAGCGACGTAGTCGATAGCTTCGAGAAAAGGGACGTAACCGTCCACCAAAAGGGCGACCTTGTCCGTTTCGGAAATCAGGCGGGACAACTCTTTGATCAGTTCCTTGTTGTTTCGCTGGAAACGGTAGACGGTCCACCCCCCTGCCAACAGATTCTGCGCAACCTCTTCCAGTGCAATGGTCTTTCCATTGCCAAGGTCAGCCACGACGACGGCATCCTGACCGGCGTTGATCGTGTCAACAACGCTGGCGACCTTGTCTCGGATAATGACCCCCTGCACGCCGTCTATTGCGGCGGCTGCTAGGAGCGACGGGCTAAGCTTTCCATACAGGAATAGACCCTCAAACTGCGCATTTGAGGGACGTTCCGTTTCGACGGTGGCCGTCACTCTTTCCAGCTCGACGTAGGGTGGTGGCCGCTTAACAGGCGCATGCGTGGCTCGGACAGCCTTAATCCGATTGGCGAATTCGGCTACGCCGATATCCACGACCTGGCCGAACATCGGCAGCATCAGGGCGTCCAAATGATCAGGGCTCAAATTCGGAGCAGTTACGAAGAACGCCTTGTCCTTGACGTCCTCCCGGTACATCAAGCGCTGTATGTCTAGGTCATACATCGAATAGCCCACGAAGATCACGGCACGACAAAGCCGAAGATCCTGGGTGAACACGCTCATCCAGTGAGATTGCCGAAGCGTGTCCGTGACATAGCTCGCCTGAGTGAGCTTGAACGTCGAATCCAGATCTGCGGGCGTCATCCTGGAGATCGAGCCATTCAAGTGGACACATATCCTGGGCCCAAGATGCCTTTCAACGGCATCGTCTAGGACGACGCCGTTGAGTACCTTACCGGCTTCATGAGCGCTCTTTTCCAGAAGGTCGTCGTAATTCGTTGTATAGATCCGCTGCCATGGCAGTCCCGCGATATCCACGTGATGCACAGCTGGCGTCTTGATCGTGAAGGCATTGCGGCACAAGTCAGCCAGCGCCATCCTGCCTTGCTTCTGGATGAAGACCTGTGAGGCAATAGATAGGGAGTCAGGGGCGCCGGAAAGGCCTGACAGGGTCCACAGCTCTTCGGCGAAATCGCGGCCCGTGACGGGCGTGATCCCTTGTAGATTCGTTGCCCCGTATCCAAAGCCAGACCCCGTAAAGAGGACAGCTTCACCATCGAGAGCGTACGCGATGGCTTCGTTGAAATTCATGGTTTCTTCCTTGCGGGCATTGGTGGGTGACACTGTGTCTTCTTCCGCTCCAGAGTGTCGTCCAGGGTGCGTGCGCTCGTCCATAGACGGTGATACTTCTCCAGCGGCCGGGCACCTGGAATGAGACAGGTGGATGCCTTGACGCGTCGCGCAACCTTAGTGAACGCAGGATTCATGACATCTGCGCCCCCGCTCTGTGCTGCTGACGATTCGGCGCGTCAGCAAGCAGACCTTAGTAGCGTGCCAGCCGCTCGACCTTCGTGCACTTCCAGTGAGAGTAACCAACGTCTCGCCCCAGTGCATGCAGAGGATCATTTCTTGGCTGGACGCCTCGTCGGTGTCAGTTTCTCTGGTCCCGACACGGTCAGTTTGTGAGCTAAATTGAATACTTGGTCCAGAGAGATATCCAACTCAGCAGCCACTCGCTGCATGGACTTAAGAGAGGGATTCCGCCGTCCCCGCTCAATCCCGCTGACATAGGTGCGATCCAGCCCGGCCCTAAAGGCCAGCTCTTCTTGGCTGATTCCTACGCGCTCCCGCAACTGCCTGAACGCTGATCCGACGTAAGGGGTGATGTCCACCCCTCAACATTTGCTTGCTATGGACTATAAGACCACGGACTATAAGTCACATGAGTTTAGCGATGGTCGCAAGAGCTTGATGTCAACAGCCATGATTGTGTTTGGACAGTAGGGGATCAGTATGAGATCGAAAATTGAGCTGTCATTCGCCCTCTTGCTCGTCGTTTTCGCATCGGCTTGTCCAACAACTCAGGCCGAGGCGCAGGATGTGACTAACTCATTGGGGGGCAGCCTGCGAGAGTGGATTGTCAGCCGCAACGACGAATTGAACAGGTTCGAAAGCAAGAAGTAGCGGCTTGCTCTCAGGAAGACCAGTCAACAGTCCTCCTGAGAGCAAGCCACCACCTTACGCAAATGCTTCCGCTGTTGGCGCAAGGCCTGAGCAAGCTGGCGCAACGTGGATCGAGCTTCAGCCCTCCAAGCGTTACGACTTGAACGGTCTCTAGGATAAAACTCATGCGCACTTTAGCTTCAATCGCCTTCGCAGCTCTGTTCGTCTTCTCAACGTGCGCGGCTGCTGAGCATGCCCCAGCCAGCGCATCAGAACTTAAGCGAGCCATCGCAAATGGCAGCATACCGGCCGCTAACGCTAACGCATTGGTGCGTGAGGCGTACGATCCAAACCCCAAACCCACCTTCAATTTCGACGCCAGCGGAACAACGTTCGATCCTTCTGCCGGCCCTGCGAATTACTCAAATGCGCCGATCACCGCTGCGGAGTGGGCTGTTTTTTCTGCCAGGCTAAAATCCGCTGACGCTTCACGCGACGAAAATCGCGCTAAAGCAGCGCTAGAAGATGCTGAGCGCGCCTCGATGAAGGCTACGATGGATGCAATGAATGCGCGCCGCGCGCTGTATATTGCCGAGCATGCGATGGCTACCGGCAAGACGCCGGCGCAAGCGGAAAGCGATATTGACGCTAGCTACGAGGGAAACCACTCAACCGGAAACACGCACTAAGCCCCATTGCCCAGAGCACCGCCTGATACCGGGCCAAGCTGAGGTTCGGCGCCAATCAGGCCAGGTGATACCGGATCGCCGCAAGCTACGTTAGGAATTTCATTATCGCGATCAATTTCATCCAACCAATCACATTGGTCGCGAAGTGTCTTAGCAAGTGTGCGAAGCATTGGCCTTGTCCCGCCCTTCCATGCGTTACGGCGGGTAGCACTCTTGCCGTCAATGGTCTTGGGGCCGGTCGATGACTTCCACGGCTGCCAACGTTTGATCGCTTCCGCTTGCCGTGCCCGCCGCTCGGGCGTCCAGCCGTTCGCCATGTCCGTACTCCAATAGTTCGTTTGGCTTGCTTTCAATTTGCTCCGCGCGCGGCGGCATTGGTATGCCGTTGTTCACCTGCTGGTGCCCATGGGCAATGTTGGCCTGTTTGGCGAATACCATGGGCGGGTTTTTGATGGCGGCCAAGGCTTCAAGCGTGGCGCGAGCCTGACTCTGCGCCCGCAACGCCAATTTCAGGAACGACTCAAAGTGCCTCATGTTTTCTTGCTGACTGCCGCGCCGCGCCAGGGCGGCAAATATCACTTCCAAACTTACCGCCTGCGATAGCAGCATGGCTTCGATGCGATCCGTATCGCCACAGTTCACCTCATCACATAGACGTTCTAGCTCGGCGGCGGCAACAAGGGGGTTTGATTCGCCGAAGGTGTCTTGACTGAATGCCCTCACGACCGCGGCGGCGTTATGGTTCGGGTTCAGCGCAATGAGCGTCATCGCCTTGAAGTGGTCGTCTGGTGGACTTATCATCGGGTGTCTCCAACCGTTTCGTTTCTACCCGTGTCTTTTCGAGCCGGTCGAGCTGGTTTCCGGTCGCTGTGGCGGGGCGAGGGCTACGCCGCGACCGGCAAATTTTTCAAAGCCGGTCGAGCCGGTCGCAAAAGCGCTCATACCTCCTCCCAAAGGGCCGGCGTTAAGACGTACACCCGCACATGCCTCCCGTCCGGTAGGTGCGCCTTGTGAGTCGTGCCGCCGTCGCCATCCAGCATCAACGCACCAACATTGGCCAGTACCTTTGCTACAGCCCTGTAGTCGAAGCCTGCGCACACCTCGCGGCGGAATGCCTCCCGCTCGATGTAGAACGTTGGGCCGCTCTGGCCGGCGTTAAAGTCTCCGTCCGCATCGCGCCGAAAGCCGACCCGGTTGATCGTCCGCGCCGAGCGCTCATCAGCATTCCATGCCGAGAATCGAGACTCGCCATGCGCCGATAGAAAGGCCCGCACTTGCCCCAGCATCGCGGCCGGTTCCGCTGCACCTTCCGTGCCGCGTGCATCCAACCACGCCGCGAAACAGACTTCCGCCGCTCGCGTCGCCTCACCCTGCGCCCAGTTCGTCAGTCCATGCTCAGTTGCCAGCTCGCCGGCCGCCGCGACGATGGCGAATCGCTCGGCCACGCGCCGCACTTGGCCGGCTTGGTTTTTGCCGATCAGTTTCGCCGCGATTGTATTGCGCATCTCGGCCAGTTTTGCGCGCGCCGCCCCCGGCTCATCCACAAAAGTCCGCACAAGGGCAGCCAGAGCATGGCCGTAGTGCTTGGCGCTGGCAGCCTTCAGGGCGTCGGCCATTGCACCCGGTGCGATGCCTTCGGGAAGCGACTCAAACATGCCGTGCCCTGCGCCAGCATCGGCGGGAAGGTCGATGACGCGCACTTCTTGGCCGGCGCGAACCTTGCCGCCCGACTCGGTCACCAGATCGGTGAGGCCAATTTCACCCGCCGACAGAAACAGGATGCGCCATGTCATAACCGCACGCGGCGAGCCATCCCTTGCGGCACGTCCTTTGCCCTGTCCGTTCGCCAGTAGGTAGGCGACTTGTCCAGCGTGCTTGGGGTCGAGCTGGCTGAGCTCATCCAGAATCAGAAGCATGTCCGAGTGCAACGCCGCCGCGCCCTCTAGCGCATTGTCGGTATTGCGCCACGTGCGCAGGAACGCGGGCGGCCCATAGATCGAAGCGGCTACCGCGAGCGCTGTACTCTTGCCGATGCTGCTCCCGCCGCGCAGGTGGAAGCCTCCGCCATCCATGCCCAGCAGGCCAAGGCACGGCCCAGCGAATCCTGCGCACAAAGCTAGAACCAGCCGCGAATGGCCTGCGCACGGCTTAGCTACGTGCTCACGCCAGCCGTCCAATGTGCCGCCCTGTCCCAGAGATGCGCCGTCCAAGCTTGCAGACTGGAATAGAACGTTCTCTCCGTCCTTCTCACCGAACGTTTTGCGCGGCAGGACAAATACATCGTCGTGCCAGCCGGTGCGGTTTACGCATCGCGCCTTGCCATCGGGAACCGCGTTCTGGATGTAGTCGGCAAGTCGGCCGCGATCAGTGCTCGATGTGATTGTCAGTCCCGCCGCCAGCAACTCGCCGCGCAGTTCCTCGCCGCCCGCCGCCAGCATTCGCATCGGCATAGCCCAGCGGTGCTCCGTGCCGTCGCGGTCGGGAAAGATCAGCAGCCGACCCCATTCACCGCCCTGCATGTCGCGCGTCTCAGCGGCTATGCGCATCGGCGAGCAAATCCAGCGCGGCGGCTGACGGCTACCATCTTTGTCAACGCCGATCCAATACACGCCCGCGTTACGCGTGCCACCGGATTGCCCTATTAGCTCGAAATGGGGTCCGGCACTCTCGACATTGCCTTGGCCGTTTCTTGCGGGGCTAGAAACGTCGGACGCCGCCGGGGAGTCGCCGGCAGCTTTCCCCGCAGCCGCCATCATCATTTGCAGACCCGGAGACGGCACGTAATCGGAATTGTTTTTGGACCTTTGGGCCCACTCCCACCACGTTCCGTCATCTATATCTGTCTGGAGTTGGTCGCTCATGCCGGATCACCCATTGGCGCCAGTGGCGATACCTTGATGCTGGGCGACTCGACCTTGAGCTTGAGAAGAAGCCCGAGTCGTTGGAGGTAGTCCTCCATGTCGGCGTTACTATTGGTTGGGATGCAGCCGTCGTTGTACAGCCACAGGCACTCAGTGCCGTCGATAGGTGAGCGTCTGAAGCCTCGGCCGTCGTATGAAATCTTGGCGGCGAGTGCTTTGATAAGGCCATTAAGCTTGAACGTTGCACGGGTCGCTTCATAGTCAACCCGAGCATTGGAGTGGAACCCGATTGGCTTGTATTCCCTGTTGAGGGCTATATGGTTGCCGCTAGGGAGCTTCTTGATGCAGTACGGCATGTGGGTAAATCGGAAATCGCTCATCGCGCACCTCCCGCCGCCAGCGACTCGGCAAATGCGAGGACGTCATCACGCCGCCATACGGTCACTCCGCCTGAGAGTTTGATGGACTGAGGTGCCTTGCCCTTCTTAACCCAATCCCACCAAGTCGAGGTGGATATGGAGAGGACACCGGGCTGCCCGGAATTGCGATTTCGTACGATGTCGGAGATTCGTAGGTACTGCTGCGTTACTTGGGATTGCATGCGACCATCTCGGGTTGATTAGGTCGACATAGCATCCGTGTCGGCCGCAATTTAGCCGGCTAACTCGCGGCGGAATCGTGCAGAAGCGTTGCGGCGCATAGGCTGCGGCGCGTTTCTTTGACGGCGACTGAGAGGCCGGAGGAAGGGAGTTGCGACCGGCTCGACCGGCTGCGGAAAATTTGCCGGTCGTGCCGCGGGTGTTGCCGGGGTGGGGCCGACCGGTTCGACCGGTTCGAAAAGATAAGGGTAGAGACGAAATGGTCGGCAGAGTGCGGATTCTGGCGATGACTGATCACCGTTTCGGCAGCTTCTGATCTCTTCGCTGGTGCAGACCAGAGCACGAGATTGCAGGGTTCGGCATGATCAGCATGCCGGCATCTTGATCAGCGAGAAATTACCGGGCGAAACCGGCCAGCAGCAGATACCCGAAAGCGCACTCTGCATTAAGGTTTCATAGCGAATGTCCCCAGTGCAATGCGACGTGCCTTAGAGATCGAATGGGTTGCCCTCTCTCAGCCCGAGCCACACCTCGAGAGAGCTTTGCAATGTTCGTAGGGCCTCCTCATGCTCGGGGAATTGGGCGGGATCGATCGCATCGCACCTCGCCTTCGCCACGTCGATGCCGATGAAGTCGTTGATCGTCGCTCTATTGAAACTGTTGCGCGGCGTGGCGACCCGATCACCCCACGAGTGGCTCGTGCCCCGGCTCATCATGCGTGTGGCCATGCTTGCGAAGCCCCCGTCGGGCCGAATCGCCTCCGACATCCACTCGCGGGGTTCTTCCAATGAACCCGCATAGTCCTTCCACCGGTAGAGCAGGGACATGAGATCCGGTTCGCCGATCAGAGCGTCGCAGTCCGCGGCGCGACTTCTCATTAACCGCAGCCATTCGGCCTTCATCGCCTCGACGGTGTCGAGATCGAGTGCCGGATCGAATGCGCCGCCCTCACCCTCCTTCCGATCGGCGGGATCGTTCAGATGGATCAGGATCGCAGCGACGGATAGCGCCCTTGTCTGGCGGAGCGCATCGAGTGCCAGGCCACCTCGCATGTTCCCCGGAATCCCTTTTAGGAACCAACTCGTCGCTCGCCATGCTGAAAGCCAAGGCGAATTGAAGGGGTCGACGTCGCGCCCACCCGCGAGCTTCTGGGCGATTGCGAACATCCCGGGCAGCAGCACGGCGGCGTTCTCGATCGGGAGGCGATCGACGGACTCGTCGAACCTCGCGACGAGCGAGGGCAGTAGGCCGCCGGCCTCGACTTCGGCGATCGCGGCAGCTAGCCCATCCTCCGTCGCCGTCGCATTAAGGAACGCCACGAAACTGCGCTCCGACATTTCACCGACCGCCGTCTGGAGTTCGAAGTAACGTGGAAAGTAGCGCGGGGAACACGCTCGCTTTGCCGCAAGCCAGCCGCGATGAAAGCCGTCTGCGTAGTTCGTGCCCCCGTATGCCCATTCGAGAGACGGAAAGAGCTCCTTGAGCGCATCCCGGGCAATGACGCGGCGCTCCTCCGACACGATCTCGAGAAGCCGCTCGGCCGCCGCCTTGTCCGCATCCCGCCCGCCATAGCCGGGGAAGCGTCCCTTCTGGAGAACCAGATCCCTCTCTTGGAAGAGCACCTCGTGGAGGTCTGGTTCGAAGACCCGAAGCGCCTCCAGAAGAAGGAAGTCGACAATGTTCACCTCGAACACATCGCCGGCTGCATGCAACGGAATGTGCACGGCGATGGACGAGATCAGTCGGCGCGCGTCACGCATGTTTCGCAGCAGGGGCTGGATGCATCCGATGAAAGCATTACCCCAGCGCGTCTGTGAGAACCCGTTCGCCTCGGTCGCGTAGGGTCCCGCCAGCTCGGAGAGCTCCTCACCGAATATACGATGCACAATCGACACCGGGACTGCCGGTAAGTCAAAACTAGCCTGCACGACTTTCTCAAGGAAGGCGCGACCGTCGCCGTCGGCGACCGGATCGAGTGCCCGCTCTACGATGCTGGGTTGGAACAAGAGCACGAAGACGATGTTGGGCAGGTTGGCGTTCGCCTTCACTTGGCGGAGGAGCATCCTGATCTGTTCTGGCTCGAGCCGATCGATGTCATCGACGAAGGCGACCAACGGCCGGTCGAGTTCGCGAAGGCGACCCTCCAACGCTTCGCGCACCTTGTCGAGCGGCTCGTTGCCGCGGTCACGTCCGAGATGCGACAGCACGCGTCCGAGTAGGGACATGCCAATCGAGAGAACGGCGAGAACAACCGCCGCTTTCGCTACTGTTGGGAGGTTGAAGCCTATGGCCGAGGCGATGGCAATTACCGAGGCGTTTGTTAGCACCGTCGAGATTAGATGGTTCGAGCCCCCAGCCTCCTTGAGCGGCGCGGCGGTTCCTGTGAGGATCGCGCCGTAGCGTCGCAGCGCTTCGGCGCGGGCAAGCGCTGCCTTCGAATGTTCGCCTCCCAGGTGATCCGCTATCTGGCCGAAGAGGGCGCGGGCGATCGCGTCACCGTCGCCCCACTGCCAAGGATTGAAGTCAAGCCAGTCAGCTCCGTCGCTCCTCGAGTCGAGCCGCTCGGTGATTAGGTTCTTAAGGGAAGACTTGCCGAAGCCCCACCCACCGCGGATTGCAAAAACCCTGCCCTCGCGCAGACTGAGCTCCGAGAGCACGCCGGCTATGCGGCCGGCGAAGTTCGCCCTCCTCAGGCGATCCTCGGACACCGTACGGATCGGCGCGTCCGCCCCAATTCCGCCGTCCAATAATTCGGCCCTCCCGGCCTCCGCACTAAGCCTTGAACGGCGACGTGCGCGCCACGTCGAAAGACGTACCAGCAGTCCGATCATCGCGCAGGGACTCCGCAGAGCAGCAACTTCAAGTCCTCCAGGCCCACATGCCTGACTTCGCCGTCGATCGCGATGGCGTGTTCCTTGACGATCGGTGTGGCGATTTGGGCGAACGGTTTGAGGCCAGCTCTGTCATTAGTCAGACGAGTGACCATAGCCAAGCTCCAACCCGGTAGACGTCATAGCCCAGATACAAAATAAAAAGGATGAAAACTGCCAGTATCGCGAACAGCGCGACGGCAGAAGCAACTGACGACCATACGGATGGATTAGGGTTAGACATAGGCTCTTCAACAGGCCCGGGGCATGGTCCCCCAAGACTGAACTGAACCCCGCCGTACTTTTCTATTTCCCTCGGCTCTGCTAGCACTATCCGTCTATCTGCTTCCTTCAGTTCCTTTTGAAGGAGGACTATTTCTAGTTCGAGCTTGGCATTCTCCAACCTAACCTTTCGTACCGTACGAATCTGAATAGCAAAGCCAACCACTCCAGCAATGGGCGTGGCTACCGCTAGGCAAATCAGCCAAAGCTCGGTCATGTTCTTTTGACGCCTAACGCCTAAGCCAAGCGGCCGTGCGGGCCGCAGCGCATGAGTGCATCGGAGACTTCACCCCACACGATCTGCCTGAGCGCACAGTTAGTTATACATCTCGCGTCAACGATGCTCGCAGATGCTGTCACCTTTTTGCCACTCGACGCTGCGGACCCTGCGTCGGGTTATACATCCACAGCAAACCCCGGCTGGGATCGTCCCACAATAAGCCTCCTCATGTCTTAGTGCGACAGAACGATGACTGGCAGCTATCAGGTCGGAAGCGGCCCCTCAGCGTACAAGTGGTAGCGCCGGATAGAGCGGCCATCCGCCCTTGGTCAGCACCCGCAGGGTACTCAGCGTTCGCCGGAATTGATGTTCAACGTGATCGGAATCCGCAGCAGAGGAGGCCGGCGACTTGTACCACTGGCACAAGGTAGGCCGCCCAGCCGCGGGACAAGTCAGTGCTTTGATGGTTTTGGTTTGCCGGCTGACGTCCACCATCCCTGCAAGGTACGCAACGGAGCCGGTTTGCCTGCAACCTTTTTTCCGGCGTCATCGTAACGGTCAACCGTATAGCGTTCGCCGTTGGTGGGTGTTGGATTTGATATGCGAATGCCAACGACACTATCTGCGTGGGCGGCAATGAAGTCATAGAGTGTTACGCCTGGGCGTCGCCGCCAAGTGCGCATGGCCTTTATGACTGGATTCCTTACGTTGTCGGAGCGGCTGCGCGGATGACCTGCGGCATGCTTCTGCTTTTCGGAAACTGCCGTTGTCGCCGCCAGGTCCGCATTTAACTCCATGCCTTGCCTGATGAGGGACTCGCCCTCGCATATCTCATTCATGCGCAGACTCTTGTATTGCTCAAGGACAGCAGACTCGATCAAGTCCACTGCGTTCAACCGCTGCAATAGGTCGATTAGATGATCGTTCGTCGCCACCAGCGTAACGTTTACGTGCATTAGCTGCTGTAGCGCGCGACGGATCAGATCGGCTTGCTGGCGCCACTCATATGCCTCACGCAATACGCGGTCTTTGTTCCACTTTTTTTTCTTCACCCGCGCGACGAAGTCGGCATAATCCACAATCGGCTGCTCGGGCATGTCAGCGGGCCTTGCGATTGAATGCCACAACGTTGCCCACCCCGGCGCGCAATGCGTCTAGGTAGTCAGCCCAGCGCTGCATCATGCGCTTGCGTTCGTCCAAGTAGCTGGCACGGTTATAAGCGGCACGCACCTTGTTCCTTTCTGCATGGGCCAGCTGGCGCTCAATCACGTCAGGTTCCCATCCCATCTCGTTGAGGCGAGTTGATGCCATCGCGCGAAAGCCATGGCCAGTCATGGTGTCTTTATCGAAACCCATACGGCGCAAGGCAGCATTAATAGCGGCATCGGACATGGGGCGTTGACGGCTACGTTCTCCGGGGAACACATACCGGCTTCGACCGGTGAGCGGGTTTAGTTCGCGCAATATGGCTACAGCTTGGTCGGTCAGAGGAACGATATGTTCCTCTCGCATCTTCATCTTGCTGGCAGGAATGCGCCACTGAGCGCCATCTAGGTCGAACTCCGACCACTCAGCTCGCCGAAGTTCGCCGGGGCGTACAAATAGCAAGGGCGCAAGCTTGAGGGCGGAGCGCACTACGAAGCTGCCCGTATACCCGTCGATAGCTCGCAATAGCTCACCCACTTTTGTCGGATCGGTGATTGCTGCTCGGTGAGTGACTTTGACCGGCGTCAGCGCACCGCGCAAATCAGCTGTGGGGTCATGCTTGGTCCGTCCTGTGGCGATTGCATAACGGAAAATTTGTCCACATCTTTGCTTCGTGCGGTGAGCGGTTTCATGTGCACCGCGCTCCTCGATTCGCCGCAACAGCTTGAGCATCTCGGGGGCATCAATCTCAGAAATGGGGCGGGCGCCTATCCAAGGATTTACCAATGTATCGAGAGTCCAGCGTGCTTTCTTGAGCGTGGCGGGAGACATGTTGTGTTGCTTGGCGAGCCATTCCTCGGCAACGACCGCGAAACTGTTTGCTGCGCGTTCCTCGCCAGCGGCTTTCGTGGCTTTGCGATGTGCGCTGGGGTCGATCCCGGCCTGTACCTGTTTACGAGTTGCGTCGCGTTTCGCGCGCGCATCGGCCAGGCCTGTCTCGGGGTAAGTGCCCAGCGACAGTAGCTTTTCCTTACCCCCGAAGCGGTATTTGAGCCGCCACCATTTCGACCCGCTGGGGTTGTGCAATAAGTACAAACCGCCGCCATCCGTGAGCTTTTGGGGCTTTTCCGGAGTGGGCGCCTTGCGGATACCTGCGTCAGTCAGTGTCATTGGGGGTAACACCCTTCTAGGATGATCCTGCTACCCCTAAAGCTACCCCCGCTTACCCCCGGACTGCAACAGATCAGGCCGGATCGCTTCGGACACAAAAAAGGCCGGAACCTTTGCTTTTGCTAGGTTTCTCGGCCTAAGTTGGACTTGCTTGGACGATTAAATGGTGCCGGAAATAGGAATCGAACCTACGACCTACGCATTACGAATGCGCCGCTCTACCAACTGAGCTATTCCGGCAAAGAGCCGCGGATTTTACGGTGCGGCGCGATATGGCGCAAGCGCA
>Ga0302231_10000805_pt1 | contig 21598 bp, 15 predicted proteins | sample II_Palsa_N2_2_FD_193522 | JGI IMG/M metagenome (GOLD analysis project Ga0302231, IMG submission 193522) | Peat permafrost microbial communities from Stordalen Mire near Abisko, Sweden - II_Palsa_N2_2 | ecosystem: Environmental > Terrestrial > Soil > Palsa > Peat permafrost | place: Sweden...
GCCTGTCCCTTGTCGATCAGCGATTTTTCCGACAGCGTGGCGGTAGGGCAGGCCTGCACGCAGGCGCCGCACGACACGCACTCGGAGTCGAGGAAGCGGTTGTCCTGGCTGGCGGCAACCTTGGATTCGAAACCACGCCCCTGGATCGTCAGCGCAAACGTGCCCTGTACCTCATCGCAGGCGCGTACGCAACGTGAGCAGGCGATGCACTTGGAAGGATCGAAGGTGAAGTAGGGGTTGGATTCGTCTTTCGGGGAAAACAGTGGGTTCGGCACTAATTCATGAGTGCGGCCATGGATGGCCGCTTTTTGACCTTTGCTCGCAGGGATGCGTGCAAAAACATGGTTGGCGCCCTCGTAGCCATAGCGCACTTCGCGCAGGCCGACCACACCAGCCATATCCTGCAGTTCGCAGTGTCCATTGGCGGGGCAGGTGAGGCAGTCGAGCGGATGATCGGAGATGTACAGCTCCATCACGCCGCGACGGATTTCGGCGAGCTTGGGCGTCTGCGTGCTGATCTTCATGCCGGCGGCCACCGGCGTGGTGCAGGACGCTGGATAGCCCTTGCGGCCTTCGATCTCGACCAGGCAGAGGCGGCATGAGCCGAACGCATCAAGCATCTCGGTGGCGCAGAGTTTCGGAATATTGATGCCGGCCTGTGCAGCGGCGCGCATTACCGATGTGCCCTCGGGCACGCTGATGTTCTTGCCATCGATCTGCAGGATGACGGTGTTCGCGGAAACGGCTTTCGGGGTGCCGTGGTCGATCTCGACAATGGACAACATGACGCGTTACCTCCTCAGGACGTAGCCGCTTCGGCGGCGCCCGCGAAATCTTCGGGGAAATGATCCAATGCGCTGAGCACGGGGAACGGTGCCATGCCGCCCAGCGCGCAGAGCGAACCACCCAGCATGGTCTGGCAGAGATCGCGCAGTAGCACTTCGTTGCGGTCGCGTTCGGCGGCATTGCCGGCTTTGAGACGGTCGATCACCTCAACGCCACGGGTCGAGCCGATACGGCATGGTGTGCACTTGCCACAGGACTCGATTGCGCAAAACTCCATCGCATAGCGCGCCTGCGCAGCCATGTCGACGCTGTCGTCGAATACCACGATGCCGCCGTGGCCGAGCATGCCGCCGATCGCAATGAACGCTTCGTAGTCGATCGGTGTATCGAGTTGGGAGATCGGAATATACGCGCCCAGCGGACCGCCCACCTGCACTGCGCGCACCGCTCGGCCACTGGCCGTGCCGCCACCATATTCCTCGATCAACTCGCGCAGTGTCAGGCCAAACGCGCGCTCGACCAGACCCGTACGCTTCAGGTTGCCAGCCAGCTGCATCGGCAGCGTGCCGCGCGAGCGGCCCATGCCGTAGTCGCGATAGAACGCAGCGCCCTTGTCCAGAATCGTCGGTACCGTTGCCAGTGTCACCACATTGTTGATCACCGTGGGCTTGCCGAACAAGCCTTCGATCGCTGGCAGCGGTGGCTTGAAACGCACCTGGCCGCGCTTGCCTTCAAGGCTTTCCAGCAGCGAGGTTTCTTCGCCACATATGTAAGCGCCGGCAGCCATGCGCACTTCCAGATGAAACGCCTTGCCGCTGCCACGTACGTTGTCGCCGAGATAGCCCTCGGTTCCCGCCGTCTGGATGGCCGATTCCAGCGCGCGCTGCGCGTGCGGGTATTCCACCCGCAGATAGATGTAGCCGTGCGTCGCACCGACTGCGAGTCCGGCGATGGTCATGCCTTCGATGAGTACGAACGGGTCGCCTTCCATGATCATGCGGTCGGCATAAGTACCCGAATCACCCTCATCCGCATTGCAGACGATGTATTTCTGTCCCGCCTGCGCATCCATGCAGGTCTTCCACTTGATGCCGGCAGGGAAGGCGGCACCACCGCGGCCGCGCAGGCCGGAATCGGTGACGGCCTGCACCACCTCGGGGCCGGTCATGCCGAGCGCAGCCTGCAATCCGCGATAGCCACCGTGTGTGCGGTAGTCATCCAGACTGCGTGGATCGACGATGCCGACGCGAGTAAAGGTGAGTCGTTGCTGGCTTTTCAGATAGGGAATGTCTTCGGTTCGTCCGAGACTCAATGCATGCATGCCGTTATGCAGGAAATTGGCCTCGAACAGGCCAGCGACATCGTCAGCTTGCACCGGACCGAAGGCCGCGCGTCCATGGGACATTTCCACTTCGACCATTGGCTCCAGCCAGTACAGACCACGCGAACCGTTGCGCACGATGCGGATATCGATATCGCGCCGTTTCGCTTCGGTGGTAATGGCCTTGGCTACCGCTTCGGCCCCCAGTGACAGGGCGCCGGCATCGCGCGGCACGTAAACCGTGATGCTCATGTTGCCTCCGCGGCCAGCCACGCATCGAACAGCTTCGCTGTCACCCGGCCTTTGAGTTCGTCATCCACCATGATCGCTGGCGAGCAGGCGCAGTTGCCGAGGCAATAGACCGGCTCCAACGTATACGCGCCATCCGCGGTGGTCTCGTGGAAGTCTACGCCGAGGCGCTGCTTGATGTGGTGTTCCAGCGCCACGGCGCCCATCGCCTGACAGGATTCCGCGCGGCAGACATAAATGACGTGCTTCCCGGACGGCTTGCTGCGAAAGAAGTGATAAAACGTGATGACGCCATGCACGTCGGCGCGAGAGAGGTTCAGCTCGCGCGCGATCAGCGGCACCGATGCCTCCGGTACATAGCCCAGCGCCTGTTGCACGCCGTGCAGCACGGGCAGCAAAGCGCCTGGTAGATCCTTGAGCCGAGCGGTTACGTCCAACACCGCTGCGCGGACATCTTCTGGGATATCCGGCAGCGCATTTGGATTGGCAGCACGTTTCATTCCTTCACCTTCAAAGCGTTGCTTGGACCAAATGCATCAGAACAGTGCCGCGGCCTTTGCCAATGCAATGTACAAGCCGATCAGGAATGGCACGCCAACCGCCAACCACGCCAGCATACCGATGACACCGAAGCTGCCGCGCGCCGAGGTTTCGGCGCTGGACGTGATCAGGTCCTCGTGCTGCAGCGACCGCTCATGCGCCAGTTCTGCATCGCTCATGAAGACCGAATCCTTGACCGGCCGCACCAGCGAATTGCAGATCAGGCCCAGCAGCAACAGACCGGCCATGATGTACAGCGTGTGGTCGTAGACGAGGTTCTTGGCCACGCCGGCATCGATCTGCGTCTGACGAATCGCAGCAATCAGGAATGGCCCGATCACGCCGGCTGCCGACCATGCCGTCAGCAAACGGCCGTGGATCGCACCCACCATTTGTGTGCCGAACAGGTCGGCCAGATATGCCGGGATGGTGGCGAAGCCGCCGCCGTACATGCTGAGAATGAGACAGATCGTGGCCACGAACAGGCCAGCCAGTGCCAGATGCCCCCACGTCGGCAACAGACAATACGAAACGATACCCAGCACGAAGAACGTGTAGTACGTGCCCTTGCGGCCAAGCTTGTCGGACAGCGACGCCCAGAACAGGCGGCCGAGGCTGTTGAACAGGCTGATCAGCCCGACCAGTCCCGCTGCCGAGGCAACGACCGCCGCCTTCTGTGCTGCTGTGAGCGTGGCGGCCACGTCAGCCAGACCCGCCAGCTTGCCGCCGAACACGTCCTGCAGCATCGGGCTGGCCATCGAGATCACCGAAATGCCGGCAGTGACGTTGAGGAACAACACACCCCACAACAGCCAGAATTGTGGTGTTTTCCACGCACGGCTCAGATGCACATGGCGGCGCGTGATCATCGACTTGCCATCATCCTTGGCCGGTGGTGTCCATCCCTTCGGATACCAGCCATTGGGTGAGACGCGAAAACCCAGCGCGCCGCAGGCCATCACGATGAAATAGATCGCGCCCATCACCATCAAGGTCGATGCGACACCTTGCGCGCTGGTATCCGAGAAGTGCTTCATCAGTGCCACCGCCAGCGGCGCACCGATCATCGCGCCGCCGCCGTAACCCATGATGGCGAACCCGGTCGCCATACCGCGGCGATCCGGAAACCACTTGATCAGCGAAGACACTGGAGTGATGTAGCCCAGACCCTGGCCGACGCCACCGAGGACACCGCAGCCCAGGAACACCAACCAAAGCTGATGCGTCGACACGCCGATGCCACCGACAATCAGGCCGCCGCCCCAGCACAGCGCTGCGATAAAGCCGGCCTTGCGCGGCCCCGCATGTTCCAGCCAACCACCCCACAGCGCGGCCGAAATGCCCAGCATCGCGATAAACGTTTCAAAGATATGGGTGACCTGCGGCACGGTCCAGTTGCAGCCGGTGCTGGTCAGCGCTGCAAAAAAGCCGAGGTTGGCGCAGGTGGCCACGTCGGTGGTGGTCAGCAGCTTGGACATCGGCAGCCAGAACACCGAGAAGCCGTAGGCCATGCCGATGCAAAGGTGGATCGCCAGCGCCGCCGGCGGCACCAGCCAGCGATTGAAGCGCGGTCCTGCGATGGTGCGTTCCCTGGCGAAAAATCCGGGCTTGGCTCCTGCTGCCGCTGACGAAACAACTGCTTCTGGTACCCCTGCCATGAGCGTTCTCTCATTGAGTTGAAGTATCCGGCGAATGTGCCGGGCGTTATTGTGGTGACATCAGCGCGTTTCACATGTCGGTTGGTTTCCAGGCAGCGTCAGCCCGCCAAATCGCTTCAGCGCTCAATCTTGTCGTCATCGTCTGCTTCCGTGCCTGAAGTTGAAGCCTGCAGAATGAGCATCCGCAGCAGACATCAATTTGTAACAATGGCGCCTACCGGTTAACGCGTTGCTTTCACCATGCTCATACCATGCACGTTCGACGTAGCAAGGATCACGCTGCAACGCAGTAAAACGATTTCACGTGATATGGCTGCGGTTGGTATAAGCGGTGCCGTTGGTAGCAAACCGGCCACTGGCCCACGAGCAGAGGTTGTCGAGTCCGGATGGTCAAAAGCCCGGTTCGTCTTCTCTCCATCCGTCGATGATGCGGTGACGCTTCTGCTGCCCGTGCGAAACTCGCGGCCTACTCAACGGTGTTGCCAGGCAATACATCACTTCTCATGATCGACTACACCAAGGCCCTCGAACTACTTCTCGCACAGACTTGTCGGTTGCCCGCCGAATTGTGTGCGCTCGATGAAGCCACTGGACGCGTGCTGGCCAGCGCCATCACAAGCCCCATTGCACTGCCTTCTTTCGATCACGCGGCGATGGATGGCTATGCGCTTTTCGCTGTCAAGCCGTTGCCTGCAGGGTCGGAGCACGCCGTCTATGGTTCGCAAGCCGCCGGTGATGTTGCGGGCAAAGCGCAACATGTCGATGGCGAGCAAGATGCTTGCGAGATCATGACCGGCGCGCGCCTGCATGAGGGTCTCGATGCCGTGGTGGCACTGGAGCGCACCGAATGTCTTGGCACTCATGCGGACGGTAAGCCGGCACGCATTCGCCTGCGTGATCCATTGCATGCCGGCGATAACGTGCGTTACACCGGTTCCGATGTCGCGCTGGGTGTGGAAGTGATGGCGGCAGGCACGCGTATCGAAGCGGCGCAAGTGATGCTGCTGGCTGCGCTGGGCATCTCGACGCTGGAGGTAGTCCGGCGCCCGCGTGTGGCGATCATTTGCACTGGCAAGGAGCTGCAGGCCGATGCGACCCAACCGCTGGCTGCCGAGCGCATCCATAATTCCAACGGGCCGTATCTTTGTGCTGCACTCGCCGCCGCCGGTGCGCAGGTGCTGTTTTGCGAGACGGTGGACGACACAGCGATCACTTTTGCCGATGCCCTGCAGCGCGCGATCGATGCCAGTGTTGATCTGGTCGTCAGTACGGGCGCGGTATCGATGGGTCGCTATGATTTCGTGCCTGAGACACTGCGTCGTTTCAATGTGCAGCTGTTGTTCCACAAGGTCGCGATCCGCCCCGGCAAGCCGCTGCTGTGCGCGGCAATGGCGAATGGCCCATTGATCATTGCGTTGCCAGGCACGCCGATGGCTGTCGCCGCGGGAATGCGTTTCGTCGTGGTGCCGGTCATGCGTGCCATGACCGGGCAGGGCAGCGAACACGCTTTGTTCGCCGTACTCGATACGCCCCAGCAACCCAAGGCCGGCCTGCGGCATTTTTTGCGCGCGAACCTGCACCAAGGTTCGGACGGCCAATTGCATGCCACGATATCGAATCAACAACAGCCGTTCCGGATTCGTCCATTTGCCGATGCCGACGTCTGGGTGGTTTTGCCGGAGGATGCGGGCGATTGCCCTGCTGGAGCGCGTGTCGAGATTGTCAGCCTCGAAGCGCATTCTCCGCCTCGCGTCCGATCATCGCCATAACCGCACGCATGTTGGAGTGTCTTTATGAAACTGCAGATTGAGGGCCAGCATCTTCGAGTGCGTATCGATGAAGATGAGCTGGCGCAGCTGCTCGCCGGCGACGTTGTCGATGCACGCAGCTATTTCGCCGATGCGTTTGCGATAGGCTTTGAACTCGCACTGATAGACGCTGATGAGCCAAGGTTTGCCGGTCAGGCCGGCGCCTGGAGAATCGAGTTGCCACAAGTCGCCGTGCGTGAACATGTCGATCGTCTGCCGACGCGGGAAGGACTACGCTTCACACTCCCAGCGAACAACGGCAAGGATGAGCTGACGCTGCTTTTTGACGTGGATGTGCGCGATAGCGTGAGGCGGCGCAGGTCGCCCTGAAAACCCGCTCGGCCATTTCCCTTCCGGTATGAAGCGAAATCAACTACCAGATCAGATCGTCCGGGACTTCGAACTTCTTGTAGAACTCATCGTCATCGCTTTGGGCATTGCTCGTGTCTGGACGGTCATGATCAAGCACGATCATTGCTGCATCGCGTGCATACACTTTATCCGCCGCCAAGCGAGGCAGTAGTTCGTAACCCTGGTCATGACGAACGATCACCAGCGTACCGCTGGCAAGTTGGGCACGTAGAGGCTCGTTGACCAGAACGCTTTTGATCGCCTCACCGTCGGCGAAGCGGTAGGCAATTTCACCTTCGCGCTTCACTTTATGGCTCTCGACGATCTGGCGAACCTGCGCGCGCTGCTCGCTAGCGCGCGTCTGCGCATTGCGTTCGGCGGCCAGCGCACGATCACGTTCGGCGCGCTCGGCCTGCAGCCTTTGGGTATCGACGTGCTCATCGACCGGCGCCATGGGTGACTTGCTGTGCCGCTGCTTGGTCTGCTCGCGCACGACCTGCGCCGCCTTGGTCTTGTTGACCAGGCCCGCTTTGAGCAATTGTTCCTGCAGAGGATTGCGCATGAGGATCGAATGAGTGGCTTGGCGAAATCGCAGTGCATGATTGTAACGCCGCTGTGCCGATTCACCAGTCAGCGCAGGTCCCCGTCTACCGATGGACGAGCAGAAGGCAACAGATATCGCGCATTGCTCCTTCTTTCGGACTGCCGAACCATGCGGTTTTCACCAATTGTTTCCATGCTGCAACGAAGCGTGGAATCGCCAGGAGCGTGTGCTAGCGTCCGGCCTACCCAAACATCCGCTCACCCGGATTATGTCGCGTGGCCATTGGCCGCGGCGCTCATCAAAGGCTCAGCCATGTCATCTGTTACTGCCACGTTTGATTACATCATTGTGGGTGCGGGACCGGCGGGTTGCGCTACAGCAGCGAGGTTGGCAATAGCCCGCCCGGACAGCACGGTGCTGCTGCTGGAAACCGGGCCGGCCAAGAGCGGCGTTTTGTCGGATGTGCCGCTTGGTGTGGCCGGTCTGGTGCCGTTCCAGAATCCGCGAAATTATTCCTATCGCACGGTGCCGCAACCGGGCCTTGGTGGCCGTCGCGGGGTACAGCCGCGTGGCCGCGGTGTCGGTGGCTCCAGCCTGATCAACGCGATGATCTATATGCGCGGTCAGCATGAGGACTACGACGACTGGGCAAACGCCGGCGCCACCGGCTGGTCGTGGCGTGACGTGTTCCCGTATTTTCTGCGTGCCGAAAACAATGAGCGCGGCGCCAGTGACTGGCATGCGACGGGTGGACCGCTCAACGTCGCCGATCTTGCCAGTCCGAGTGAATGCGCGTGCCTGTTTGTCAAAGCCGCTGAGCAATGCGGGCATCCGTTGAATCCGGATTTCAACGGCGCGACGCAGGAAGGCGTGGGGCAGTATCAGGTTTTCCAGAAGCAGGGCAGCCGCTACAACGCAGCGCGTGCTTATATCGGCGGTCTGGCGCCGAAGAATCTCACGGTCATCGCTACCACCCAGGTGGAACGGGTGTTGATCGAGCAGGGGCGCGCCACCGGCATTCGCTGCGTCGATGGCAAGATGTTTGTCGCACGCGCTGAAGTAGTTTTGTCCGCGGGCGCTTTCGGCACGCCACAGTTGCTGATGATGTCCGGTATCGGGCCGGCCGATCATCTGCGTGCGATGGGTATCGATGTACTCCATGACAGCCCCGAGGTGGGTGGCAATCTGCAGGACCATCTGGATTTCACTATCTGCCGTGCAATCAACGATCGAGAGTTGCTCGGAATCGTGCCCTCGGTCATTCCGCAGGTGATTCGTGCAATCAAGCCGTACAAGAGCGGCACCGGCATGCTCACCAGCAACGTGGCCGAGGCGGGCGGCTTTCTGAAAACGCGCAAGGAACTGGATCGTCCGGACATCCAGCTGCATCTTTGCATCGGCATTGTCGACAACCACAATCGCAAGATGCACATGACGCGTGGTCTGAGCCTGCATGTCTGCAATCTGCGGCCGGAAAGCCGCGGTGTCGTGCGCCTGGCCTCAAACGATATCCGCAAGGCGCCGATGATCGATCCAGGCTATCTCTCGCATCCCGGTGATCTGGATACGCTGCTGGCCGGCGTGCGCATCGCCCAGGACATTCTCGCGGCGCCCGCGTTTGCGCGCTATGCGGGCAAGACGTATTACAACGCGGACAGCACGGACGAAAACCTGCTGCGGCAAAGCATTCGTGATCACGCCGATACGATTTATCACCCGGTCGGCACGTGCCGCATGGGTAGCGATGCCATTGCGCCGATCGATCCTCAATTGCGCGTGCGTGGTGTCAGCCATCTGCGCGTAGCCGATGCGTCGATCATGCCATCGCTGATATCGGGCAATACGCAAGCGCCCAGCGCGATGATTGGCGAGCGGGCGGCTGATTTTATCGCGAGCTGATCTATCCACGTGCCGATGGCTTAGAGCCAGTTCAAAATCTTTCCTTGGTCCCTGAAAATGGGCGGATGAGGAAGCGCTACCCGAATGGCATCAGTCGTGAGCAGTTCGAACCAGTGGAGCTGCTGCTGGAAAATACGTGCAAGAGGGCGCGGCCACGGACAATGTATCTCTAATGAAGTGTTCGGTGCTGTGCTTGCTCAAGAGCCGCTATCAGTAGCGGATGCTGCCGGAGGATTTCCGAAGTGGCGCCCGGTCCATGCGTACTTCACGATCTGGAGCGCGCCGGATAATGACAGAATCAACTTGATTGCGGATTGACAACCGATGACGTATGGGAACAATGTATAGGGGCTGCGTTTCTGGAAAGAGGAAGGCAACACGCAGCAGCGTCGGCCTTTAAAGATGGGCCTGCGTGTGTCAAGCATTCAGTGCATGGAACTGGCTCCATTCCCAGGAAATGGGGAAGGTCGCCACAGTAATCCAATTCGATAGCTTAAGGAGTAATGCTATGCAACAGACTGACGACATCGTTTCGGGCTGGCTCAGTGGTTCAGACAGCGTCGACGGCGTGGAAAATCCGGCTGGTTCGCTCTATATCGAGGGCGCAGCCGCAACGGAGGCGGCATTGACCGATCCGGGCGCTAAAAAGAACCTCCTTTGTTCGATCTTGACGAAGACGACTCTTCTTTGTTGAAGATAGCCGGAAGATGCTGAAATAAGCGCGCAGCTGCATTCGGCTGCGCGTTTTGCAGTTCGTTGCAAGCCGTTCCCTCCGGGCTAGGAAAGCTCCAAGCGTACGATGATCGAAGCAAGTACACCCGATGCCTTCGCTTGCAGCATCAAACACTTCGTTGCCGCGACCTGCGAGGAGTTCGTTGCCCGTCTCGAGGAACTGTCCTCCAATCTCGATCGCTCCGAAGCGGAGCTGATTCGCAATGCGGCCGAAGAGGCCCTTTACGCTACGGCGCAAGTCAAACTTAATCGCGTGCTGTTGCTCGAACTGCATGCGGCCCAACGCGCTGGTGAACTGACGGCCATAGACACGGCCGATCGCTTTGCCCAATTCGCCGAGCTTACACGACAGCCAGAATTTGCCGAGCATCTTGATAGGCGCTATCCGACGCTGCGCCAACGTTTGCAACGTGCGCTCAATCAGAAGCGGGAGGCGATCGAGGTATTACTGGCACGTTTTATCGCCGATCGCGCCATCCTGACGCATCTACTCGGTCGTCCGGCCGGGCAACTGACGGCGCTCACGCTGGGTCAGGGCGATCTGCACGCCGGCGGCCAGAGTGTGGCGCGACTGTCACTGGATGGTGGCGACGTAATGTACAAGCCGCGTTCGCTACGTATCGATGACGCGCTGGAAACGTTCCTGGCACAGGTATTCGGCGACGACGTCGAGCGTATCCGGGTGCCCAAGGCGATTGATCGTGGCGACTATGGGTGGGCTGCCTTTGTGACTCATCGCTATTGCGCCGACGATGATGAGTTACGGCGCTTTTATCGCGGCCTCGGTCATTGGCTGGCAGTCTTGCGCCTGCTTGGCGGCACCGATATCCATCTGGAAAATCTGATCGCTGCCGGTCCCGTGCCGGTGGTGGTCGACGTCGAGAGCTTGTTTGCCGTCATTCTGGAGAGCCCTCCATCGGTATACGGCCAGGCTTACGATCTTGCTCAGACGCTGATCTATGGTTCGGTGTTGCGCACGGGCATTGTGCCGTTCCGTGCGCCGACGTTGGGCTACAGCGGTGTCGACCTTTCCGCAGCAGGTTCGCTGCCGGGACAGCAGCCGCAGGTACGCATGCCGGTCGTGATCAACGAAGGTACGACGGAGGCGCGGCTGAAGGTCGTCAGTGTCGATATGGATATGGCGCAGAATCATCCAAGTTCGGATCCAAACGTGTCGTTGTATTGGGGCCAGCTCAGCGACGGGTTCCTCGCCATCACTGAGCGGCTTCGCCGGCTTGAAGCCGACGGTGAACTTATGCATTTGCTTGCCAAGTTCGAGGGTTGTCAGATCCGCGATATCCGTCGAGTGACGCAAACCTACATGGAAATCGGCAACATGCTATGGCATCCAGCGTCATTGCATGATGAGGCCAGGGCGATTGAACGCGCCCGCGATCTGCTTGCACGTAACGCTGCTGTTATATCGATTGCGCCATCGACGCCGCAGGAGATTGCGGCCGAGATTGACGATTTGCGCCACGGCGATGTACCGATCTTCGTCGTGCCGCTGAGTCGCGGACGAATCGACGCGACTGTCGCCAACTGGCGGACGATGCGGACCGAGCTGGAGGAGCTGATCATCCGCAGCGCGCTGGCCGCGACTCAGCTTGATCGTGGGGTCGATGAGCATCGGAAGGGCGATGGTTTCCTGTGTCCTGCTCGCGATCCACATGTCGATCGACTCGATGCGCGCCGCCGCCAGTTCGGCGCTGACGCGGTCGAACGACTGCTTCGGCTCGCTGTGCTCGGCGGCGATGGCTCAGCAACATGGATTAGTCCTGAAACAAGTGGGGGCGGCTGGTCGGTTCAGCCGCTGCAGGCCGATCTTTATTCCGGTCTTGCTGGAATTGCGGTCGCATTGGCTGGCTATCTATGCGAGGTCAGCTGCGGTCGAGCCGAGGCAGTACGCGGCGTCGAGGAAACGCTAGACGGTGCACTGCAGACGCTGCAGGCACTCGAAACGGCCGATAAGCCGGACAAGATCGGTGGCTTTACCGGTCATGGTGCGCGAATCTGGACCTGGCTGGTCCTGCATGACTTGCTGCAACGTCCAGGCTTGATCGCGCAAGCGATTGCTTGCGCCGAGGCCTTGGAGCGTGAAGGTTTCGACAACGATCAACACCTGGACATCATCGATGGAGCCAGCGGCGTCATCGTGCCACTGCTGGGTTTGGCCGAAGCCACCGGCGATGCACGCTGGCTCGCTCTTGCGGCGCGCGCGGCACGGCATTTGGCGGCCAAGGCCGTTGTCGACGCGAGCGGCGTATGTTGGCCAACGATATCGTTCGCCGAGCCGATCGGCGGATTCGCCCACGGTGCCACTGGCATCGGCTGGTCGCTAGTACGGCTGGTGTTGGCTGGCGCTGGCGACGAGGCTGACCGTGCATGTTGGAGCGCACTCGCCGATGGTGCATTCGCGTTTCAGGATACGCTTTACGACGAGGCGCTTGGCAATTGGCGTGACATACGTCCATCGAGCCACGAAGAGAGTTTTTACGCGTGGTGCAATGGCAGCGTAGGCATCGGCATGGTCGCCAGCGATCTTTATGCGCGCACTGGCGACTCATGTTACTTGCGCACTCTGCGCCGTGCCGTCGTAGCCTCGCGCGGCAAATGGAGCGCGAGTCACACTCTCTGCCATGGTGACTTGTCGTTGTGGGAATTATTGGTGCGTGCCGCGGCGTTGGATTCCGATGTCTGCGGCATTAACCCCAATGAGCCGATCGCCCAGGTTATCTCGTCCATTGAGGAATATAGCGGCACGGTTGGCGATATGACCATCACAACATTCATACCTGGTTTGATGACCGGCCTGGCCGGTGCGATCCATAGCCTCAACCGGATGCATCCAGACTGTAATCTGGCCTCACCGCTGTTGCTTGAACGCTGCAGGCAGACAGTGTGAGGGTACAGGGAGTGCTGACGCTGCTATCCCGAAGGAAGGATGCATTGCTGATTAGCTGCGGATGCTGTCGAAAGGATTTCCCAATGGGGCATGATTCATGCGTGTTTTACGATATGGAGCGCTTCGGATAAGAATTGAATCAACCTACTGGTTGGCGTGACAGTGGAGATTGCCATGCGCATTTCTTACGGTGATTCCCAAGCGTTGCGTGGTGGGGCGATCTTTTGCCTGATTGGAGAAACGCCGGTGGCTATGAAAGAACACCGAGCGCAAATTCAACGCTAGCCTGCAGCTCATTCACTCTGCCTTCCTTGTCCTCCTGCTCAGAGGATTTTGAGCCGGCTCCGAGAGCAGATAGCCGATATGTTTCCAGTAAATCTTCGTGCCCGTCAGTCCGCCGTGTGGTTTCAAAGCGTAGTCCGGGATTACACCGGCGAGAGTGAAGCCAAGGCCGTCGTACAACGCTGATGCGCCGCCGTCGACGGCGGTATCGAGCACCAGCACGTTGCGGTGGTTTTTGATCGCCATGGCTTCGGCCGCATGCATCAGCGCAACGGCTATTCCTTGACCCCGATGGCTGAGCCGGGTCATCAGCTTGGCGATTTCGGCCCGGTGCGGCTGATTGGGCGGACAGTCGAGCAGCACGGTGACCGTGCCAACGATCATCTCGCCATCCCAGGCACCCAGCACAACGCGTTTGCCTATGGCCGCGGCTGCCAGCGAGTCGTTCCAGAATGCTTTTGCCGTTTCGGGGGCGAGCGGATGCATGAAGCTGACTGAGCCGCCATTAGTGACTACCTCGACGATGATTTCGCTGAGCATGTCGACGATCTTCGGCGACGCGCTCAAGCTCGTGATTTCGATCCTGGACATTGGTGCTGACTCTTGTAGGCAGAAAATAAATTGCGTGATATGCCCGCGAGTTTCAAGGGGGGGCGTCATCGGCGCGGTTGGACAAGAGCGATTCACGCGGCTTTGTATTCAAAGATTCACGATGCCCGGGCAAGAAGCACGCTGTTGCTTATACCTATCGACAAGCATGTAACCATTTGGCGGTCGGGAACGAATGCCGTTGGCAGGATTGTTAATCGCAAATCCACTTCCCAACCAAGGACAGACACATGAACATGATTACCCTCAAGCGCAAGGCGATGCTTATCGCGATGGCAACCGGTCTTTCGGTCGTGGCGATCGTGCCGGCGGTTGCTGCCGATCAGCCGGCTACACCGGTGCATATTCGCGGCACCGTGCTCGATGTGAGCAGCACCGGTTTCACCGTACAGACCTCCACTGGCCCGCAGACCATTGCCATTGCGGCAGAAACCAGGGTAACCGGCATCGTGCCGAGCAGTCTGGACGCCATCAAGGCGGGCACCTTCATCGGTACGGCCAACGTCCCGGGTGCTTCTGGCGCCCGCGCGCTTGAGGTGGTGGTGTTCCCCGATGCGATGAAGGGTACTGGCCTTGGAGACTATGCCTGGGATCTTCCGGCCAAGGGCGGCACGGCTTCCGCCATGACCAATGGCACCGTCAAGAAGATGAACCATGGCGGCACCATGTCGGCGATGACCAACGGCACCGTAAAGACGTCGTCCGGCAGCGGAGCACGCACCCTGGTTGTCGATTACGGCAAGGGCGAAAAAACCATCAATGTGCCGGCCAACGTGCCAGTCGTGACCTTCCAGCCGGTCGACAAGACCGCCATCGTCAAAGGTGCACACGTATTCGTGGTCGGCAAGCCGGGTAGCCCGGTGAATGCCGGACTGGTTGCCGTTGGCCTCAACGGTACCGTGCCGCCGATGTAATGGAATGACCTTGGTCTCGGCCGATTGGCGGCTTTAGGCGGCTTGCTTGGCTGCCACGATTTTCACCGGTACCGACTTGTAGGACGGCGTACCGGAACGCTCGTCATGGTTTTCCAGCGCAACCAGTGAATTGCCTTCCGGGTAGTACATTGCCACGGAGCCTTTGGCAATTTCGTAGGCCACGGCGGTGTAGCCGCGCACCGCCCGCGGGTCGCTGCCGTTGGCTTGACTGGCAACCGTTTCGACGTCGATGCGGTCGCCGTGTTGCAGGCCGCGGGCAGCCAGGTCGCTGGGGTGAATAAAGATCACATCCCTCCGGCCGGTAATGCCGCGGTAGCGGTCGTCCATGCCATAGATCGTGGTGTTGTACTGATCGTGCGAACGGATGGTGGTGAGCGTTAGCGCATCTTTCGGTTCTGGACCGTCCTCATCCAGGCCCTTGCCGATAAGGAAGTGCGCACGCTTGTCGGGTGTGGCCCAGACGCGTTCGCAGGCGGCTATATACAGGCGAAACCCACCGGGTTTGCGCACGCGTTCATTGAAGTTCTTGAAGATCGGGAATACCGCTTCGATGCCGTCGCGAATCAGGTCGTAGTCGTCGACCATTGCCTGCCAGTCGACTCTGGTGTCCGGCAGTGTGGCCTTCGCCATCATTGCGATGATGGCAGGCTCGGAGCGCAGCATTTGACCGGCCGGTTTCAGTCGCCCTTGCGAGGCGTGCACCATCGACATCGAATCTTCTACCGTCACTGACTGAAAGCCGCCAGCCTGCAGATCGAGTTCGGTACGGCCAAGGCACGGCAGGATGATCGACTCGCGCGCCAGGATCAGGTGCGAGCGGTTGAGTTTGGTTGCGATATGAACGGCCATATCGAGCTTGGCCATCGCGGCAAAGGTGGCCTCGGGATCGGACATCGCCACGGCCAGATTGCCACCAAGGCAGATCAGCACCTTGGAGCGACCATCACGGATCGCCTTGACCGCATCCACTGCATCGTGCCCATGCGCGCTCGGCGGCGTGAAGCCGAAGCGATTCCTGATGCCGTTGAGCAAGTCGTCGTTGGGTTTTTCAGTAATGCCCACCGTGCGATCGCCCTGCACGTTGGAGTGCCCGCGCAGCGGACAGATACCTGCGCCCTCGCGACCGATATTGCCGCGCATCAGCAGCAGGTTGGCGATGTGATGCACGTTCTCGGTGCCGTGCTTATGCTGGGTAATGCCCATGCCGTAGCAGACGATCACGCGTTTGGCATTCACGTAAACCGATGCGGCTGCTTCGATATCGGCCTGGGATAAACCCGACTTGCGCTCAATGGTTTCCCATGTCGTGGCATTGAGATCGTCCACCAGCGTGTCGAAGCCGACGGTGTGCTGCGCGATAAAGTCATCGTCCAGCTTGCCGGGTCCGCCGGCTACGCGGTCGGCAGCATCGTCGGCCAGCACGTATTTCATCATGCCCTTGAGCACGGCCACGTCGCCGCCGACCTTGACCTTGTAATAGGTGGAGGCGAGCTGAGTGGCGTTGCCCGTGAGCATTTCAGCCGGGCTTTGTGGCGAGACGAAACGTTCCAAGCCGCGCTCAGGCAGCGGATTGAACACGATGATTGGTACTCCGCGCTGCGCGACTTCGCGCAAGGTACCCAGCATGCGTGGATGGTTGGTGCCCGGGTTGTGACCGATCGAGAACAGCGCGTCGCAGTGGTCGAAATCTTCCAGCGATACCGTGCCCTTGCCGACGCCGATCGACATCGGCAGGCCCACGCTGGTCGCCTCGTGGCACATGTTGGAGCAGTCGGGAAAATTATTGGTGCCGTACTCCCGCGCAAATAACTGATACAGAAACGCCGCCTCATTCGAGGCGCGGCCCGAGGTGTAGAACTCGGCCATGTTCGGATCGGGCAGGGCACGCAGGCCGACGCCGATGCGCTGCATGGCTTCTTCCCATGAAACTTCGACGAAGGTATCGCTGGCTTTGTCGTATGCCATCGGATGGGTAAGGCGACCCTCGTCTTCCAGCGCGTGGTCGTGCCAGTTCCAGAGTTCGCTGATCGTATGCTTGGCAAAAAACTCGGGCGTCGCACGCTTTGATGTGGCTTCCCAGCTCACTGCCTTGGCGCCGTTTTCGCAAAATTCGAATGACGAGGTGTGCTTCGGGTCGGGCCACGCGCAGCCGGGGCAATCAAAACCGTTCGGCTGGTTCATCCGGCGCATGGCCGAGGTTTCGCGAACCACGGCCATCTGCTTGCTGATGGCGCCGGCTACCGCGCGCAGCGCCCCCCAGCCACCGGCAGGGCCGTCGTATTCGCCAACACCGGGAACCTTTTTGTCATTCATGGAATGTCACCTTGTTCGATGCAAAACGTGTCGACAGTGCGAATTGCTGCATATGCACACATGGTACGACATGCGCGGAATATCGTTTGCTCAACGGATGTCCGCAGGCAGCGAGCTACTCATCTTCTTCGTGCCCTGCGTCAGCGTCGCCTCGTCGAATCCGGCATAAAGTATTCATGCGGGCGAATATGTTTACAAACATATATTACACATATAAACTATATTTACTTGAAATAAAGGATGCCGCCAGTGAGCAGCTTTGCACCGACCGAACAGCGGCTTGTCATTACCTGCAAGCGGTATCCACGTTTCCCGATGGGGCCTGGCGTGCTGGCACGGCTGATCAAGCACATTCATAAAGCCTTGCACGATGACGTCAATGCGCTGCTCAAGCCCTACGGCATCAATCACCCCGAATATAACCTGCTGATGATGATTTACGGCACCGAAAGCGGCACGATGCTACCGTCGGAACTGGCTGAAGCGGCGGGGGAGAAATCGGCCAATATCACACGCCTGACCAACGAGCTTTGCGAAAAGGAGCTGATTGCCCGCGCCAGCAGTGCTGGTGATCGCCGCAAGGTCGAGTTGAGCCTGACGCCGGCCGGCCTGGCCTTGATCAACAGCTTTCTTCCTGATGTCTGCGGCCTGCTGGAACGCCAGGGCCGTGATTTGAGTGCGATCGAGCAAAAGCAGTTGGAGAAGCTGCTGAAAAAGATGTTGAACGGCTTGACCAGCTAAGGCACATCGGATGTCAGCAAACCCCGCCACCATGACTGCACCGACAACGCGCACCGTCGTTGTCGACACGTTGCGCGACGAAGCCGGCGTATGGTTGTTCGTGTTCAAGACGCTGCTGGCTTATTACCTGACGGGGTGGCTTGCGATGCGCTTTTCGCTGCCGCAGCCGTCGAGCGCCATGCTCACCGTGATCATCGTCGCCAACCGGCAGTCGGGCATGGTACTGGCCAAGAGTTTTTATCGCGGCATCGGCACGCTGGCCGGTGCGGTGGCTGCGTTTGTCATTGTGGCCTTGTTCCCGCAGCAGCGTGAACTGTTTCTGTTGGCGCTGTCGCTGTGGATCGGTGTTTGCGCAGGCGGTGCCACGCTGTATCGCAACTTCAAGTCGTATGCGTTTGTGCTGGGCGGTTATACGGCAGCGATCATTGCCGTTCCGGTCATCAATAATCCGCCGGCCGTGTTTGATTCCGCCGTGGCGCGTATCAGCGAAGTATTGCTTGGCCTGCTGGTCAGCGGCGTGGTGAATGATGTCGTTTTGCCCAGCCGCATGCGCGACGTGCTGCGGCGTAGCGCACGCGCGCAGTTCGCGCACTTCATCGGTTTTGTCCAGGGCAGCACTGGCGGCACCATTGCGCGTAATGCCATGGAAAACGCACACCTGCGCTTCGTGCGTGATGCGGTGACTCTGGAAGACCTGCGCAGCTCGGTAATCTTTGAAGACGCCGAAGCGCGTGCGCGCAGTGGCCACCTGCAACTGTTCAATCAGCGCTTCATGGCTGCCTCGACAAGCTTTCAGTCGCTGCATCACCTGATCAATCGACTGCAGCGCAATGGCCATGAGGCGTCCGCAAAAGCACTGATCGCACTTTACGCGCCGATTGGAAAGGCGCTCGATGCGCCGATCGAGGCCGGTGCCGCTTCCTACGTATTGCTGCCGCGTCTGGTCGAGGCACGGCAAACCATGCAGAAACAGGCGCCGGCGCTGCGCCAGAGTTTGACCGACGCTGCCGCGTTGCGCGATTTCGATACCGGCGCCACCTTGTTGAACCGTTTTGCCGATGAACTGCATGCCTACGTGGAAACGGCGGCATCGCTGCAGGCGCCGCGCCTGATCCTGCGCTCGCCCGAGCGCGTGCGTTTTGAACGTGGCAACGATTTTGCCAGCGCTGGACTGGCCGTATTCCGTACCACGCTGACCATGCTGGTGCTGGGTGCTTTCTGGATCTACTCGGCATGGCCGATGGGTGCGAGCGCCATGCTCATCGCCACCATTTTTGCCGGCCTGTTTGCCACGGCACCCAATCCGGCGCGAGTCACCCGATCGGTGCTGATGGGCTATGCCACAGGCATGGTTGCGGGCTTTGTATGCGTGTTTTTTGTCCTGACGAAAATGGAAGGCTATATGTTGCTTGTTGCGGGCTCGGCACCATTCTTGATGGTGGGCTTGGCGATGCTCATGCGGCCGTCGATTGCCAGCTATGGGCTGGGTTATTCCATGGGCTTTGTCTACATCCTGGCGCTGAAGAATCCGATGGTGTTCGACCCCGCCAACTTCATCAATGACACCATTGCGCAAATCATCGGTGTGAGTGCAGCGTCGCTCGCTTTCATCGTGGTCCCTCCGGCGATCGGTAGCCACTGGCTGCGTCGACGCCAGCTTGAACGGTTGCGCCGACAGGTGACGCTGGCGGCAGAAGCGCCGCTTGCCGGACTGCGCCATCGCTTCGAGAGCGTCAACCACGATCTCTTCAGCCAGGTTGTTGCGCAGACCGAGCCCGGCAGCACGGACTCTCGTGCATTGATTGCATGGACCCTGGCCGTGCATGAAACCGGCCGAGCCCTGATCGAAATGCGCCAGGATATGGGCAGCCATCCCGTGCCTGCCGAAGTTGATCGATGTGTCAATCAGGCGATCAACGCATTGGCCCGTTTTTATGAGCATCCGGATAGCGCTGGGTATGCACGCACGCGCGATGCCGTGGCTGCCGCTATCGACATGGCTGACAGTGAAGCAAGCGCCCGTCCGCTGCTCGATCATCTGCACCTGATCCGGCTTGCCTTGCTGGATGGTGAGTCCGTGCTCGCTGATTACATGCCCGATCACATCAGGCCGGTTGCACCGGCTCCCAAGGAGATCGCTGATGCCTCGTGAAATTGCCCTGGGTGATGCGCTGGTGCCGGGCCTGCTGGTGCTGTTTGTGTTCTCACTGGCGCTGCTCTGGCTGTTCGACTGGCTGGCCGGCCACTTTGGACTCTATCGCCTGGTCTGGCAGCCACCGCTGTTTCGGCTGGCCTTGTTTGTCTGTGTCTTTGGCAGCGCTGCGCTGCTCCTGTTCTGAGAGTGATGCCATGAAAATTGCCACCCTGATTCGTTTTGCTGTGACTTTCGTTGTCGTGCTTGTCGCAGTACTCGTCGCGCACGCGCTGTGGAAGCACTATATGTACTCGCCGTGGACGCGCGATGGCCGCGTACGCGCCGAGATCGTGCGTATAGCGCCCGACGTGTCCGGACTGGTGACGCATGTCAACGTCATCGATAACCAGACGGTCAAGAAGGGCCAGCTGCTGTTTGTGATCGACCGTGCGCGTTATCAGAATGCGTTTGACCTGGCCAATGCCAACGTCGGTGCGGCACAGGCCGTGGCGCGTGCCGCCCAGGCCGGTGTGGAGGCGGCATCGGCCGGCGCAGCACAAAGCAAGTCGAGCTACGACATGGCGTCCGAGCAATCCAACCGTCGGCAAAAGTTGAACGACGTGGTATCCGATGAAGACCGCGCCGATGCCAAATCCGCCGCTGCCACGGCACGTGCCGGGTTCAACCGCGCGCAAGCTGGCATGGATCAGGCCTTGGCCAGTCAGCAGCAGGCGCAGGCCTCAGTAACCCAGGCGAAGGTGGCGTTGGCTGCCGCGCAGCTCAACCTGGATCGAACCGAAGTACGCGCGCCAACCGACGGATACATCACCAACCTCGCCATACGCGTCGGCGACTATGCCAGCGTCGGCGTGCCGCGCCTCGCACTGATCGACAGCCACTCCTACTGGGTCTACGGCTATTTCGAGGAAACCAAGCTACCGCAGGTGCATGTCCACGATTCAGTCGATATCCGTCTGATGAGTGGCGGTGTGCATCTGCACGGAACGGTGCAAAGCATTGCCCGTGGTATTACCGATGCTGCCAATCCCACCGGTTCTGATCTGCTGTCCGATGTGAATCCGACCTTCAACTGGGTGCGACTCGCTCAGCGTGTGCCGGTGCGCGTGGATATCGATACCGACCATATGCCGGCGGGAACCGTTCTCGCCGCGGGCATGACCGCCACCTTGATCGTGCATCCGCATAGCGCCGACAGTGCCGTAGTGGCATCGCCATGAGTGTCCATGACATCAAATCACGAAAGTTTTTCCGCACCGCAATGCTCGTGCTCAGCATTGCACTAGCCGGCTGTGTCAGTAGTGGCGGACTGCATACGACGGGCACGATGACTGATTCCGCCAGCCTAAAAACTGAGCGTAGCCTGGCCCAGGTACCACTCAGTCCGACCGCGTGGCCAGCGCAAGATTGGTGGGTCGGCTTCGGCGATTCGCAGCTCAATACACTCATCGCCGAGGCGTTGAAGAACAACCCCACACTCGCCGATGCCGAAGCACGCGCCAGACAGGCACAGGCCGTGGCCGACAGCCTTAATGCCGCCCGTGATCCGCAGGCGGATCTAAGCGCCAGCGCCGTAGGAGCGCGGCTCTCCAGCAAGGATCCGGTCTATCCCGAATATGCGCTGGGATCCTTCGCCTGGGCCAAGTCGGTGACGGCGGGATTCTCGTGGGATCTGGATCTCTGGGGCGGCAAACGCGATGCCTGGGAAGCTGCGCTGGGGCGCAGTCGTGCAGTGCAGATCGATGCGCACGCGGCGCGCATCCAGCTGTCGGT
>Ga0302231_10000806_pt1 | contig 21585 bp, 16 predicted proteins | sample II_Palsa_N2_2_FD_193522 | JGI IMG/M metagenome (GOLD analysis project Ga0302231, IMG submission 193522) | Peat permafrost microbial communities from Stordalen Mire near Abisko, Sweden - II_Palsa_N2_2 | ecosystem: Environmental > Terrestrial > Soil > Palsa > Peat permafrost | place: Sweden...
CTCACCGATCTCTTCCTCATCCCCACCCGCACGCGGCGCCGCATCCAGCACCTCATCATCAACCGGCGCATAGCTGCTCGGAGCAAAACTCCGAGCCTCTTCCACCGGGCTCTCCGCACCGCGATCCGCCGGCAACGCCTCACGGCTACCACGATCGCGATCGCGACCATCCCGCCGCCCGCGCCCACGCCCTTCGCCTCGTCCTTCACTACGGCCCTCAGCCCGAGGCCGTTCGCCCCGAGACGCACGGTCCCCACCACCCGACGCCGCGCCATCAAAGTCCGCAGCGTCTCCGGCTTCTTCCATGAAGTCCGTAATGTAAAGGAACGCATCGCGCTCGAGCCCAATATCCACAAAGCTCGACTGCATACCCGGCAGAACGCGTGTCACGCGTCCGTTGTAAATCGAGCCGGCAAGCGTGTATTCATTCTCGCGCTCGTAATAAATCTCTGTGAGTTCTTCTTTTTCGACAATCGCCAGCCGCGTTTCATGGGGCGTGCTGGATATATAAATTTCTTTCGACATTGCTCTGCTTTCTCCTCGCACCCGGCTCTCAAGCCGGTGTGCTCTGGCAGAACAAGCGAAGATCGCGCTGCACAAGCTCTAACGCCCTGCGTTAGCTCCCTGCAACAGCCTCCTGGGATACGGACAGAAGATGAGTCGCGGAAACTGGATGCAACTTCCCAAACCTTTGCGCGCCCGCTACAGCACGCCTTCCCGCACACGAAATCCTGCGCTCTTCGCGCATCCGCATGCCGGAACCGGGAGAAAACTTTGCCAGTGTTGTACCGCCTGTCGTGGGCCCACTATTTCTGCCCCTCGACATCATGCCGTCAACGGAGTTTGTGACCAACGCAACCTCAACCTGAGGCGGGGCCGTTAACCGTCCGTTTCCGTTCATTCTCAAAACCTGTCCGGCCATCGGAAGTTGATCCGCGCCTGGCCGGCCTTCTCAAAATCTTGTTTCTAAAAGTCTTGTTGCTAAAACTTGTTAACCTCGGCAACGGGAAAAATCATCGCATCCGTGCCGCAGTCCCTATAACCGATCAGCCCTGTGGCAGATCGTCTGCTTCTAGTATGCACCAAATTTCGGCAGTTTGCTCTCCCTGCATCGCAATTCCACGAAAACCGTTGCCTTCCCGATACCCCCGCATCTAAAGTTCTCCCATCCCCCACGGAGCCACGCCCATGCCCGCTTCCCCCGAGATCATCCTTCAGGTCACCGACCTCCGCGCCGCCACCAGCTTCTACCAGCGCCACCTCGGCCTCACCATCTTCCTCCGCCGATCCAACCTCATCGGCCTCGACGCCACCGCCTTCCGCCTCTACCTCGAAGAAGCTCCACCCCTCGGCCCCGTCCTCGAATTCTTCACCGAAGACCTCGCCCAATCCAAGCGAGACCTCGTAGCCGCCGGCTGCCAGATCATCGACTACAACCCAGCCCTCCCCCGTTGCTACGTCCGCGACCCCTTCAACCTCGTCTTCAATCTAGCCGAGCGCAAACCCTAACCTCCGCTCTAAGGTCTTCTCTTCCTCTATCCCCTACCCTCTATCCCCTGTTTCAATTCACGAACCGCCGCATCCGCACATTCATCACGATCCCCAGCGCCAGAAACATATAGATAATCGACGACCCGCCATAGCTCATCAGCGGCAGCGGAATCCCTGTCACCGGCATCAGCCCAACGCACATCCCGATATTCACCGCAATCTGAAACAGCAGCACCCCCACAATCCCCATCACGATCAAGCTCCCGGGCGGATCAGCCGCCGTCTGCGCATTCTGAATCAGCCTCACCAGAATCAAAAAGTAAAGCAGCAGCACCCCAATCGCTCCAATAAACCCATGCTCCTCGCAGAACGCCGCGAAGATAAAATCCGTATACGGAATCGGCAGAAAGTCGCCCTGCGTCTGCGTCCCTTTACTCTGCCCCTTGCCCCAAAGCCCGCCCGACCCCACGGCAATCAGCGACTGCTTGATCTGGTATCCCGAAGCCATCGGATCGCTATCCGGATTCATAAACGCCGTCAGCCGCTGCTGCTGATACGGCTTCAACAGCTTGCCCGACCACAGCCCCACCCCGCCCACCAGCAACACCGCCAAAACCAAAATCCCCGCCTGCTTCCATTTGATCCCGCCCAGAAACAGCCCCACCACCAACACCGGCAAATACGTCAGCGACGTCCCCAGATCCGGCTCCTTCAACACCAACACCAGCGGCACGCCAATCAGTAGAAACGCCTTGCCAATATCCTTCCAACTCAAATCGCGGCCATTCTCCACAATGTCCCAGAAGAATCGCGCCGCCACCAAAATCAAAATCAGCCGCACCCACTCCGACGGCTGAAAGTGAATCCCGCCGCCCAAATTAATCCATCGCCGAGCCCCCAGCACCTTCGTCCCCACCACCTTCACTGCCAGCAGCGACACGATGCTGACCCCATATGCCCAATACGAAATCTGAAGCAGCCGGTGATAATCCACCAGCGCAAACACGAACATCCCCACCAGCCCCACGCCCAGAAACACAAGCTGCTTCTGCTGGAACCCATGGAACTTCGTCATCTCAGTAGCCGACCGAATCTCCAGCACGCTCACCACCGACAGCACCATCACAATGCCCAGCAGCATCCAGTCGAAATCCCGAAACCGCGATCCAATCATTCCATCCCCAGTCTACCGTTTCCCACCCAATCCCCGCCCAAACCCCACCACCCAGCATCCAACCCCACAACCCCACCCCGGTACACGCGTACCTCTACACAAATCATCGTCATCCTGAACGAAGTGAAGGACCCCTGTAGTTGCCTTTGCTCTTGCTCTTGCTCTTGCTCTTGCCTTTGCTCTTGCTTTTGCTCTTGCTTTTCTTTCTGTCATTCCCTCTGGGAATCTGCTTCTTCCGTTACCGTTGCCTCTGCTTCTGAGATAGGTCCGGGCTTTAGCCCGGACATTAACAGCCCACCCAACCGCCGGGCTTGAGCCCCCGGGACATTCTCCCTTACCGCTGCCACTTCCCTTGCACTTGCCCTTGCTTTTCTGTCTGTCATTCCGAGCGCAGCGAGGAACCTGCTGTCTCCCGTTCTTGCCCTTGCCCGTCCGGATTAGCAGGGGGCTTTAGCCCCGGGCCTTTGAACTCGCTCTCACTCGCCCGCGCCACCCCACCCACCTACTGCACAAGATACTGAGTCACACCTTCCGCCACGAAGGAGACCGCAATCAAAAGCACCCTGCCGCCACTTCCCCCTCCCGCTATCCGGAAACCGCGAGTCTTCCGACTTCTGTTCTCTTTGAAGCTGACCTCCGACGATCCCCACGAAGGCAATGCAGGACAAACCCCCTGCGTAGATCAGGAACTCACTAAGCGCCGTCGGCCTAGGCCCCCCTGTCCAAAGCAAACTCAGAGCAAAATGGTGAATCAACACATGGCAAGCGTTGACCAGCAACTGAAATCCCAATAACACCCGCGACCACTTCTCGTCTCGCTTCACTTAGACCTACCCATTCACGACTGCCTCACTCAGCCGAAGGCGCCACTGCCTCCCCCGCCGTCTTCGGCGCCTCGGTCTTCGGCACCGCCACCTCTTCCATCTTCAAATTCCCATCCCCCTTCCTCTGCTTGGTCACATACGTATCAATCACCTGCGCCGCCAGCTTCGCCGAATTATTCCCCCAATACCCGTGCTCCCACAGCACCGCCACCACAATGTCCGGATTCCTTCTTGGCGTCATCCCCACAAACCACGAATGCGGCAACGTGCTTTTATCCGTGCTACCTTTCTTTCGCCCGCCCACGACGTCCGCTGTCCCCGTCTTCCCGGCAAGGTCAATGCCATCCAGGTGCGCCTCCGCCGCCGTCCCAATCGGGCTCAACACGTTCGCCATATCATCGGTAATGATCTGCCAGTTCTCGGGCGTCAGCGGAATATGCGCCACGCCCGAGCCCGGAAACGTAGTATCGATCGTGCTCTGTTCCTCGCTTGTAATCTGACCAGGCATCAGCACATGCGGCCGCACAAATATCCCGCCCGACGCTATCCCGCTCAACGCCCGCGCCAGCTGTATTGGAGTCACCTGGGTCGCCCCCTGTCCAATCCCCACCGAAATCGTCTCGCCCGCATACCACTTGTCGTGCTGCGTCTTCAGCTTCCATTCCTCACTTGGCACTATCCCCGCCTGCTCGTCAGGCAGATCAATCCCCGTCTTCTGCCCCAGCCCCACACTGTGCGCGTAGTTCGCAATTGTCTCGATCCCCAGCTTATTCGCCAGCGTGTAATAAAACGTGTCGCACGAGTAAGGCAGCGCATTATGAATGTCCACCGACCCATGGTGCTTGTCGCAGCCAAAGAAGTGCCCATAGAACGTAGCGCCGCCGTTGCACGCCACATGCAATTCCTGCGCCGCATTCTCCTGCAATCCCGCCAGCGTCATCACCACCTTGAACGTCGACCCCGGCGGCAGTTGCGCCTGGATCGCCTTGTTCATCATCGGGTGATTTGGATCGTCCATAATGCTCTTCCAGTACGCCTGTGACAGCCGCACCGCAAACTGGTTCGGATCAAACGCCGGCCGCGACGCCATCGCCAAAATCTCGCCCGTATGCGGATCCATCGCTACAATCGAGCCGTTCTTTCCCTCCAGCGCTCTCTCCGCCGCAATCTGCAAATCAAGGTCAATCGACAAGTGCAGGTCCTTGCCCGGCACCGCCAATTCCTGCCCCATCAGCCCCACTTCTTTGCCATGCGAGTTCACAATGATGTCGCGCGATCCGTCCTGCCCGCGCAGGATCCCGTCATAGGTCTCTTCCACGCCGAACTTACCCACCACGTCGCCCGGCTGATACGCGGCAAATCGTTCATCATTAAGATCCGCTTCGCTCACCTCTCCCACATACCCAATCAAGTGCGCCGCAAACCCATCCTTCGGATAAAGCCGTCGCTCCGTATCCAGCGTCTCCAACTCCGGCAGATCATCGCGATGCGCCGCAATAAACGCCTGTTCATCCGGCGTAATATCCTGCTTCAACGGAATCGGCTGATACTTCGGCGCATATTGAAAGTGATGCAGCGTCGCTTGAATCTGCTCCAGCGGTATATGCAATCCCTGCGAAATCAACGGCAGATCCGTATCCAAACTCTTCTGCTGCTCGCGAATCAAAAAGCAAGTCACCGACGGATAGTTGTCCACCAAAATCCGTCCATACCGATCGAAGATCCGTCCCCGCGGCGCAAGCACGGGAACCTTGCGCACGCGATTCTGCTCGGCCAGCACTCGATACTGATCCGCCCCCAAAATCTGCAGCCGCCACAACCAGCAACCCAGCACCACGAGCACCGCCGCCACCACGTACTGCGACACATGCAGCTTCGTAGCCGACAACTTCTCTTTCCGATCGATGCTCTCCAAACTCATCCCGCCACCGCTCCTCACCTAAACTCTACGCTGCCTTCACCACTAGTCTCTAATCCGAAACCGATCCAGCACAGCAAACATCGGAATCGCGACCACGCAATTCGCCGCCGCAGAAATCAACTCCACCACCGGCAGAAACCGGTACGACACATCACCCAGCAGCCAGTGCGCAATCACATACAGTAACCCGCTCTGCGCCATGCTCAACGTAAACACCAGCCCAACGCGATTGATGATGTTGTCCACATCCACCGCAAACCCAATGCTGGCGGCCACATACCCCACCACCCCCTTAGCAATTCCATCCACCCCGAACGGATGATTCGTCAACCCATCCTGAAACAGCCCAATCAACGTGCCCGTCACAGTGCCCGCAATCGGGCTTCTTCTCGACACCGCAAAAAAGATCGTAGCAATCAGCGGCAAATCAATATGGATCAGCCAGGGGAACGTCTTCGGCAGCATAGCCTGCAGCAGAATGCAGACCAGCGGCGCCATCACGGTCACCCCCGGATGGAACCCATACTGGTCCAGCTCTTCGCGGCTTGTATAACTACGCTCTGCCATCGCCCTCGCCCATCGTTATTACTCTTGCGGTTTCTGTGGCGCCGAAGCCGGAGCACCCGGCGTCAACTCCGTCGCCGGCGGCACCGTTCCCGGCGTAAATTTGTCCGGATGCACCGCAGGCTTCGGCCGCGGCAGCCCCGAATTGATATACCCCACGGCCCCACCCACCTGGCTCTCTGGATCATCCGACACCGGCTTCCCATCAGCCCCCGCCGCAGGCGGCGAAGCATCCCCTTCCGGATGCAAACTCGGCAGCTTCTCAGCAATCAAATCCGCCGCCCGCTGATTTGCATCCTGCGTCGCCTCTGCGGTCGCCGCATCCTGCGCAGCCGCAGGCGGCAACGCAGCCGACGTCCCAGTAATCACCAGCACCTCTTCCAGCCGATTCAAATTCGCCGCCGTCTTGATCACAATCGCGGTATACGGCTGATGCAGCGGGTCCGGCGCAATCGACTCAATCGTTCCCACCGGCAGCCCTCGCGGAAATACCAAATCCCCACCCGACGTCACCACCGGCTCCCCCGCCTTAATCCGCGAATCCGCCGTCAAGTTATCGATCTCCACCCTTCCCGTCGCCGTCCCCTTCACAATCCCGCGTATCCGCGTCGTCGCCAAAATAACCCCCGCGCCCGACGACGGATCGCTAATCAGCAGCAGCTGCGACGTATGCGGAAACACATCCCGAATCTTTCCCACCACGCCATCCGGAGTAATCACCGCCATCTCCGGCTTCAGCCCGTCCTCCGAGCCCTTATCCAGATACAGCACATGCGACCGCTCCGACCCACTCGTGCCAATCACCTGCGCCGCCACCGTGCTCGTCACATACGATTCCTTGAACCCCAACAGCGTCTGCAATCTCCGCCCCTGCTGCGCGTCTTCGGCAAACGAAGCCTCTTCTTCCCGCAGCCGCGCCACCTCATTCTTCAACTGCGCATCCTGCTGCCGCGTATGCAGCAGGTTGACGTAATTCCCCCACGCGCCCCGCACCTTCACACTCGACGAATGCACCGCCGTCTCCAGCGGCGTCATCGCCGTCACCGTCCACCGCCGCAGCAACGACACATGCTTTCCATCAGGAGCCGACCCTGCATCCTCCATCGCCCGCGCGCTCGCCGGCATCTCCGCGTCCTTCGACGGCCGCTGCACCTGCATCGCCAGCGCAATCACCTGCAGCAGCACGATCGTGATCAACACCAGCGGATTCCGAAATCGATAAAAGAATGAGTCCATCGTTGAAACGGCAACCGCGCGCCGCCAGCTTCCGCCGCACGCTCCTCCATTATTTCATTAGCCGATCATTTCATCTGTGACCGCCGCCCGCGCCATAACTCTGCCCCACCGTACCTCCGCAGCTACCACCCACCCCCATCTGCTCTTGCCCTTGCCTTTGCCTTTCTTTGGACAATTTCTAAAAGAAATTGTCATTCCGAGCGCAGCGAGCGAACCTGCTGTCTCCCGTTCTTGCCCTTCCCCTCCTTTCTGTCATTCCTTCCACGAATCTGCTTCTGCTCTTGCGCCCACCCAACCTCTTTCGCAGAACCTCCACTGCTACCATCAAACCCGATGCCGCTCCAGCTCTCCACGCCCGTAAAATTCGTCAAGCGCATCGGCGACCGCATCGCCGCCGGCCTCGCCGACCGCGGCATCCTCACCATCGAAGACCTCCTCTACCACCTCCCCTTCCGCTACGAAGACCGCCTCCACCCCAAGCCCCTCAGCCTCTACAATCCCGGCGACATGGCCTCCCTGATCGGCGAAGTCCGCGGCACCACCCTCCTCCGCACCCGCTCCGGCCCCATCTTCGAAATGACTGTAGGCATCACCCCTCCCCCAGCAATGTCCGGATCGAACAACATCAATCCTGGCGAGCGAAGCCCCTCGCCGTCCGCGCAGGACCCGGGTGCCCCATCTTCGCCGACGGCTTCATCGTCGGCTAAGGTGGGTTCGCTGGATGCCGATCCCGCCCCATGGGTTTCCGCCGATCCTTCCATGGCCGGACTTCTCAACCCGCGCGCCCCTATCCTCGAAACCGTAAAGTGCATGTGGTTCCACGGCACCTATCTCAAAGACAAGTTCCACGCCGGCCAAAAAATAGCCCTCTACGGGAAGCTCGAAGGAAGCCGTAGCGGCAACGCCCTCGGCGCCATCCCCGGCTCCACGCGCTTCAAAATGATCCAGCCCACCTTCGAAATCCTCCCCGACAGCAACGCCACCGGAGAAGACGCCGAATTCATCCTGCTGGAAATGGGCCGCATCGTCCCCATCTACGAATCCCTCGGCGGCAAAACTCCATGGGGCACCAAACTAACCTCCCGCTGGACCCGCCGCATCCTCTGGACCATCTTCAAAGACCTGGCCGAATCCGAAGCTGCTTCCACATCTATATCCCCAGCCACGCAAAGCCCCTCGCCGTCCGCGCAGGACCGAAGCCCCTCGTCATCCCCGAAAAGTTCGGGTGCCCCATCCATGCCGACGGCTCCATCGTCGGAATGGGTGGGAGTGAACCAAGCCAACCCCGCCACGCGAAGCAACTCGCCGTCAGCGCAGTCCGACGAAACCCTCCCCACCTCCCTTCGCCAGCGCCTGGCCTTCCCCACCCGTATGGAAGCCCTCCGCGACCTACACTTCCCCCCCGCCGGCACCGCCATGACCGAGCTCATGTCCGCCCGCACCCCAGCGCACCGCCGCCTCATCTTCGAAGAGTTCTTCTACCTCGAGCTAGGCCTCGAACTAAAACGCCGCAAGCTTCGCAACCGCCAGGGCACAGCCTTCGTCACCAACGACCAGGTCCGCGAAGCCCTCAAACAAATCCTCCCCTTCAAACCCACCGCAGCACAAAAACGAGTCCTAGGCGAAATCGTCCACGACATGCGCCGCACCCAACCCATGCGCCGCCTCCTGCAAGGAGACGTAGGCTCCGGCAAAACCATCGTCGCCTTCCAAGCCGCACTAGTAGCGATAGAAAACGGCTATCAAGTAGCCCTGATGGCGCCAACAGAAATCTTAGCTACGCAGCACTACCTCTCCGCCCGCAAGCTTCTCGCCGAAAAGATTTCACCCCGCACGAAACGCCCCTACCGCATAGGCCTCCTCACCGGCAGCCTCGACGACCGCACCAAACGCGACACCCGCGCCCACATCTTCCGCGGCGAGATCGATCTAGCCATCGGCACCCACGCCCTGGTCGAAGAAAAAGTAGACTTCGCCAACCTCGGTCTGGTCATCGTCGACGAGCAACACCGCTTCGGCGTCCAACAGCGCTTCCAACTAATGCGCAAACCGAACACCGGCACCGCCACCACGCAACGCCTCTCGGATAACCCAGACAGTTCGGGTGCCCCATCCATGGCGACGGCCTCATCGTCGACATGGGTGGGAAAGAACGAGGCCGACACTACCACGCGAAGCAACCCGCCGTCCGCGCAGGACCCGGGTGCCCCATCTTCGACGACGGCTTCATCGTCGACTAAGGTGGGATCGCAAAACTCCGACACCTACAGCGAGCCGGACGTCCTCGTCATGACGGCAACCCCCATCCCCCGCACCCTAGCCCTCACCCTCTACGGCGACCTCGAAGCCTCCATCATCGACGAGCTCCCCCCCGGCCGCACGCCCATCCAAACCCGCAGGATGCCCGAAGAGCGCTCGGCTGAGGTTTGGGATTTCATCCGCAAGCAAGTAGCTGCCGGCCGCCAGGCCTACATCGTCTACCCCATCATCGAAGGCGCCACCGACGACCAACCCGAACTAGACTTCGCCCCCTCGGGCGAGGACCTCTCACAACAATCCGCATCGGGCGATACCACCCCAACGCCAAGCGCCCGAGGCGCGCTCTATACCAGCGTAGGGCGAAGCCCTACGAAAGCGTCGAAAGTTAATAAGAGGGCCGGAGGCCCGACCTATAGACTCGCCAACAACACCCGCGCGAAGGCCACTACCCGCTCCCGCCAACCCCTCCGCTCCGCCACCGACATGCACCACGACCTCCAAGCCGGCCCGCTAGCCGGCCTGAAACTCGGCCTACTCCACGGCCGCATGTCCCCCGACGACAAGGAAGTCACCATGGCCCGCTTTAAACGCGGCGAACTCGACGTCCTCGTCTCCACCACCGTCATCGAAGTAGGCGTCGACGTCCCCAACGCCACGGTCATGGTCATCGAACACGCCGACCGCTTCGGCCTCGCGCAACTCCATCAACTCCGCGGTCGCGTAGGCCGAGGCGCTGCCAAAAGTTTCTGCATCCTCATCACCGCCGCGACGGTAACCCCCGAAGCCGACCAACGCCTCAACGCCATGGTCCAAACGCAAGACGGTTTCGCGCTAGCGGAGCTAGACCTCCAGCAACGAGGCCCCGGGGAATTCTTCGGCACCAAGCAAGCCGGCCTCCCAGAGTTCCGAGTAGCCAACCTGGCCCGCGACCGCGACCTCCTCGAGCTAGCCCGCCACGAAGCAGCCCACTTCGCCGAGCAGGAAGACCCCACCATGCCCCGCCCCGAAATCGACGCCGTCTGGACCCGCCTCAAGCAACAATGGCAACGCCGCTACGGCCTCGTCGAAGCCTAATCGTCATCATTCCAACTCCGTCATCTCGACCGAAGCGAAGCGCAGTGGAGAGACCCTGTATTCCTTCAAGCAGCCACCGCGCATTGGGTGCCCCATTCATGACGGCTTCATGTCATGAGTGGGATCGCACAATCTCCCCCCACGCAAAGCCTCCCGCCGTCCGCGCAGGACCTACAATCACTCCATGGTCATCTCTGAACCATCCGGCCAGGGCCTCACCCAGTTCCTCGAACTGGGCCTCGCCTTCCTCCTCAGCGCCGCCATCGGCCTTGAGCGAGAGATTCGCCACAAGAGCGCCGGCCTCCGCACCTACACCGTCGTCGGCACCGCCGCCGCACTCTTCCTCCTCATCTCCAAGTACGGCTTCACCAACGTCCTCATCAACGACCGCGTCGTCCTCGACCCCTCCCGAGTCGCCGCACAAGTCGTCACCGGCATAGGCTTCATCGGCGCCGGCCTCATCTTCGTCCACAATGAAAAAGTCAACGGCCTCACCACCGCCGCCACCGTGTGGCTCGTCACCGCCGTCGGCATGGCCTGTGGAGCCGGCCTCCCTTGGCTAGCCCTCGCCGTCACCCTCGCCTACTTCATCGTCGCGCTCGTCTTCCCCAGGCTCATGCGCCTCCTGCCCGGCGAACCTGTCCCCACCGAACAGGCCCACCCCACCGAGCACGACTAGCGCACCAAAATCCATAACGCGCATCCCGAAACTAGGCTAAATACATCGCTGAGTAACCCGAAACCGGGCTAAGTCATACACGAAACTCACGGATTCCAGCCCTAACTCGCCATCGCCACCTGCGCCGGACCCTGTTCCACGCTAACCGACTGCACCTGCTTCTTCGGCCCCCGCTTCCGCGCCACCAGGATCCGAATCCTGTCCAACACCTCCGCCGGTGTGCACGCCCCCTTTGGCAGAAACGCGTCCGCCGCAGCCGCCCGGTCAAAGCTCGTCACCGTCCCCGAAACCAGTAGCGTCGGCAGCGTAGGATGCACCTGCTTCGCCTTTCGAATCAGCTCGTTACCGTCCATCGACGGCATGATCAAATCTGCCATCAACAGGTCCACCGACCCCTGGGCCGCACCCTGCAAATACTCCAAAGCCTCCGCCGCCGTCGTCATCGCCAGCACACGATATCCCCGCGTCTCCAGCAAAAACTTCCTCACCGAAAGCACCTGTTCGTTATCTTCCACACACAAAATCGTCTTCCGAGGTCTCATCGTTTCTCTCCATGCCGGTGGTCCCCGGCTTTTTGGTTGACTAAGTTCAAATTATGCGGCGCTTTTCAAATCAATGACTTGCGAGGCGCAGTACGTCCATTGCTGGGAGCCGAGTGGAATCGTTTGCGCCCAAAAGGCGCATCCATCCTCCGCTCAGGGTTGAGCGTTTCAGTTTGCCGCGAAACAGCCATTTTCCCCGCAAAAAGGCCCACTTCGATCGCGCCAAAGCGCTGACCGTGCGTCTGCTGTGGATGGTTGTGGATTGCCGTGGAAAAGGCGCAAAAAGCCTCCCCACCGCCTCACAACCATCGTGAAAGCAGTGCCTCTTTACAGCTCAAGTTGGGATTACCCCCAAAGAACTGGTTCGTAGCTCGCAATAGCCCAGTCACCCTCAAGATTCTCTACAGCGCGCGGCCTTACAAGCTTTCATCGCAGCGCAGAGAACACCCGTTGGCGCCTTTGCTATCACACAGATTGTTGGTAAATCAGGCGAAAATCGCGTCTTCGAAACATTCAGTTCGTTGACGATTTGCCGAGCATACGGAGCCGCACCCCTCGTTGCAACAGTGAATTTTTGGCGAAAATGCAACGACTTTGGAGTGGCGCTTCCACCGCCGCGACACATTGCTCGTCCCTGTTGGCGTTTGCGATTCCCCCCTTGTGGAAAACTCTCGTTTTCAAGGCAGGAAAAACCGTCCTTCTGCCACAGAAATGGTGCGTCCCGAAACTTCTACCGAATGAACCCTCTCTCCCTCAAGCGTCGCCCGCACCCCAATTCGACTCGGCCGTTGAATCTCAATCCCCTGCTCAATCAATACTTTTCGCCCGGATGCAGCCAGTCCCTTTCTTACTAACCAGGCAATGCAGCAGCCCGCCGCCGAACCAGTAGCTGGATCCTCACCTGAATAAAACTGCATGCGCGCATGCCAATCCGCCCCGCCCGCTTCCTGAGAATCCAACGGCGCAATGCAATAAAAAAAATGCGCATCATTCTTCGCTGTCCATGCCTGCGCCTCAACTTGCACCAACTGCAATCGCTGCGACACTTCAAGCGACCGCAGCAACACAATGCAAAACGGCACACCTGTCGACACCGTCTGCGGCAGATACTCTGCCGAAAGATCCTCGGCCTTCAACCCAAGCGCGCATGCAATCTCCGCTCGATCGTGCGTCGCGCCAAACACAGGATCCTTCTGCACCATCGTTGCTCGTACTCCTGCAACGCCCTCCTCCTGCGCATCGAAATGCACGCTGATCTTCCCCACATTCAACCGCAGCGAAATCGTCTCCGCGCCACGCAGTGTCGGGTGATTCAAATACAACCACATCGCCGTACCCAGCGTCGGATGTCCCGCGAACGGCAGTTCTTCCTGCGTCGTGAAGATGCGTACGCGAACGCCCTCTCGCTCTTCAGTCGCGGCATCCTCAGGAAGGATGAATGTTGTCTCCGAGAGATTCGTCTCGCGCGCGAGTGCTTGCATCTCCGCATCCGACAAGCCGCGCGCATCATGAAAAACAGCAAGCGCATTGCCTTCAAACGCCCGCTCTGCAAAGACGTCTACCACTGAGTAATTAAGTGTGCGAGCCATGTCTCCATGCTACCTGCCGCAATCGTAACTACGCACGTTCCTAGCTCGTCGCCGCGCCTGACCTTGACATCCGAATCGCTCCGCCGTAACGTAATGAACAACCGCAAGGGAAGCGAAACTGCTTCCGCGCTGGCGCTAGGCGCCCGCGGCGGTACTAAGCTTAGAAGCACTCAACTCAATGACCGTGACCGTCTCCAACTCGATGCTCTGCTGCTGTGGTTGCTGCCGCTGTTGCTGCGGCCCCACACGGGTGAGCGGATGAGCGAATCGAGACGATAGCAAAGCGTCAAGAAACGAACATCAAGACCCACCCAAGGCTCAGCCGGGTGGGTTTTCTGCTTTTACAGACGACTCCACCGATCGGACAAACTTCACCAGAAGGATGGAAACCACCATGTCACTCCGCATCAACGATATTGCCCCCGATTTCACCGCCGACACCACCCAGGGCACAATCCACTTCCATGATTGGATCGGGGACGGCTATGCCGTTCTCTTCTCGCATCCCAAGGACTTCACTCCTGTCTGCACCACTGAACTCGGTGCCGTAGCAGGCCTCGAACAGCAGTTCGCGCAGCGCGGCGCCAAGGTCATCGGCCTCTCGGTCGATCCCGTCGAGAGCCACACCAAGTGGAAGCAGGACATCGAAGATGTCGGCGGCCACAAGGTCAACTACCCGCTCATCGGCGACCCCACCCTCACCATCGCCAAGCTCTACGACATGCTCCCAGGCGATGCGGGCGAGACCAGCGAAGGCCGCACCCCCGCCAACAACGCACCCGTTCGCACCGTCTTCGTGATCGGCCCCGACAAGCGGATCAAGCTGCAGATCGCCTATCCCATGACCACCGGCCGCAACTTCGACGAAGTCATCCGCGTACTCGACTCCATCCAGCTAACCGCCAAACATAAAGTCGCCACCCCAGCCAACTGGAAGCAGGGTGAGGACGTCATCATCACCGGCGCCGTCTCCAACGAAGATGCCGACAAGATCTTCCCCGGCTACAAAACCGTGAAGCCTTATCTCCGCACCACGGCGCAACCGCAGTAATTTCTCCGCAGAACGTTCTGCCGTGTATCGTCAGCATGCACAGCAGAATCATGAGCACCGGTGGCGAAGTGGCTAACGCGCTGGTCTGCAAAACCAGTATTCGCGGGTTCAATTCCCGCCCGGTGCTCCATACATTCAATGACTCAAGACAAGCCCGCGGTGGGACGTCCGTCCAATCACTTTCATGCAACAGCGTTGGGTACAGCCTCCTGGCGAAGCTGTGTTGAATCGCTATCAGAGAGAAAACAAGTGACCGCTGGTGACGTGAGCCGTCCTCGACGCTCGGGTTCGCCCAGGGTGAATATGCGTGGAACGGCAGTTTGCTTCGCGTTATACCTTGCACCCGACGAAGGTCACGATTAATTCTGACGATCTCCCCATCCAGCCGGCGGACCGATGCATCAAAGTCCGCAGGAGGGACCTCATGGCCAACCAATTTCTGTAGATTGAATCGATTGACCGCCTTACCGACGAGACGTTCGTGCTGAATTTCTCAGACGAGACAGTCGCAATCCTCACAGAACAGGAGCTGCTCGAAGAGTTTCTCGACAGACGAATCACCGCCAAAGGTTTTACGTACATGTTGAGCGCTTGAGAAACAACAGAGCAGGCCATTTCATCCCATGCGTCTCTTTTCTCCTTCGGCGGGAAGCGTGACCGAGCGCAGGGATCTGCGCTTGATGAGTAGGAAAAATACGGGGACCAGGATCAAGACGTGAATGGTCGATGTGATCATTCCTCCCACGATCGGGGCCGCGATCGGCTTCATGACGTCGGAGCCAATGCCGGTCTCCCACAGGATCGGCGCCAGGCTAAGGACGACGGCAGTCACAGTCATGAGCTTGGGCCGCAGACGCTGAACAGCTCCCTTGATCACAGCCTCGACGAGATCCCCTTCCGTCATTGGCGTGTCCTCGGCGAGGCGCTCCTGATACGCCTCATGGAGATAGACCACCATCACCACACCCGTCTCCACCGCAATGCCGAACAGCGCGATATATCCAACCCAGACGGCAACGCTGAAGTTGTAGCCTAGAATCCACTGCAGCAACAGCCCGCCCGACATGGCGTACAGCGTGGGAAATATCAGCACGGCAGCTTCAATCACTGATTTGAAGACCAGGTAGAGCAGCAGGAAGATGACGCAGAAGACGACGGGAAGAATCATCTCCAGGCGTTGCTTCGCGCGCATCTCGAACTCATATTCTCCGGCCCAGCGCCAGCTATAGCCCGCCGAGAGCACTAGCTTCTGTTGCAACAACTCTTGCGCGCTCTTAACAAATCCACCGTAATTGTTAGTCTTGAGATTGAGATAAACGTAGCCGGTAAGCGCACCGTCTTCGTCGCGGATCATAGACGGCCCACGCGAGAAATAGACGCGGGCAAGCTCGCTGACGGGGATCTCTTCACCCGACGGCGTAGGTATTAGAGCCTGCGATATAGCCTCAGGGTGATCTCGAAAATCACGCTGATAGCGCACCGCGATGGGAAAGCGCTCGCGGCCTTGTACATTCTCGGCGATGTCCGCTCCACCGATCTCGGAGGTGACGACGCGCTGCACGTCGGCCACGGTAAGCCCATAGCGGGCCGCCTCAAGCCGGCTAACTTCCACGTTGAGATAGAAACCCTGGGCGACGCGCTCCGCATAGACGGAATCCGCCTGGGGCATGCCCGAGAGAATCTGCTGCATTTGCGCTCCGATCTGCTCGATGTGTGCAAGGTCCGGACCTTGAATCTTGATCCCAACCGCAGTTTTGATGCCGGTGAGTTCCATGTCCAATCGGTTCTGGACAGGCATGGTCCAGCTGTTGGTGAGCCCTGGAAACTGAAGCTTTGCGTCCATCGCGGCGATGAGCTTTTCGTAGGTCATGCCGGCGCGCCATTGATTGCGCGGCTTCAACATGATGGTGGTGTCGTACATGTCGAGCGGAGCGTTGTCGGTAGCGCTATCGGAGCGACCCACCGTTCCGAAGACGGTTGCGACCTCCGGAAAGGAACGGATGATGCGGTCCTGCTCCTGCATGAGTGAGACCGCCTGCGTGATCGAGATACCAGGCAACGCGTTCGGCATATAGAGAGCGGAGCCTTCGTACAGTGCAGGCATGAACTGGCTTCCGAGGCGGAAGTACAAAGGAATAGTGACGGCAAGGAAGATCAGGTTCAGAGCGATCACCATCTTCCAGTGCTCCAGGCACCAGCGCAGCACGGGAAGATAGACGGCCTGCGTGACACGCGCGGCGGGGTTGGAGGATTCCGGACGCAACTTTCCGCGCAGACAGAAGGGCATGAGTGCCGGAACCAACGTAATCGAAAGCACAGAAGCGAAGATCAGCGCCAGCGTCTTGGTCCACGCCAGCGGCCGGAACATGCGACCTTCTTGCGCTTCTAGAAGAAACACCGGAAGAAACGAAACAACGATGATGATGAGCGAATAGAAAAGCGCCGGCCCAACCTGTTGCGCGGAGCGAATGAGGATGTTCCGCCGCTCCGTGTTGCTGGGCACATCAGCTCGTTCGGCAAGATTGCGGTATCCGTTCTCCACCATGACAATCGCGGCATCAATGAGCACGCCGACGGCCAGCGCCAGGCCGCCGAGTGACATGATGTTGGAGCTGACGCGCAGGACGTACATCGGGATGAAGGCGGCTAGTACCGCGATGGGCAGAGTGAGAATCGGCACCAACGCCGATCGGAAGTGGAACAGAAACGCAATGCTGACGAAACTGACGATCAGCGCCTCGGCGAAAAGGTCGCGCTTGAGTGTGTGAATCGACTGGTCGATCAGCCACGAGCGATCATAGGCGGTTACGATCTCAACGCCAGGAGGAAGCGACGGCGCTATCTCCTTGAACTTTGCCTTGACCCCCTCGATCACATTCAGCGCATTCATGCCATAACGCATCACCACAATGCCGCCCACGGTTTCGCCTTCTCCCTGCCAGTCCGCCGCGCCGCGCCGCACATCCGGACCGAAGGAGACCGTACCAAGATTGCGAATCAAGATCGGCGTCCCATTCTTCGTCGCAACAGGAACATTTTCGAGATCCGATAGATTCTGCAGATAACCGATACCGCGGATCATGTACTCTGCGCCATTCATGTCGAGCGCATCGCCGCCCACCTCGTTGGTGCTCTGCCGGACCCGGTCGATAACGGTGGCGGCGGAGATGCCGTAGGAGAACAGTTTCTTCGGATCGAGATTCACTTGGTACTGGCGCACGAAGCCGCCAATGCTGGCTACCTCCGCAACACCCGGCACCGTTTCGAGTTGATAACGCAGATACCAGTCCTGCAGAGCACGTAGGTCCGCGAGGCTTCTCGTATGCGTGCGGTCGACAATGGCATACTCGTAGACCCAGCCAGCACCCGTGGCATCCGGACCGATCGCGGGATGCACATTCGCGGGCAGACGACCCGCGATCTGCTGCAGATACTCGGTCACGCGCGAGCGCGCCCAGTAGAGGTCCGTCCCATCTTGAAAGACGACGAAGACATAGGAATCGCCGAACATGGTCTGTGCGCGCACACTCTTCACCATCGGCGCAGAAAGCAATGCGGTCACGATCGGATACGTCACCTGATCCTCGATCACGTTCGGCGGCTCGCCAGCCCACGGTGTGTGAATGATGACCTGCACGTCGCTGATGTCGGGCAGGGCGTCGAGCGGCACACGCTGCATGCACCACAGGCCCGCGAAGACCAACAGAATCGCTCCCGCAAAGACGAGAAACGGATTACGAGCGCACCACGCAATGATCTTCGAAATCATCACATGCCTCCCGCTACGTCAACGCTCAGTTGCTTTGTCGCCATTGTCTTGCCGCCGCGCTGAACCGTGACGGTCGTTGTCCAGGTGCCCCCAGACGGGAGCTGCACAGACCCTTCATATTCGCCACTGCCCTTGTCGGCGAGCGTTGCGCTGGCGTGCTGCGCGGCCATCCCCATAGCGGGCATTGCTGGAATCGCGAGCGTCACACTCACCTGCGCACCCGTCACTGGCTTGCCATCGGTGCCGGTCAACTTCACGAGCACCGTATTGACGCCCTTGCGCGGCGCAGACGGCTGCGTCCTCAGATCGATCTGGACCTGCGCTGCGGTCGCACCGCTGCTTCCCGCGGCCGGTTGCGGCAGCGGGGAAAACGCTCCCATGGCCGCCTGCAGCTGAGCTTCCGAGTCCACCAGGAAGTTAGCCGAGCTCACCACGCGATCTCCCGCCTTCAGCCCGCCGAGGACAATTACCGACTCGTCGAGCTGCACCCCGAGTTCGACCACACGAGGCTCGAGAACGCCATTCCCGTGGTCAAGAAACGCAATAGATTGCGAGCCGGACTGCAGGACCGCAGACGCAGGGATCACCAATTGCTGCCCCAGCGGAACAGCGATCGCAACGCTCACATACATACCCGGCTTGAGCTCCACGCCAGGGTTGCGAAACACCAGACGCACGCGCACCGTCCGCGTCGTCGGATCCACCTCGGGTAGGATCTGGTCGATGCGCCCGTTGTAGTACCGGCCGGGATACGCGTCCACCGTGACCTGTGCCGCATCGCCTGGCTTGAGGTGTCCCACGTCGTCCTGAAATACGTTGGCGTAAACCCACACGGTGGAAAGATCAGCAATTGTGTACAGCTTCGTGTCAGGCTGTACATAGGCATTGGGAAGCGCGGTGCGGTCGATGATGTACCCCGAGGCCGGCGAAGTGATTGCGATATCGTGTTGCACCTTACCGCTCTGCTCTAGGTCCGTGATTGCCTGCTGGGGAACGTCGAATTGCCGTAATCGCTCCTGCGCGGCGCGCATCATCCAGCCGCTTTCCTGCGCGGCTATATCCTGCGCATTCGGTGCAAAGGTGTTCTGATTCTGACGTGCCAGCAGATACTCCTGCTGGCTACTGACAAGGTCGGGGCTGTAGATGGTGAAGAGTCGCTCGCCTTTGCGCACGTACTGATACGTCGCATTCGCAAAGACCTGTTGAATCCACCCTGGGAAGCGGACCTGCACATACGACAACCGCTCTTCATCCATATTTACGTTGCCGGGAACAGTCAGCGTGTCGTTAACATCCTTGCGCTGCACCGTCGCAGTGGTCACGCCGATTTCCTGCAGACGTTGTGGCGATAACTGCACGGTTGCCAGCGCGGGTTCGACTCCAGCCGAACCTCCGCCGGCTTGCGGCACAGTCTTGGAACCCACATCGGGCCCCCGCGCCACCACGGGATCTTCCGAAGACGCGGCTGCCGGAGCGACACTCCGTCGGTGCAGAAGCGCAAACGCCAGCGCTCCCGCGAGAACCAGACTCACGACCACAGCAGCTGCCAAAGAAACTTGATATGTGCGCGTCTTCATGGTTTCACCTCCGTCGCGGGTTGTTCAAGGGGCGCGCCTGTCGCCAGTTCAAGATCCGCCAGCCGCGTGTCGAAATCCCCCACCGCCTCCAGCCACGCGAGGTCGACATTGATCACCGTCATCTGGCTGTCGAGCAGGTTTAGAAAGTTCGTCTTGTCATTTTCATAAGCAATCACGCTTGACTCCAGTGTGGCTTCCGCCTGCGGTCGCAACTGATCGCGGTACACGTGCGCCAGCTTCTGCGCAGCCTGCGCCTCGACCAGCGCATCCTGAATCTGCCCGAACGCAACATTGCGCATAGCCGAAAGTTCAGCGTCCTGCTCCGTGGCGCGTGCCGTCGCCTCTGCAATCTCCGCATCGTGCTTGCGACGATTCAGCCACGGCAGGTTGATCGAACCTTCCACCATGTAGTCGTTGCGCATCGGAGAGCCGGCAGGCATCAGCATGTACCCGGCCGAGACAGTGAAGTCCGGAACGTAAGCTTTCTTCGCCAGCGTCTGCTCGGTGTGACTGCGCGCGGCGGCCTGTTCAGCCGTCATCAGATCCGGCCGCGACTGGAGCGCCACCACGTCGAGCGCACGAGCCGCCGGCAGCACATTCACCACCGCAAACTCTCCCGTAACGCGCACCGGCATCTCGGGATCGCGACCTAACAACGTATTGAGTCGTGCCTGCGCCAGCGCGGCGTCATGGTCGAAACGGATCATGTGTTCCCCCAGCAAGGTAAGCGCCACCTGCGCCTTCAACATGTCCTGCTGCGGCACCTTGCCTACCGTGTACTGAATGCGCGCCGCCTCAATCGCCTGGCGCGCGATCGCCACATGCTGACGGTGAATCTGCATTTCATTTTGAGCCAGCAACAGGTCATCGAAAGCCTTGTGCACGTGTACCCGAACCTCCAGCCGCACCTCGTCAAGCTGCGCCTTGGCCACGTCCACATCCGATTCGGCAACGTTCGTCCGCAACACCCGTTTCCCCGCCCCCGGAAACGTCTGGCTGATGCTGAACATGTTCTGTGCGTCGTTGTAATTCCACGGCTGCTGCAGCGGAACTCCCCACCCGCGATACATTGCCATTGGATCGTCGAGCGCGCCGGCCACCGGGACATGCGCCTGTGCAACGGCCACGCGGCGCCCCGCAACCGCGATCTCCGGGCTGCGCGCCAGCGCGATCTGTTCCACCTCGTCAAGCGTCAGCGACACTTCGGTCGCTTGCGCCGAAGTGGACTCCTGAAACAATGCAGCATAGCCCGAAAGGCCACCGTCCCCGGCAGGCGCCTGCGCATAGGAGACGCTGCCAGCTATCGCATACCCCAAAATAAATACTACCCATACAAACGATTTCATTGCTCCCTCCAACGGAGACACAGCTCGTGGGCCGTTCGCGCATTCTCTCCGCATAGGCGCACAGAGACACACGAAGGCCAAGGTTCAGCCTGTGAAGGAAGGTGTTCTAGATTCGGAGTACGAAGATGTCGCCCGCTGAAAACCTCGGCGGTGGCGCTTCGATAACATTCCGCCATCCGGCGTCGAGAGTGGCCGATGGCATCACGCTTGTTGGATACGCCACGAACAGCAGTTTCAGTGAGTGCTCAGGAGAAAACGGAGGTACCGGCGTGACGGCCGGCTCTGTTCCGCGGATTCGGCAGCAGGCAGGGACGATCTTCATCCCGTGCATCGTTCCGCCTTGTGCCATTTCGCCGCAGCAGGAGGGCCGCGCCGTGGATTGCATCGTGAGTACACATGCAGACGCCGGCATCGCAGTCCATAAGACCACCGCAGCCAGTACCAGCGACGCGACTTTTCTGCCCCAATGCATCGTAGGATTATCCCAGT
>Ga0302231_10000823_pt1 | contig 21199 bp, 4 predicted proteins | sample II_Palsa_N2_2_FD_193522 | JGI IMG/M metagenome (GOLD analysis project Ga0302231, IMG submission 193522) | Peat permafrost microbial communities from Stordalen Mire near Abisko, Sweden - II_Palsa_N2_2 | ecosystem: Environmental > Terrestrial > Soil > Palsa > Peat permafrost | place: Sweden...
GCAGCGCCACCGTCGATGAATTACTGCTCGACGACGACTATCATCGCCGGCCGTTGCGCCCGGAAGATTTCGAATTCCTCAAGTTCATGAAGCCGGTACGCGCCGACAATGTCAGCCGGCTTCCGTCGCTGGCGTCGAACCGCACGCTGCTGTCGGTCTACGAGCTGGAGGCCGCGCGCATGCCGCGCAGCGGCGAAGCCGCGGACTGGGAACGCTTCACGGAGTTTTATCGTGAGGACGTCAGGACGCTGGGTGCACAACTCGCACCATTCCTCGAAGCGTATGCGTTTTCGTACCTGAGCAACGCGTCGCCGGCAGGGGAAAGCATGGCGGCTGCGAGCGCGCGGCTTGCACGCATCATCGACGATGAAAGCACGTTCTGGGATACAACGTTTGCGCGCCTGATGCGCAACGACTATCTGGAAGAAGGATTGCGTTTCATCATGGTCCAGCGCTGGGCGCTCGCGCCGTCGAAGCGGCGTGCGGTGGCCCGCGCGGCAGCGAACGGTTATTTCGATGCGTTGCCCCAGGACGCTTGGCCCACGCTCGAAGGGGATCTTCCCGACGACGCCTTGCTGCAGCGGGTAGCCGCCACTTGCGGCGTGACGCGCCAGCAGCACGCGTACTGGCAGTTCTATCTGCCGACAAGCATGGCGAAAACCAATCTGCTGTATGCGCTCGCACGGCGTCCGGATCGCGCATTCGCGCTGACCGGTGCGGTATTTGCGGCCGAAGCCGAGTGGCTGGCTTTCGGTCTTGCACTCGAGCGTGCTTGCGCCTGGCTGCAGCCCGCGGGCCGGCGACCCGGTGAAGCGGAGGCGCGCAAGGCCGCATTGGTCGCGCGTTTCGCAACCGCGCTGCAAACCGTAGCGGACCGTTTTGGCGATACCGCGTTCGAACAATGCGTGTCGGGTGCGGCGGCGGCCGAACGTCTGGCGGAGCGCGGCCGTTGGGACCTCGGCGAGCAATTGCAATGGCTTGGTGCGATCCCTCAATACTGCGAGTTCGCGCGCCGTATCAGCAAGCGGATTGACGCCGAGTGCCCTGATATTGACCGCGAGACGTTTATCGAGCCGCATGAAATGTGTTCGACGACGCATGTGCATAACGACCATCGCCTCGTCACGATCCAGGAAGGCGACATGCTGTTCTGGGGCAACGTCGGCATGCAGCTCAAGATGCACGAAGGCGACATGGTCCTGATTCCCGACGGCCGTTTGCATGGATCGACGGTGGTGTCGGGTGAGTGCACGTATCACCAGCCGATCATCCCGGACGACTGGGTGCAGGCACTGGTCGCCGAGCTGGACGCGAAGGCGTCAGCGGCACACTAGCCGCGCTGGCCAGCATCAAGCAGCATCTAGCGGGTGCGTTGCACTTCGCTGTCCAGGCACCTCTCTCGAAGGTGCCGGTTCTCCCCACAAAAAACACGGATATGACAAGCGCCCATGACAGGGCCGGTGTCGGCTCGACCGCCGACTGTGTTGCGCAGTGCGCGGTATAAGCGCGTCAGGGCGATGTTGGGTGCGATGTTGGGTGACGAACGAGAGGAATGAAGATGCTGACAAACGAAGAGACGACGCAGCAAAATCCCGCCAAGCCAGCGAAATCGCTCGATGCTCCGGGCTCATCGGGCTCATCGGGCTCATCGGGCTCATCCGGCAGCAGGCCCGGGTTCGATCCGGGCGACTGGAAAAGCCGCATCATTTCGGGCCGCTTGATCGGCGCTGAGGTCGATCTGCCCGAGTGGCTTGACGCCTCGTATGAGACCTTGCGCGAGCAGGTGATGCATCCGGCCTATCCGTGCTTCTTCGGTACGACGGCGGAACGGCGCGGCGAGATGTTCTACTCGTTCGTCAGCGGCAAAGACAAGAACATCCGCGATTTGCCCGCGACCATGCAGACTTTTGCGGAACTCGCTCTGCTGCCGCAGTATCGCAAGAACAACATCGCGGTGTTCTTCGAGCCCGACACCGATCCGCTTTCACACGATGAGTATCACGAACTATTCTGGAAAACGCTCCAGCATCTTCACGATGTCGACCCCGACCCGGCTGCGGACCAGCAGCCCGAGCCGTCGCACGAAGAGTGGGAGTTTTCATTTGCGGGCGTGCAGATGTTCGTGGTTTGCGCATGTCCTTCGTTCAAGCTGCGTCATAGCCGCAACCTTGGCCCGGGCATGGTGCTGCTGTTCCAGCCGCGCAGCGTGTTCGTCGATACGATCACCAACAAGGTCATCGGCCGAGAGGCTCGCAATCAGGTCCGAAAGCGCCTGGAAACCTGGGACGAAACCCCTGCGCATCCCGACTTGGGCTTCTACGGCGATGCAGGCAACCTCGAGTGGAAGCAGTATTTCCTCGACGACAAGAACGTTGCGGCGCAGGACGTCTGTCCGTTCCTGAAACGGCAGGCTCGCAAGAACGTGCCTGAGGCGGTTGCCGCGAAGCCGGTCGCGGTACCTACTGCGCAAGACGCGAAGCCAGCGGCAGGCGGCCTGCAAGCCGTCGCTCAAACGTATGCGAGTTTGCCGCCAGAAAAACGCGCGGCGTTTCGCCTGCGTTTGCGCGAGCGCGGCATGTCGGGCGACCAGTTGCCCATCGTCGCGCTTGGGGACCGTTCAGAACGCTTTCCGCTATCACCCGCACAGGAGCGGTTGTGGTTCCTGTGGCAACTCGATCCGGATGACGCGAGCTACAACCTCTCGGGTGCATTGAGGCTCGAAGGGTCGATGCACATCGACAAGCTGCGTGCGGCGCTCGCTCACGTCGTGCAACGGCACGAAGTATTGCGTACGCGTTTTGTTGAATCCGATGGGCAGGCCTGGCAGGTCGTGGGCGAAGCTGGCTACGGGTGGACTCATATCGATCAGGCGAACGTGAGCCCGCTCGAAGGACGCTTGCAAGCGCTGTCGCTTCAACCGTTCGATCTCACGCGCGGGCCGCTGCTGCGCGTCGCGCTGCTGCACGAAGCGGCAGGGTCGCACGTGCTGCATGTGTCGATGCATCACATCATCTCCGACCACGCGTCGGTCAAGCTGTTGCTCGATGATTTCATCGCAGCATACGAACAGCTATGCAACGCCACGGCGCTGACGGCCGAGCCATTACCGGTGCAGTACGGCGACTACGCCGCCTGGCAGAAAGAGTGGGCTGCCGATGGCGAGAGCAACCCGCACCTTGCGTATTGGGTGAAGCAACTGGGCGGGACGCAACCGGTACTCGAACTTCCGGTCGTGCGAAGCCGCGGGGGTATGCAGACCACGCGCAACGCCCGAGGCGCGCGCGTGAGTGTCACCGTCGACCCGGTGCTTGCCCGCTCGCTCAAGCAAGCTGCAGCCAGTCACCGAACCACTCTGTTCACGTTGTTGCTCTCGGCCTATGCAGTCTTGCTCGCGCGTTACAGCGGTCAGAAGGATATGCGTATCGGCGTACCGGTTGCAGGACGCAACCGGCTGGAAACGGAACGGGTGATCGGCTTCTTCGTTAACACCCTGGTGATCCGGGCAGACCTCGCCGGCGTTGCGTCGTTTGGGACCTTGCTTGGTCGGGTTCATGAGCGAGTGCTTGAAGCGCATCGCCACGAAGCATTGCCTTTCGCACAACTTGTCGAGGCGCTGCAGCCCGAACGCAGCATCGGGCAGACGCCTCTGTTCCAGGTGATGTTCAATCACACCCGCGCGCAGCATACGGACATCAACGTTGCAGGACTGCGTGTGTCAGAAGTGGCCAACGATGTCCCCACAGCCCGCTTCGACCTGGTGCTAAATGCTGTCGAGCGCGACGATGAGTTGCGGCTATCGTTCAACTATGCGGCGGACTTGTTCGACGAGACCATCGTCAAGCAGATGCTTGAGCACTATGTCGAGATCCTCGGGCAAGTGAGTGCAGTGGCGGACCAGCCGCTGGCGCAGATTGCACTAAGCCGCGATGGCACGCATGGCGCGACGGACCAGCCCGTGGCAAGCAGCGAATTCGAACCGGTCGGGCCGCGTTTCAGCCGGCAGGCGGCGAAACATCCGCTAGCGCCTGCGTTGCATTGTGAGGGTGACCGCCTTTCGTACGGCGAACTCGAGCGCTGGACGAATCGTATTGCACGCCGCCTGAACCGGCTAGGCGTTCGTCCCGATGAATGCATTGGCCTGTGTGTGGAACGCTCGGCCGCAATGGCCGCGGGTGTGCTCGGCGTACTGAAATCGGGTGCTGCATTCGTGCCGCTCGATCCGGCTTATCCGCTCGAACGGCTCGCCGCTATGCTCGACGATGCCGGGATCGTGCGCGTGCTGGTAGACCAGACTGGCCTTGAGCGTTTGGGAGAATTGCTGCGCGGTCGCGAGCCGATCCATGTGGACGATGACCGGCCACTGCAGGACGATCTCGAAGCCGATGCCGCGTTTGCCGTGCCGCTTCATCCCGAACAACTCGCCTATGTGATCTACACCTCGGGCTCGACGGGGCGTCCGAAAGGCGTGGCGATCAATCATGGCACCCTGAGTCAGCATCTGGACGACTTCATCGGCACGTATCGCATTGGTACGACCGACAAGGTGCTGCAATCATCGACGATCAACTTCGATGTCGCCCTGCATGAACTCCTGCCCGCGCTGCTGAGCGGCGGTCAGGTCGAGATGCGTGGCCCGCAGCTCTGGGACCCTGAGACCACGAGCCGTCATCTGATCGAGGAGAAGGTGACGTTCGCGCGCATCCCGACGGCGTACTGGCAACAATGGTTGCGCGAGCCGCCGCCCGCCGCTTCGCTGGCTGCATTGCGGCAGATCACGGTGGGCGGCGAAGGGTTGCCCGGTGACGCGTTGCGGCAATGGCGCAACGGTCCGCTTGGGTCTATCCGGCTCGACAACCTGTACGGTCCTACTGAAACGACCATCGCCTGCATGTACCGCGAAACCCGTGCTCAGGACGAGGAGCAGGCGATCGTATCGATTGGCGGTCCTTATCCGTCGCGTTCGGTGCAGGTCTGCGATGCCGACGGCAACGAAGCGCCTGCCGGTGCGCTGGGCGAGTTGTGCATCGGTGGGCATACGCTGGCGCGCGGATATCTCGGGCGTGCCGCGCTGACCGCCGAGCGTTTTATTCCTGATCCTGAGGGTCCGTCCGGCAGTCGGCTTTATCGGACGGGAGATCTGTGCCGCCGCCGTGCAGACGGCAGCATCGACTTCCTCGGGCGGCTGGACCAGCAAGTGAAACTGCGCGGTCATCGCATCGAGCTGGGCGAGATCGAAGCAGTGCTGCGCGAAGCGCCCGGCGTGCAGGCGGCGGCAGCCGCGTTGCGCGGCGAAGGCGATGCGAAACGGCTCGTGGGCTACGTTGTCGGCGACGCCGATGATGGGGTGGTTCGACGTATCTTGCAGAGTCGTCTGCCGGGCTATATGGTGCCGTCGGCATTGGTATGGATGGAGCACTTGCCGCTGATGCAGAACGGCAAGGTGGATCGCGCGGCGTTGCCCGAACCCGGCGTTGAAGCGGCGCGTCAGCGCATGGCGCCGCGTACTGAACTGGAAGCCGCGTTGCTCGCGATCTGGCAGTCGGTGCTCGGCCGTGAAGGTCTGAGCATGACCGATAACTTCTTCGATGTCGGTGGTCACTCGTTGCTGCTGATGCGGGTGGCCTCGCGCATTCGTCAGGAACTCGGCCGCGAGGTCTCGCTGCAGACGCTGTTCCTGCACCCCGTGCTTGAAAGTCTGGCAGCGGAACTCGCGTTGCACGAGGCGCGTGCGGCAGATGTCATTTCGCCGCGTGAGCCCGCGGCTCGCATTCCGCTTACGCACGAGCAGGAGCGATTGTGGTTTCTATGGAAGCTCGAACCGCACAGCGCTGCTTACACCATTACCGGCGCCGTCAACCTTCGCGGTGCACTCGACCGGCAAGCGATACGCAGCGCATTAAATCACTTGCTCGAGCGGCATGAAAGCCTGCGTACGCGTTTTGTCGAGGAGGATGGACAACCGTGGCAAGTCGTCGATAACGCGGCGCATGACGGACCTCATGTGCTCTATGGCTGGCGCGAAGAAAGCGTCACGGGTCAAGACGAACTCGACGCGTGCTTGCTCGAATTGGGCCGTGAACCCTTCGATCTCGAACATGGGCCGATGCTGCGCGTCACGTTGCTGGCACGCGCGCAGAACGAGACTGTCCTGCATTTTGCGATGCCGCACATGGTGTCGGATGCGTGGTCGCAAGCGATCCTGCTACGCGAGTTCTCGCGTCTGTATCGAGCGGTGAGCAGCAACGAAGCGGCCGATCTGGCGCCGTTGCCGATCCAGTATGGGGACTATGCGTTGTGGCAGCGCAACCCTCGAAACGAAGCCGCACTCGATACACACTACGCGTACTGGCAGCGCGAGCTCGGCGGCGAACAGCCGCTGCTTGCGTTGCCTGTCGACCGGGTATGTCACGGGGCGCGCAGTAATGCAGGTGCGGTCATCGAGCGATCGATCGGCGCTGGACTAGCCGATGCCCTCGAACAACGTTCGCGCGAACATGGTGCCACGCGTTTCATGACGATGCTTGCCGCATACGGGACGCTGCTGCAAGGCTATAGCGCACAGGACGACGTCCGTGTGGGTGTTCCGGTAGCAGGCCGCGACCGCCTGGAGACCGAGCCGCTAATAGGCTTCTTCGTCAACACGCTCGTGATCCGCATGGCTACGCGCCGGACCGGGCCGTTCAGCGCGTTATTAGCCGAAGTGCGTGACCGGATGGCGGGCGCGCAGGCGCATGCCGGCGTGCCGTTTGCGAAGCTCGTTGAACTACTGCAGCCACAACGTAGCATCAGTCACACGCCGCTGTTCCAGGCGATGTTCAACTACAGTGCAGAGCCACGCTCGCAAGTTGAACTGCCGGGTATCGAAGTGAGCAAGCTGACAGGCGGCACGGGTACGGTGCAGTTCGACCTGTCGCTGGATGTATCGGTTAATGGCGATGGCCTCCGGGTCGCTTTAAGCTACGCAACCGATCTCTTCGACCCTTCGACAGCTACCCGCTTGCTCGACAGTTACGTCGCGGTGCTGGAGACAATCGCGAGTCAGCCGAACACGCGTGCGGTGCCGCTGCTGGGAGATTGCGAGCAGCAGAAAATGCTGGCGTGGGGCCGCAATGACCAGACGTTTGCGCAGGCTGAGCCGGTGCATAACTTGTTCGAACGTCAGGCGATAAAGACGCCGGATGCGCTCGCGCTGGTGTTCGGAGACCAGACACTCACCTACCGCGAACTCGATGACCGGGCCAACCGGCTCGCGCACAAACTGGTGCGGCTGGGTGTACGACCGGAGGTGAAGGTTGGTATCGGCCTCGAGCGTTCCGTTGAGACGCTGGTCGGATTGCTGGCCGTATTGAAGGCGGGCGGTGCCTATGTGCCGCTCGATCCGCAGTATCCGGCGGAACGTCTGGCGTACATGGTGGCCCATAGCGACGTGCGCTTGTTGCTCACGCAAAGCGCGGTTGCACAGCGCTTCAATCAGACCTTGCCGCTACTGGAACTCGATGCGCTAAACCTCGACGATGAACCGTCGCACAAACCGCACGTGGACGTGCGCGGGCACAACCTCGCCTACGTCATCTACACGTCGGGTTCCACCGGCCAGCCCAAGGGCGTGATGGTTCATCACCATGCACTCAGCCACTTCATTCACAGCATGCAGGCGAAGCCCGGCCTGACAGCAGACGACATCCTGGTCGCAGTGACCTCGCTGTCATTCGATATTGCCGCGCTCGAGTTGTACCTGCCGCTGGTCGTCGGCGCGCGGATCGTCCTGGCTACGCGAGAGGTGTCCCGCGATGGCGCGGCACTAGCACGACTGGTGCAGGACTCGAAGGCGACGGTGTTGCAGTCGACCCCGGCCGGCTGGCGGCTGCTACGAGCTGGCGGCTGGCCGCAGGCGCCCCTCGCGCGCTTCAAGGGACTGTGCGGGGGCGAGGCCTTGCAGCCCGATCTGGCACGCGACCTGAACGAACAGGGTGTAGAGCTATGGAACATGTACGGCCCGACCGAGACCACGATCTGGTCGGCGGTGTCGCGCGTGCACGATGCCGCGCCGGGTCTGGGCGGTCCTATCGCGGGAACGCAGCTTTACGTTCTTGATTCGAGCATGGCGCTCGTTCCGCCCAACGTGCCGGGCGAGTTGTATCTCGGCGGTGTCGGGTTGGCGCGCGGCTATATCGGGCAGGGCGGCCTGACGTCGGAGCGATTCGTGGTGGACCCGTTCAACGGCAACGGCGCGCGCCTGTATCGGACAGGTGATCTCGTCAAGTGGCGCGGTGACGGTCGCCTTGAGTATCTGGGGCGTATCGACCATCAGGTGAAGATCCGGGGCTTTCGTATCGAACTGGGGGAAGTCGAGGCGCAGTTGCTGGCGCAGCCGGAGGTAGGTGAGGCCATTGTCGTTGCGCACGAAGGTACCGGCGGTGCGCGGCTGGTGGCGTATGTGTCGCGTTGGGCCGGGCATCCTGCCGACGCCGCTGCGCTTGCCGGCCAGTTGAGGGAAAAACTGATCGCAGTGCTGCCGGAGTACATGGTGCCCGCTCTTATCGTGGTCCTGGACAGCCTGCCGCTGAACACGAACGGTAAGGTGGATCGCCACGCGCTGCCGCTGCCTGAACAAATCGAACGAATCTGGGAGGCGCCGAAAGGCGAGATAGAAGCAGCGCTCGCTTCAGTCTGGCAGGACGTGTTGCGCGTCGAACGTATAGGCCGTCACGATAATTTCTTCGAGATGGGCGGGCAATCGTTGTTTGCATTGCGCGCCGTAGCTGCGCTGCGTGAGGCATTGAACGTTGAGTTGCCGGTGCAGAGGCTGTTCGCCTATCCGGTACTGGCAGATCTGGCGCGAGCGATCGAGAGAGACGTACTGGATGTAATGCCCGGGACACCCGCCACGCTACGTGGCGTGATCTCAACAAGACCAGAAGGAATGCTAAGCACCAAGCTTTCACCCACACAGGAACGGCTGTGGTTTTTCTCGCGCCTGAGTCCACAGAGTGCTGCGTACAACCTGACGGGGGCGGTGAAGCTGGAAGGCGCGCTTGACCGCGACATTCTGCGTAAAGCAGTCGCGGCCCTCGTCGCACGTCATGAAAGCTTGCGCACGCGTTTCGTTGAAGTCGATGGCGTGGCGATGCAGAAAGTCGATGTCATCGAGCCAGGCTGGTCGGTGCTCGATCTCGAAGACGTACCGCAGGAAAGCAGAGCCCAGCGCGTCGCCGATACCCTAAGCGCGATCTCCCGTGCACCTTTCTCTCTGGAGCAAGGACCGCTGTTTCGCGTCACGCTGATTCGGCTTGGCGACTGCGAACACGTGCTTCATTTCGTGACGCATCACATCATTTCGGACGCGTGGTCGAACCGGATCATCCTCGACGAGTTCTCGCGTCTTTATACGGCGATCCGTCAAGGACGTGCGCATCAACTTGCACCGTTGCCGGTCCAGTACGCCGACTACGCGCTGTGGCAAAACGATGCGGAACAGCAAGCACGCGCCGACGCGGAGCTCGCGTTCTGGCGTGAGCGGCTTGGCGGCGAACTGACGGCGCTTGAGCTGCCGTTCGACCGCTCGCCGCCGGCTTCGCGCAATCAGGCGGGAGCACGGGTGGACGTCAAGCTCGGAGCACCGGTGATCGATGCAGTGAGAGCGCTGTCCCGACGGCATCAGGCGACGCCGTTCATGGTGCTCTTGGCTGCCTTCGATGTGCTGCTCGCGCGTTATAGCGGGCAAGCTGATATCCGAGTTGGTGTTCCTGTAGCAGGGCGAGACCGGCTTGAGACGCAATCGCTGATCGGCTTCTTCGTGAACACGCTGGTGATCCGCACGGAGATGGCGGGACTCGATACCGTTGAAACGCTGCTGCGCCACGTTCGCGAACGCGTGCTTGAAGCGCAGGCGCATCAGGACGTACCGTTCGCCCGCGTTGTCGATGCGCTGAATCCTGGCCGAAGCCTGACGCAGACGCCGCTCTTCAGCGTCATGTTCAACTACGATCACGGCACGGAAGGTGAAGGGCTCAGCTTGCCTGGTCTACGGGTCTCGCCGATCGAAACATCGACAGGTACGGCACGTTTTGATCTTGTGCTGTCGGTCCGTGAACGACACAACGGGATCACCGTCTCGTTGAACTATGCGCGCGATGTGTTCGACGCTCAAACCGTCGAGCGGATGCTGGGCCACTATGTCTCGCTGCTGGAGCAGATTGCGACGAAGGACCATGCGTATCTGGCCGAGCTCGTGCTCGACGCCGAGGTGAGCCAACCTGAGCTCAGCGCTCACGCGTTCGTGCCCGTCGGCGAACGCATCGCTGCGCGGGCACGGCGTCAGCCTCAGGCGCCCGCCGTGCATTGCGAGGGCGCGCACCTGTCTTACGCCGAACTAGATAACTGGTCGAACCGCATTGCGCGAACGTTGAACGTGCGAGGAATGGGCTCGGAGACTCGCGTGGGTCTGTGTCTGACGCGCTCGGTGGGCTTGGTCGCGGCGCTCGTCGGCGTGCTCAGGTCCGGCGCGGCTTTCGTGCCGCTCGATCCAGCCTATCCGGCTGAGCGTCTGCGCACCATGATGGATGACGCGCAACTGTCGTGCGTACTCGGCGACGCCGCCACGTTCGCGACATGCGCGCCGCTCTTCGCGGGCCGCGAGGTCATCGATATAAATGCGCTTGAACCATTGTCCGTCGATCCGTTTGACGTCCCCATTCATCCCGAGCAACTGGCGTATGTGATCTACACATCAGGCTCGACGGGACGGCCAAAAGGCGTGGCGATCAGTCATGTTGCGCTGAGCCGCCATCTGGACGATTTCATCGGTACATATGGAATCGATGCAGCCGACATCCAGTTGCAATCGTCGACGATCAACTTCGACGTGGCGCTGCATGAAATGCTGCCGGCACTGATGCAGGGTGGTCAGGTCGAGATGCGGGGTCCGCAGCTATGGGACATCCAGACGACTAGCCGCCATCTCAAGGACGGCCGCGTCACGTTCGCCCGGATTCCGACCGCGTACTGGCAACAATGGCTGCGCACACCGCCGCCGTTGGACGACCTCGCTTCGTTGCGGCAAATCACCGTGGGCGGCGAGGGACTTCCCGGCGATGCGCTCGCGCAATGGCGCAATGGGCCGCTTGCCCGTATCCGCCTGGACAACCTGTACGGCCCGACGGAGACGACGGTGGCGTGCATGTATCGCGAGACGCGTGCAGCGGATACGGCGCAGGCGATCGTATCGATCGGCGAGCCGTATGGGTCGCGGATTGTCTATGTGATGGACCGGCACGGTAACGAGGCCCTGGTCGGCGCGTTGGGCGAGTTGTGCATTGGCGGGCTCACGCTTGCGCGCGGTTATCTGGATCGTCCCGGCCTGACGGCGGAACGGTTCGCGCCGGACCCGCGCACGCCGGGGGCACGTTTGTATCGCAGTGGTGACCTGTGCAGGCGGCGCGTGGATGGCAGCATCGACTTTCTCGGGCGGCTTGATAGCCAAGTAAAGCTGCGCGGTTTCCGCATTGAACTGGGTGAGATCGAAGCGGTGCTGCGCGAAGCGCCCGGTGTGCAGGCAGCGGTCGCTACGCTGCACGGTGAAGGCGATCAAAAGCGGATCGTAGGGTACGTGGTCGGGGACCGTGACCAGTTCGACGAAGCAGCCATCCGCAGCGTTCTGGAAAGCCGTTTGCCGGGCTACATGGTGCCATCGGCGCTGGTGTGGCTCGAGCGTTTGCCGCTCATGCAGAACGGCAAGCTCGATCGTGCCGCACTGCCTGAGCCGGGCGACCGGAAGAGCGCTGAGAAAACCGCACCACGTACGCCGTTGGAGACGCAGTTGCTTGGCATCTGGCAAGAAGTGCTGAAGCGCGATGACCTCGGCGTCACCGATAACTTCTTCGAAGCAGGCGGACATTCGCTGCTCGCGCTAAAGGTGCTCGCTAAGAGTGCTCAATCCGGCTTGGCCAGCCTGACGCTTGAAGCATTGTTCCAGCACGCCACGGTTCGCACGCTCGCGGCGTATCTGGCCGCACAGGATGCAAGACCCGCCGCGAATGTTGTATCGATGAGTGAGCGCACCGACGCGCCGATCGTCTTCGCAATCCATCCGGCGTCGGGTCTGGTCGCGGACTATCGGCCGCTTGCCGCAGCCCTCGATGGTGTCGCGAATGTGTACGGCGTGCAGGCGCCGTTTTATACGGAAGACTGGTGGCCCGGTGATTTGTCAGAGCTTGCTGCCGACTACGCCGCGCGTATTCGGACAGTGCAACCGGTCGGGCCATACCGGTTGATCGGTTGGTCGGTGGGCGGCCTGATTGCGACCGAAGTGGCGCGCGTGCTGGCACGCGACGGCGGTGAAGTGCCGTTCGTCGGCTTGATCGATGCACACGTGCTCAGGGCCGAAGACCATGGTGACAATCGCGAAATTCACGATGAAGCCCTGGTGAGTCACGACCAGATGCGCACGTATCGCGCAACGGATCATGAACTGCAGAAGGTGCTCGACGATGCCGGCAAGAAATGGCCGTCAATGCAACGCGAATTGTCCGATGCCGGCACGCGCGCGCTGCTCAGCAAGGTGATGTTGTTCCAGCGGCACCTGGGTCATATCGTCCGCTACACGGAGCGCGCGCCATTGCCAGTTGACCTGGAGCTGTGGTGGGCACGGCACCGGCCTTACCGTCCCGCACGCGAAGCGACGGCCATGTGGTCGGCGCACTCGACGGGCCGCGTGTCGGTGGCCAACGAGATCGATGCGGACCATACGCATATCGTGCGGCACAGCGATCTCTTCGACGACCTCGCGCGTGCGCTCGCCTCCAGTGCGTCGGGTGATCGTGACCATCGGCCGGAGCACCTGTCATGAGCTTGAGTGTGCATGACCTGAAGAGCATGTGGAAATCCGGTGAGACAGGAATGGCCACGCGATTGCGTACGCTGGCGCTCGATCGTCCCGACGCGGTCGCCTTGATCACGATCGACGCCGCAGGTGAAACGCAGTACGACTACGCTGAACTCGATCGCCGGGCCGCACGGGTAGCCGCGCACTTGAGTGACCAACGTGCGGCGGGTGAACGTGCGCTGCTTCTGATGGATAGCGGCATCGACTACGTGAGCGCGTTTTTTGGCTGCTTGTATGCCGGGGTCGTCGCGGTCCCGGTCTATCCGCCGGAATCGAACCGCGAGCAGCATCTGGCGCGGCTACGCGGGATCGCGCAGGACGCGGGTGTGCGCTACGTGCTGAGCACGTCGGCGTTGCAGGATCGCTTCGCCGACCAGTACCGTGAACTGGCGCCGGACGCTGAGATCATCGCAGTGGATACGCTGGTCGCGACGAGTGCATCTTCTGATACCAACACCTTCGCGCTGCATGACGTGCGCCCATCCGATATCGCGTTTCTGCAATACACATCGGGTTCGACGGGAACGCCGAAAGGCGTGATGGTTAGCCACGGTAATCTGATCGCGAACGAAATAGCGATCAAGGCTGGCCTCGGCGTGCAGAGCGACGATGTGTTCGTGAGCTGGCTGCCGCTCTATCACGACATGGGTCTGATCGGCAGCATGTTGCAGCCGGTCTTCAGCGGCATTCCTCTCGTGCTGATGTCGCCGCAGTATTTTCTTGAACGTCCGCTGCGCTGGCTTCAGGCTATCGCGCGGCATCGGGGCACGATTTCCGGTGCGCCTGATTTTGCGTATCGATTGTGTGCCGAGCGCCTGCGCGACAACGCGATTGCGCAACTCGACCTGTCGAGTTGGCGGCTCGCTTTCTCGGGATCTGAACCCGTGCGACGCGACACGCTCGATGCATTTGTCGCGCGCTTCGCGTCTGCCGGCTTCGATGCCGCCGCGCTATATCCGTGTTATGGCCTCGCCGAAGCAACGCTCTTCGTGACGGGCGGCCGGCGCGGCGCTGGGTTGATATCGGCCAGGTTTGAGAGCGACGCTTTGTCTGCCGCTCGCGTGGCCGTTACGTCGGAGAGTGAGCCGGGCACGGTGCTCGTCGCATGCGGCGCGCCGCAACCGGGCCACGTGATTGAAGTCGTTGATCCGGTGAGCGGGGACACGCTCATCAGCGGCCAGATTGGAGAAATCCATGTAAGCGGCCCGAGCGTGGCGCATGGCTATTGGCAACGCACCGACGTCAGCGCATCGACGTTTCGTACCGACGGCGCGATACGATGGCTGCGCACCGGCGACCTCGGTTTCGTTCATGACGGGCAGCTTTATATCGCCGGTCGCTGCAAGGACTTGATCATCGTGCGCGGCAAGAACCTGTATCCGCAGGATATCGAGCAGGCTGTTGAGGCGCGCTGCGAGTTCGTGCGCAAAGGTCGGGTTATCGCGTTTGCCGCCGATATCGATGGCGCCGAAGGTCCCGCGCTCGCACTCGAAATCGCGCCGATGATGAAAAAGCGCTTCACGGCGGCTGACATCGTGGCGCAGTTGAACCGTTGCGTGTTCGATGCGTGCGGTGAGATTCCCATCGCCGTGATGCTGCTCAATCCTGCGGCGTTGCCGAAGACATCGAGTGGTAAGTTGCAGCGCGCGGCTACGCGGCAAGGCTGGCAGGACCGCACACTCGATAACTATGCGATTTGGGAACATGGTCACTTTGTAATGGGCGCAGCGGAGCCCGAGGCCGATAAGCTGCAAGCTCCGCTCGACGGTTTCGAAAAGGAACTCGCGGCACTATGGAGCGAGGTGCTCGAAAGCGAGATCGTTAAACACGATGCGCATTTTTTCGCGTCCGGCGGCAGCTCGCTGACGGCGGCGCGCTTAGCGGCGCGCATCGGCGAACGTTGGCGACGGCCGTTCGAGATCGGACAGGTCTTCGAATTCCCGACACTCGCGGCCATGACTAAAGCGCTGTCTCAGGCACTTGAAAAACCGGCGTGCGAGTCAGCCGATACCGTCCCGTTGGAACGGGGCGATGAGCTTGTCGTATCGCACGCGCAGCAGCGGCAACTGTTCGCGTGGCAACTTGATCCGCAGAGCCTCGCTTATCACATCGCTACGGGCATACGGTTACGTGGCCAACTCGACATCGACGCGCTGCGCCGCAGCTTCGACAGCCTCGTCGAACGTCATGCCGCGCTGCGTACGAGCTTTGTCGAGACACCGGGCGCGGCGCATGTCTACGTTCCCCAAATCCATCAGGAAACACCACTCGACTGGATGCGTGCCGATCTGCTCGATGAAAACTTCAGCGAAGAAGCGCTCGCCAAGCTCGCGCAGCGCTTCGCCGCCGCACCGTTCGATCTTGTGCAAGGACCCGTGTTACGCGTGGGCCTTGTCCGCTACGGCGACAACGAACACTTGCTGTTGCTGGCACTGCATCACATCGCCACGGACGGATGGTCGATGCAGATCATTGTCGATGAATTTGTCGCGCATTACCGTGCCGCTGTCACGAACACGCCGGCCACGGTTGCCGCGCCGCTGGTTGGTTATACCGACTACGCCGCGTGGCAACACCGTTGGCTTAATGGCAGCGAAGCACAGAGCCAGCTCGATTACTGGCGCAACCAACTCGACGAGGAAGCGCCGGCGCTGGCTTTGCCATTCGATCGGTCGCCCGCCGCCGGTACCGGTAGCCTCGCTGCCGCGCGCATTCCGTTCGAGCTTCCTGCAAGTCTCGCACGCCGGATTCGCGATGCAGCGAGCCGGCATGGCGCCACGCCGTTCATGCTGCTGCTCGCGGCCTATCACGCGTGGTTGTATCGCGTGACTGGGCAGGCCGATATCCGCACCGGCGTGCCGGTAGCGAATCGCCAGCGGCCTGAGACGCATGGTGTGGTTGGCTTTTTCACCAATACCATCGTGCTGCGTAGCGACTGCACGGCATTGCTGAGCGTATCCGCTCTATTGGCCGCGCTTCGTCGCGCGGCAATCGATGGGCAGGCGCATCAGGCACTGCCGTTCGATGTCCTGGTCGAGCGGTTAAACCCGGCGCGCGACGCGCAGGGTCTGCCGCTCTTCGAGACAACGTTCAACTATCTCGCCGATGACTATCCGGCACTCGAGCGTCTGCCCGGTCTTACTGCATCGCGTTATGAGCTTGAAGAAGCGCATGTCAAGGTGCCGCTCGCGCTCGATCTGCGCGAATCGCGGGAAGGTGGAATACGCGCTTACCTGACCTACGCGAGTGATCTGTTCGATGCAACCAGCGTTGAGCGAATGGCCGCGCAATATCAACGGGTCGTTGAAGCGTTCGCCACCGCGTTGCTTTCTGATTCTGCCCAGACCCTGGCAGCGCTCGATCTGCTCGATCCTGAAGAGCGAGCACGCGTGGCAGCAACAAGCCGTGGCAGGGAAACAATCCTCTCCGGCGAGCCGGTGCATGTGCGCGTCACACGCCATGCACAAGCTCAGCCGGATGCGCTGGCGGTGATCGATGGCGAGGAGCGCCTGAGCTACCGTGAACTCGACCAGCGCGCGCAACGAATCGCATGCTGGCTGCTCGATCACGGCCTTGAGGTCGGACAGCCTGTTGCGATCATCGCGGACCGCTCGGCGGCGTTTGTTGTTGGGATGCTCGGTGTGTTGAAAGCGGGCGGTGCTTATGTTCCGCTCGATGCGGGTAATCCGCCGCAAAGGCTTGAACAGACCTTGCGCGGTTGCGGAGCGCAGTTCGTGCTGTCGGAAAAGACCGGACTTGCGCTTGATGGTCTGCAGCACACGACGATCGATAACGCGCAACAACATGCGCGTACGTTAGCTCGTGTGCTGCCGACCGTGGACTCACGGGAGGCGGCCTACGTGATCTACACGTCGGGCTCCAGCGGCACCCCGAAGGGCGTAGTCATACCGCACGCCGCATTGAGCAACTACGTGGAAGCGGTGCTTGACCGTCTCGCGTTACCGCCGCGCTCGACGTTCGCGATGGTGTCGACAGTGGCAGCCGATCTGGGGCACACCGTGTTGTTCGGCGCACTCGTGTCAGGCGGCACGCTGCATCTGATTGACCGCGATACGACGCTCGATGCTGATTGCTTCGCGCGATATATGGCTGCAAACAGAATAGACGTACTGAAGATTGTTCCAGGACATCTGAATGCGTTGCTGCAGGCGCAGAACGCCGCGGACGTTTTGCCCGCCCATACGCTGGTGCTGGGCGGCGAGGCAACGGCGTGGCCGTTGCTCGAAAAGATCCGCTCGCTCAAGCCATCATGCCGCGTGGTCAATCACTATGGCCCGACCGAGACGACCGTCGGCATCGTGACCCAAGACGCGGCGCATGCGGACCCAAGCGCGGCTACCTTGCCCCTCGGCTTGCCGTTAGCCAACACGTCGACATGGGTACTCGATGCACACATGAACCCCGTCGGTGCAGGCGAAACCGGCGAACTGTATCTGGGCGGCGCGGGTATTGCGCGGGGTTATCTGGGCCGACCGGGAATGACGGCGGAGCGCTTCGTTCCCGATCCATTCACAAGAGGCGAGCGGTTGTATCGCAGTGGCGACCGGGCACGCAGATTGACGGACGGAGCGATCGAATATCTGGGCCGCATTGACGATCAAGTCAAGATCCGCGGTTATCGCGTGGAGCCAGGCGAGATCGCAGCGCGGTTGCGTGCGCTCGATGGCGTGCTCGACGCAGCGGTGCTTGTCTCGGCAGCGGGGCGTCTGGCCGGGTTTGCAACGGCCGCGCCCGGATGCGCGCTCGATACGGCGTCGCTAAAGAGACAACTTGCAGCCGTCCTGCCGGACTATATGGTGCCGTCCAGTTTGCGCATCCTCGACGCGCTGCCGCTCAACCGAAACGGCAAGCTCGATCGGCAGGCGTTGCTTGAACTGGCACGCACTGCGACAAGAACGGGCGCGAGCGTTCGTCGTGTGCCGCAGGGCGTGACCGAAATCACACTTGCGCGTATCTGGGCCGACGTGCTGGGACTGGCCGAAAACAAACCCAAAAGCAGCATCCTCCGCGACGATAATTTCTTCGCGCTCGGCGGTCATTCGCTCGCTGCCATGCGGATGTTGTCGCGCGTGCGCGCCGCATGGTCAATCGAGTTGCCGCTGCGCGCAGTGTTCAGCGCGCCGACGCTCCAGGCGCTCGCTGTGCGCATCGATGAACTATCGAGCGATACACACACGGCGCTCAGCGAAGCACCGATCCGTATTGTCGAACGGCGGCAGGAGATGCCGCTGTCGCTCACGCAGCAGCGTATCTGGATCGTGGACCAGTTGGCGGGCGGTGGTCTCGCGTCGTACAACATGGCCGCGGGGCTGGACCTGCGCGGTCCGCTCGATACGAACCTGCTGCAAGCGAGCCTCGCCGCACTGGTCGACCGGCATGAAGTGCTGCGCTCGTCGTTTGGCGAGCATGACGGTGACCCTGTCCTGACGATCGCGGATCACCTCGATGTGCCGATGCCGCTAGTCGACTGCGGCGCATTGCCTGATACGCAGCGCCAGCAGACCATAGATCGCTATCTGACCGATGCAGCAAACCGGCCATTCGATCTCGCTGCACCGCCGCTGACGCGTGCGTTGCTGTTGAAGTTCGATGCGTCCCATCACGTGTTGATTCTTGTACTGCATCACATCGTGGCGGATGGTGCGTCGGTGCATGTTCTTATCGATGAGCTGTGCGCCGGGTATCGTGCACGGCGCGACGGCATGCCGCCCGCTTTGCCGGCCTTGCCGATCCAGTACGGGGACTACGCGGTGTGGCAACGCGAACAACTGTCCCCCATAAAGTTGCGCGACGAACAGCAGTTCTGGCGCACGTATCTGTCGAATGCGCCGCACTTCCTGGCCTTGCCTACGGACCGACTGCGCACGCCGGTCGCTTCCCACAATGGCGGCACAGCGCGGCTGACGTTGTCCCGCGAAACGGGCGAGCGAGTGCAAGCGCTCGCCGGCGCCCGCGGCATGACGCCATTCGCAGTGCTGCTGGCCAGTTTCCAGTTGTTCCTGCACAAGCTGACAGGCCAGACCGATCTTCTGATTGGCACCGACGTCGCAGGGCGCGACCGGACCGAGCTAGAAGGGCTGATCGGTTTTTTCATCAACGTGCTGCCGGTTCGTTCTCGCATCAGCGCCGATGACGCCAACACGGCGAGCTTCAACGCATGGCTCGACACCGCGAAGCATTCGGCGTGGGAAGCGCTTGAACATCGGGCGTTGCCGTTCGACCGAATCGTCGATGCGCTGGCCGTGTCGCGCCGGCGCGATGCAAATCCGCTGCTGCAAATGTTGTTCGTACTGCGCGACCTGCCGCGCAAAAACACGAGCGTTCCGGGTCTTGAGATCGAACTGCTGCGCCCGCAGACGACCCAATCGAAATTTGACATGGCCCTGTTCGTGGAGCCCGCCGATGGGGGTTACGAAGTCGAATGGGTCTACGCATCGTCGCTATTCGTGCGGGCGACAGTGGAGCGCTGGTTCGCGTCATGGCGTGACTTGCTCGACCACGTATCGGCCAATCCGGATGCACGGCTCGATCTCGACCGGACGCTTCCCGACTACTCGCCCGACGCCACGCTCCATCGCGTACCTGACGCCATTTCGCAATGAACGAGAGCCACCCATTTATGAACGCGACCCCAATCACCGACGCTTGCGTCGAGACCTCTTTCTTCAACGCCAGACGCTTGCCCATCGTCCTGACACCGACCGGTCCGATCAACGATTTGCCCGGCTGGATCGACGCTCATCGCGACGAACTGGAGACATGGCTTACCCGCCACGGCGCCGTTCTGTTTCGCGATTTCGGCGTGTCCGGGCCTGCCGATTTCGAGGCCTTCGCCGAAGCCATTTCACCGGGGCTGTATGGCGAATACGGTGACCTGCCAAAGAAGGAGGGCGGTCGCAATACCTACCGCTCAACGCCGTACCCCGAGCGGCAGATGATCCTCTACCACAACGAAAGTTCGCACCTGTCACGCTGGCCGCGTCGGCAGTTTTTCTTCTGCGAACTGGCGTCGAAGTCGGGCGGCGCGACGCCCATTGTCGATTGCCGCGAGATGCTGCGTCAGTTGCCGGCGCAACTGGTCGATACCTTCGAGCGCAAGCAGTTGATGTACGTGCGCACTTTCACACGCGGCCTGGATGTGCCGTGGCGCGAATTCTTCGATACCGACGACCGGCGTGCGGTGGAATCACGCTGCGACGCGGCTGGTGTCCAGTACGAATGGCTGCCTAACGACGAACTGCAGACCCGCGCCGTGTGTCCGGCGGTGATCGTGCATCCGCTGACTGGCGAGCGGTCGTTCTTCAACCAGGTGCAGTTGCATCACATTGCGTGTCTTGCGCCAGATCTCCGGATGGATCTGCTCGATACGGTCGGGCTCGAGCGCATGCCGCGGCACGCGTATTTCGGCGACGGCAGCGCGATCAGCGACCACGACATCGCATTGATCGGTGAAGCGTACGAGCGCTGCGCGGTGCGTTTCGACTGGCGCGCCGGTGACGTGCTGATGCTCGACAACATGCTCGTCGCGCACGCTCGCGATCCCTATCAAGGGCCTCGCAAGATTGTCGTGGCGATGAGCGAACTGGTTGAACGCTTGCAATTCGCACGTCCTGCCACCGCCTGACGCACGCGCATTTTTCCCATTCCCCACACAGAAAGCAGACCCAAAGAACATGGACCAACAGACTCCCCAACTCCAGGAACCCGCCCTCGATGCCGCCCTGCGCGCGCTATTCGCAACCTTGCTTGAGGTCGATCCGAGCGCGGTCGGTGACGATGACGACTTCTTCGAACTGGGCGGCGACTCGCTGCTGGTCATCAAGCTGGTGGCCCGTATCCGCCGCACGCTGAGCCGTGAACTCTCGCCCGGCGATGTCTTCGATCACCCGACCGTAGCCAGCCTTGCCCGCTTTCTCGAACAGGCCTGATAGACCCGCACGATAGTCAGGGAAATTTCACACAAAAAAATATCGCGCCGATATAATCGCGTATTAGTAATCATTCGCATTCGCATTATCGTTCACAAATCCAACCACACCAACCGCAAGAGACCATGGCACGACAACAATCAGAACGACGCGGCGCAGACCGTATCGCGGCGCGCGGGCGCGCAAAGAATCCCTGGCGGCTCGCGCCGATCGCAGCGGGCGTGTTCCTGGCGACCTCAGCGTTTGCGCAAAGCGACGCTGTGGTGCCCACGGATGGGTCCGGCCAGCCGGCCACATCCGCTTCGGGCCAACAGTTGCCGGCGGTGGTGGTGAAGGGTCAACGCGATGCGGAAACGGGCACGGGACC
>Ga0302231_10000827_pt1 | contig 21166 bp, 10 predicted proteins | sample II_Palsa_N2_2_FD_193522 | JGI IMG/M metagenome (GOLD analysis project Ga0302231, IMG submission 193522) | Peat permafrost microbial communities from Stordalen Mire near Abisko, Sweden - II_Palsa_N2_2 | ecosystem: Environmental > Terrestrial > Soil > Palsa > Peat permafrost | place: Sweden...
AAATCGTCTCGAAATCCGAGTCCGATGCATTCGGCAGCGGCACCAACTGCACCAGAGACCGGCTGAACCGCACTACACCCGCCTGCGTCCCCATCCACACATTGCGCTCGGCGTCCTCGAACAAACTTAACACCGTCTTGCTCGGCAGCTTCAGGTACTCATCTGGCTGGGCGCCAACCACCGACAGTCGCCCGTCGTGCAGCATATAGGCGCCCTGTCCGATGGTCCCGATCCAAAGTGTCCCGTCAGTAGTCTCGCGCAAAGTCCTCACCGTGCCCTGGACGCCGTCGAAGCGTACAAACGAAGCAGCTCCTGGCGGCAGCCGTTGCAGCCCTGAAACAGTTCCGACCCACACCGCTCCGTCGCGCGTCTGCAGAATCGACTTCACCCGCGTCTCGCTGTACTCCCCCACCAGGGGATACTCCGTCGCCACTCTCCCGCGAATGGCAACCAACCGCGATCCGCCCACCCAAACGGTACCATCAGCAGTTTGCGCAAGCGCATGCACCGCCATCGCCGGTATCGCGACTGTCCCGTCCACGCGAATCGCACGTTGAGCCTGCCTATCCGGAAGCTGAAATAGGCCATCGTCGGTCCCAATCCAGATACGGCCGTCGAGCCGCCCTTCGAGGCTGCAGCGGACAAACCCGTCCATCAGACCGGCCGCTGCCCCAAACTGGCGAAACCGCCCGTTGCGCATCCGCACCAGGCCGCCGCCCTCCGTTCCGATCCACAACGTCCCATCCCGCGCCGTCATCAGGCTGAAGACGCTGCTTTCCTTCAATGCCGGCGTATTTCCCCGATCGAACGTAACAAAGTGTGACCCATCGAACCGCAATAACCCACCAGTTGTTCCGATCCAGAGAAACCCATCCAGCGTCTGGGCTACCGCCTGTACGGTCTCCTGCGGCAACCCATCCTGCGTCTGCCAGACGCGCGTAGCGTAGTTCTCCGGCTGGGCGCTGGCTGGACCAATCGTCTGCGCCTGGACACACAGCATGCCACTGAACGCGGTCAAAGCGAGTGCTAGCGTCGATTTTCGCCGAAAGATGAGGGAGATCACACCGGACACGCTTCGATTGTGCGCCCGTCCCGCGATACCGCACAAGAGATACTCCGGTGATGGTCAATCCTGCGCAGCAGCCTACCCATGCCGGGTACCAGAAACATCGTGAATTTACTCCGCACATACTTTGGTATGTTCCAAGCGGTTGTTTAAAACCGTTAGTGTCGTGTGCGCATCGGATCCGATGTTGCGGCTGTGCTCTCGATCCACACAGACAGGAGCGCACGCCCACAATGAGGAAATATCCATGAACTTTCGCAGTCCTTTGTCTTACTTTGCCAGGCCAGCCGCCATCACAGTTCTCATGATCTTCGCCGCAGCAGGCGGCCATGCGCAGGTTGGCACGGCCAGCCTCACGGGAACCGTCGAGGACACGACGAATGCAGCCATCCCCGGCGCAACCGTTACGCTTACCGACACCTCAACCAGAACCTCGCGCACGGCCAAGAGCGACAACAGCGGATTCTTCTCGTTTCCAAACCTTCCCGCTGCTACCTATGAGGCCAGCTTCCACATGCAGGGGTTTTCCGATTTGGTCCGAAAGAACATCGTCCTCGGGATCGGCGACAGTCAGGCCATTCCGAGCATCCACATGCAAATCGGAACGGTGAGCTCCACCGTCAACGTTTCGGCCCAGTCCAGCGCGATCACGCCGACGACGTCCGGTGAAAGCTCTTACACCCTTTCGAGCAAACAAATTCAAAGCCTTGACATTGAGGGACGAAGTGCCATCGAACTACTTGGACTTGTTCCGGGCGCAGCCGACTCAGGTAACTTCGAAAGCGACACGTACAGCGGCCAGACCGCCGGCTTCAGCCAGAACGGCAGCGCTTTCTCGGTCAACGGCAACCGCTTCGACCTGACACAGATCGTAAGCGATGGCGCGGTTGTGAGCGACGTGAACACTTCTGGCGGCGCGGCCGTCACGCCCAACGTCGACATGATCTCCGAAGCGAAGGTCGAAACCGCGGCGTTTCTGCCGGAGAACCCGAACGGCCCCATCGTCGTGAACACAGAAACCAAGTCAGGCGGTCATGATTTCCATGGCGAACTGTACGCCAGTGTCCGCAACCACGTCTTCAACGACACAGATTGGCGCGTGAAGAACCTCGGCCTGTCCAAGCCGAATGACGCATACTACTACCCTGGCGCAAACGTCGGCGGCCCTATCCTCATTCCTGGCACTGGCTTCAACAAGTCCCGCGATAAGCTCTTCTTCTTCGTCGCGTTTGAGAAGGCGCTTCAGTACGTACAAGACCCGCTGCTCGACATACGTGAAGCGGTCACCCCGACCGTAGCCATGCGCACCGGCGATTACAGCGATACAGCGTACATGAGCAACTTCGCCGACAGCGCCTACTACGCCAGTGTCACCCCGTGCACTTCGTCAGGAGCAAACACCTCGCTCTGCGAAGGCACCACCGGCATCATCAACCCCGCGGCCATTGATCCCAACGGCCAGGTCCTCATCAATGCGTTGCCGCAACCGAACGCCAACCCGGCCACCAATGGCGGGTACAACCTGGTCAGCAGCGCGCTTACCTTCCAACCGCGTGATCAGGAAACCGTCAAGATCGACTACAACATCAACCAGAAGAACCATCTTTCCGGACGTTACAATCGCGAATCAGAGACGGTGCCCTTTCCCTTCGGTTATTACAACAACTTCACGCCGAACCTCCTCAGCGCCGACCAATACAACCACAATGGTTCGAACTCAGTGGTGAGCAATCTTTCCACCGCCTTGACGTCAACCATTACCAACCAGCTAATCTTTTCCTACACACGTCTCAACTTTGAAACCTACCTCGGCGATCCAGACGCGGTCTCCCGCAGCAACCTCGGGTATACGGCCGCAGATCTCTATAACAACGACACCAACATCCTTCCTAACGTACAGCCGGAGTACGGGGATGCAGGGTATGCGTCGCTCTACCTGATCGGCGGCAGCTACCCGACGGTGCATGCGCCTCAGCAGACCTATGTAGTCAATGAGAATGTCACAAAGTTGCTCGGGCGGCACACCCTGAAGGCCGGTGTCTACTTCGCGCAGCAGCAATTCGGCGAGCTGACCCCAGGTATAGAAAACGGCAATATCGAGACCGGCGACTACTCCGGTGCCTACAACACTGGCAACGCCTTCGCCGACTTGCTAACCGGTCAGATCGCCGGGTACGCTGAAAGCACCAAGAACTTCATCGGCAACATGACGGAAAAGCGTATCGACTTCTTCGTGCAGGACCAGTGGAAGTTGACGCCGCGCTTTACCCTCAATTATGGAGTGCGCGTGAACCACATCGGCGCATGGTACGAAGATTCTGGCAGGATTGTCGTCTTCGACTCCGCGCTCTACAACCCAGATGGCACCTACGCGGAAGCCCCGGGTCTTGTCACACATGCAACCAACTCTGCAATTTCGATCAGCGGTGGTAAGGCGCTGGGCTTTCAGATCGCTCCAGACGTCGGCTTCGCCTGGGACGTCCTAGGCAACGGCATGACCATCGTGCGCGGCGGCTATGGGAAGAACTATTATGCCGATCCGGGCTCCAATGCCTTCTCGACCATCGAGGCGCCCCCTAACGAAACCTTCACCAGCTTCTACGGCCTTACGACAATCAACCAGATTCCCACGCTACAGACGTACCTGCCACTCGGCCTATATGGGATTGGCAATCTCCATGACAACCATCTGCCGAACACCCAGTCGTACACTCTGGCTGTGGCGCAGACCTTTCCCGGCGGCATCAATACCGAGATTTCTTACAACGGAAACATATCGAAGTATCTAACCAGCTATCTCAACACGAATCCGGTACCCGAGGGCTGCCCAGGTGAGTATCCCGGCTATACACCAGGCTCCTACAACGACACCACGTGCCGTCCCTATTCGCTGCTCTCTGGCTTGAGCACCGAGGTCCATAACCTCAGCTCTTTCTATAACTCCTTACAGGCCACGGCATCGAAGAAGGTAGGTATTTTCAACTTCTGGTTCACCTATACCTATGGCAAATCGCTCGCCTACAACTGTGAGAATCCCTTTGAGGAGCGTCGCTGCTACGGTCCTGCTCCGTTTGACCGCAGCCAGAACGTCAACATCTCCTATCTCATCAATCTGCCGAACGTGAGCGCCAAGTATCTCGGCAATCATAAGGTCTTGAACGGGATTCTCGACGGTTGGCAGTTCACAGGTATCGAGCAGGTTGCTTCCGGAACGCCTCTACAGTTCACCGCTGCCGCGTCAGCAAACGGCAATACCGGCGACGAGTACGACGGCATTCACAATCGAACCATTAATTTCTATTCGGTCGGCGACGCCACGAATGACTACAGTGCACCGAACTTCGACAATCGCGTCCTCGTCGGCACGCCCGACGAGCAGGCGGTTCCAACCCTGGCCTGTGACCCGCGCACCCATCTCGCGGCGCATCAGTACTTCAATGCCAGCTGTTTCGTCTCGCCCCTGCTTGGGTCTGCCAACAATCCAAGCATAGGCACGTATCAGATTCCGTACATCCACGGGCCACGCTTTCAACAGGACGACATTGGTCTGTACAAGTCATTCAAGTTCCGCGAACAGCGCAGCATTCAGATCCGCGCCCAGGCTTTCAACTTCATCAACCACCCGCTGGATGCCTTTGTAGAGTACGACCCCGGGCTTTACCTGCACTACGCCGCCTATGGGGCGGCGCCCGTCAATCCCACCCAGGCAGGCTTTGCTGAGACCAAGCTGGGTGCACGCACGATCCAACTCGAAGCCAAAATCTTCTTCTAACGCGCTCTCGTTCGTTTCAGCGGTGCCGGACCGGCGTCTGGAACCGCCCCGCCCCTACCCGTCTTCGCGTAAACCGTACCTCCCGTTTGCCAAACGAGATCCCTGAACTGCATGAAGGCCCGCATCTCTTTTCGACTCCTGTTTGCCACTGCGATCACCCTCGCCGCGTGGTCGCCCCCTCTCGCTGCACAGAAAATTTCCAGTCCAGATCAATTTTCAGTCGACGCTTCAGCTCCCATTGCGCCTCCGGAAACCGGCTATCTGCACCTCGGCGGCACATCATCGAATGGCCACTCGCTCCAGATCAACAGCCGCTACCTGGTCCTCGACGGCAAGCCGTGGTTGCCCGTCATGGGGGAGTTCCACTTCTCCCGCTATCCTGCATCACAATGGGAAGACGAAATCCTCAAGATGAAAGCCGCGGGTGTCGACATTGTCTCCACCTACGTCATCTGGATCCATCATGAAGAGCTCCAAGGCCAGTTTGACTGGGCCGGTCAGCGCGACCTCCGTCGCTTTGTCCAACTCTGCGCCAAACATGGCATGTACGTCTGGCTCCGCGTCGGCCCCTGGACTCACGGCGAAGTGCGCAATGGAGGCTTCCCTGACTGGATCGCCAAACTTCCAAACACCCGCACCAATGATCCCGTGTACATCCACTACGTACAGCTCTTCTATAACCAGATCGGCCATCAGGTGCAGGGCCTGATGTTCAAAGACGGCGGCCTCATCATTGGTACCCAACTCGAAAATGAATACGGCCTGCATGGTCCTGGTCGCGGCGCCGAGCACATCCTCAAGCTCAAGCAACTCGCCATCGCTGCTGGAATCGACACACCCCTCTTCTCGGTGACCGGCTGGCCGTCGCTGGACTTTCCACCGCAGGAAGTTATTCCTGTCTCCGGCGGCTATCCCGACGGTTTCTGGTACGGCTCCCAGACCAACCTGCCCCCGAGCATGACGTACCTGTTCAACTTCAACCGCGAGCTTGGCGACATGGGCGCGACCGTCCCCTCCGAAGACCCGACGGGCAAGGTAAATCTCGACCACGACCCCTATTTCGGCGCTGAGGAGGCGGGCGGCATGGCCTCCTCCTACCACCGGCGGCCCATCCTCACCGCCGACGACATCGCCGCACTCACTCTCAGCGGCATCGGCTCCGGCATGAACCTGTACGGCTATTACATGTTCCACGGCGGCGCCAATCCCAAAGGCCTCCTGACCACCCTGCAAGAGTCCAGCGCCACCGGCTATCCCAACGATCTGCCCGAAATCAACTATGACTTCCAGGCGCCGCTGGGCGAGTTCGGCCAACAGCGCGAGTCTTACCGCAAGACACGTCTCATGCACCTGTTTCTCAACGCCTTCGGCCCCCGACTCGCCACGATGCCTGCCTTCGCGCCCGTCCAACGTGTGCGCGACCCCGCAGACACCTCCATTCCACGCGTCGCCGTCCGCACCGACGACGTCTCTGGCTTCGTCTTCGTCAACAACTACATCCGCCAGGTCTCGATGCCTGAACGCCTCGACTTCCAAGTCCACATAAAACTTCCGGGTAGAGAAGTCGCTATCCCCACACATCCCATTACCCTTCCGGCCGATACATACTTTTCGTGGGCCTTCGACCTTCCACTCGGCGCGGCAAAGCTTAATTACAGCACTGCGCAGCTGCTTACCCAGCTCAACACCCCCACCGGCAAGCTGGTCGTCTTCTTCGCGATCCCCGGCATCGCCCCCGAGTTCTGCTTCGACCCCGCATCCATTCGTAGCATCACCGCGTCGGGCCCCGCCCTCTCGCACGCCGACGGGGTAACTACCGTCGCCGATCTGCATCCCGGCATGAACTCAACCATAGAGCTCACCGACCGCGACGGCGCCAAGATCACCATCCTCCTGCTCACGCAAGAACAAGCAGAAGAAACCACGCTTCTCCGCATCGGACGCGAAGACCACTTGATCCTAAGCGCATCAAGCGTATTATTCGATGGTTCCGCCATTCACCTGCGTTCCACCACGGGACCCACCCAGACCATTGCCGCGATTCCCACCCTGAACAGCGTCGTCCCAAACAAGTCTGAGGGCCTCTGGACAACCATCACTCTTACCCAGCCAGAAAGACACCTCGTCCTGACCGTTACTCCCGGCCAAATCGCCACACCTCGCCCTGTTATGGAGATGAGCCACTATGTCGACTGGCGCAAGGCCTCCGTTCCCACCGTCCCACCCGATTCAACTTTCCTCAAAGCGGGCACTTGGGAACTTCAATGGCGCAACCCTGACTTCACAGGACTCAGCAACGTTTTTCTTCAGATCGACTACGCCGGCGATATTGGTCGCCTTCAGGCCGGCACAATCCTGTTGGACGACAACTTCTTCAACGGACTTCCTTGGCAAATTGGCCTCAAGCGTTTCGGCATGGGAACAGCAAAGTCTCCACTCAACCTCCAGCTTCTTCCGATGCCTGCAGCCGCCCCCATCTACATCGATGCGAAAGCCCGCAACCTGCTCGACAGCGCACACGCTACGCCAAAGCTCGTCGACGCCAAACTCATTCCCGAGTACGAATCCATCGTGCCCGTCGCACCGTAGGCTCTTGCTTCGCCCGCGAAACACTCGCGCTTGATGAGGAAGGTCACCGCGAGGACACTTGCAGGAACGATCAACATCATCACGATTGCGGCTGGCCCATGAGGGTTGTTCCGCCGATTGGGCCAAGATAGGCCAGCCTCGTTCCTGATAAGTCGGGTTATCGGCAACTTCGGTCGTTATTGCCGGAATTTCGTTTTAGGGGAATGGTAGATGAAAACCTTGTTGATCCACACTGCGGGCTAAATTAGGCTGATAAGGGAGTTAAGCCATGGCCGCGACATCTTCGAGATTGTATTTTTGCCTGTCTTCGTATTCTTTGCATCTTGGCGGGGAAGCGGCGCAAAGCTCAACAGACGAAACGCCTAGAGGAGTATCGGCGCTCCCCCGACTCGCGCCTCATCAAACTGAACGATTGATGGCTCGATCTCCTGAAAAGTCTGGTTTTGAGCAAGTTCGGGCTGGTAGTTGCCCATAGCCCCGTTTTGCGGAAAGACGCTTCGCTATCACCAATAAGCCGACTTCTGAACCTGATGCGACGTTCACTTCCGGACCCGTCATATGAATTCGTTTGAATCGAAAATCTGCCGCGTCACGGGTTCAGCTGGGCCTTGCAGCTGTACGGAGCGGGCAATTCGGCGAAGCGTCCTCGGATCCAATCAATGGCAGCTCCAGCACTATCGCGGGCAATAAATGGATGGCCGGAGTTCGAAACGGGATACCGCTGCAACTTGGCAGGACCTGACCGGTCGGTGATTTCGCAGTCGTTCCTCCGGAGAAGACGGTGCCCGACGTTGTCACCCAGGTCAGCCGAAACTCCGCCACCGGTCCTTCTTTCACAGCCGGTCGATTGCATAAAGGCTGCCGCAGCTTGGCCTGTCCGCCAGGTTTGCATAAACCAGGGGCCGCGGCATTCTCTATAGCAGCGGCTTCCTCACCGTACGCTGAACCGAAGTATCTGGCCGATCGGCGCATCTGCCGCACCCCAGTTCGAAATATAAAGTGCTCCGTCCGGACCAAACGTCATTCCGGTCGGCACGGACAAGCCCGTGATCACGTCCTCGGCCATGCCACGCCCCCGGACGCGAACGACCTTACCGAATCCTGGCGCGGGAAGTCCCGGCGTCGCCGATAGTTCGAGCACATACAAGGCGCCGTCCGGCCCCCAGGCCATGCTTACCACAGTCGTCAGTCCGGGCGTTGATGTGTCTGTAACATGCATCGGCTCCGGTAGCCACGGATCGAACGACCCCAACAGCCAATCGAGGAGCCTGGGCTTCAGGGTCATGAGGATGGACGAGTCGGGCGTGACAGGAAAGAGCCCAAGGTTACCCACAATGAAGCCGTCCTCACTCTCGACCGCCGCGGTCGGAACGATGTGTCCTTCGGCCTTCGAGATATCGGTGACCATCTCGACCTGGCCGGTCGTCGTTACCGACCAAATCTGCCCATGGTTTGCCTCCACCGTATACAGCTTTCCGTGGTCGGCGAGCATGCTATAAAACACGCCATCCGCCTCAAAGTCCGGGGCCATCACCGCGGACGGATGAGCCGCGACCGCCTCGCTCAAGTTCGCCAGCATCGTCCAGTGGCCCGTGCGCTGGTCCACCTTCGCCACCATGTTCGGCGCCGTCGACCCGTGCGAACATCCTCCGCCGGCCGTGACGGCATATAGCTCGCCGTCCAGAAAGGCTATGTCCGCCACGCCGTTCACATCGGGTCTCTGACTCAGGGCCGAGGGAAATCCCGTCGCCACCGTCGTCACACTTCCTCGTTTGTCCACCTTCACGATGCTCGCGGTATTGCCGTTCGTGTACGGCCCTCCCACGGCGTCCGCGACCTGCAGCTGTGGGCATACCTCTACCGTGCTGTTCGTTCCGCCCGGCCCCGAGAGAGCCACGTAGAGGTCTCCGTCCGGGCCAAACTTTATTCCCCGCGGGCCGAATAACCCCTGCGCAACTGCTGTTGCACCTGCCGGCACCGGCGGCAGTTGCGCATTCACATTACACACACCGCCTACGCACATACCCCACACTGCACAGACTGCTCCAAATACTCGATTGCTTCTCATCGCACTTTCCTCCTGTTTGTACATAGCGTTCATTCCCATAGGCCGTCGTGATGGAACTCTGATAAATTGGCGACTTTTCCAATTGGCGGAGCCGCCGCTTAGCTGGCAGTGAGATAGCCGCGCGATCGCTCACGCTCAAGCTGCCGTCAAATACCCATACATGTTTACCGATTCGGAATCGGAACACGAGCCGTCCCCGCCCAAGGTGGGGGTAATTCCCTCGCCGATCACCAGGCCGGAGGGGTATATAAAATGGCTGGTCAGCGTCGCGTTCGTCGTCGTCACATGCAGGAAGACCCCGCCGAAATTGGGGGTGCCTAGAAAGAGGGTGTAATTTTCGTGGCAGACGTTGAAGTCTTCCGGCAGCACATCAATCGCGGTGATGACCAGAGACTCTCCCGCCGGCACCGTAAAGCTGGAGGCGCTTCCATCCGCCGCGACTCGAAGGCACGTGTTACCGCCTGCCGAGAACATGACCTCGCAAGTCAGGTGAACCATGTTCCCTGCCTGCGCGCCTACGCTTTGTGTCACCGCCGGGTTCGACGCGGTATTCGTCACCTGCACCAGCGCCGCGGCTAACGCATGCACTGCCTTCGGATTCATCAACGTTATCAAACTGCCGGCCAATACCACTGCTCCGACAGCAAGCACAGACTTCGACAAACGAATCATCGCGAACCTCCTTGGATCCAACTGCTAATTTTTGTGTCTTTGAGGAACATCCATGCACCGGCCAACGCGGTTGCCAGGCCTACAAGCTGCACCGAAGGCGGCTCAGGCACGGGTGGAGGCGTGGTGCCTGCAGACGTCGTGATATCCAGCGCCCAGTTCGCCGTGTCGTCGTTGCAGTCGCCGTTGGTATCGCAAGTCTGGAAGACTCCGGCGGTGAAGTCCACGAAACCATCGCCAAGGACGCCGCCAGGACCTTCAAACGTTGCGAAGGGAATATATTCGCCATCGCTTAACAGCACCGTGTATGTTCCTGCAGCGAGCCCTGTAAACTGCATGTTCACATCACCGCAGGTCGCTGAGCCTCCCAGCATCACGGTGCCCGCCGGCGGACATCCCGGCGTATAGTTCGTGAGGATGTCGGACGTCCCATTCACAAAGACTGCGCCGTCACCTGTTCCGGAGAATAACCCCACAAACGGATCAAATCCCCCAGGCGCAATCGGCATGCTTGCAGCGTTCACCCCGCCGCCAAACCCGTAGGTCTGCAGTGTCACGTCCCCTGCCGACGTCAGCACAATCGGAATCAATACGGTGTCCTCAGGGCTCGCAAGTATCCCCGTCTGTGACATCGTGTCCGCTTCGCAGGTGCCCGATGCCGTGATAAAAATTGCGGCGGCGGCAAGGGCCGCCCGCCATATTCCATTCGCAAAGACCTTCATAACCCTCCCCAAGTCGGACCTGCGGTGCGCCGAGCAGCCCTTTCCGGAGATGCACCTTGTCCCGTAGGCAAATGAGCAGACCATCATCGGACCGTTAGCGCAAGGATGCCGAGGTAAAGACGAGGTGAACTTTCTCTGAACCGCTAACTTCTGCAAATGGAATGGTCTGTTCCAATAGGGGTCTCCGGCTGTATACTTCGCGGCAAGAGGTCTTCGCCGTTATGGCTGCAGGTACCTTCGAGTTCGGCGAGTTCGAGCTGAACTGTGAGCGCTTCGAGCTGCGCCGCACAGGCGTTCTTTTGCGACTCGAGCGCCAGCCCATGGAGCTTCTCATCCTCCTCTCTTCCGCCGACGGGCGCCTGGTCACCCGCGCCGAGATCGCCCAGCTCCTCTGGCCGTCCGAAGTCTTCGTCGACACCGAACACGGCATCAACACTGCCATCCGCAAGATTCGCCACGTTCTCCGCGAAGACCCCGATAGCCCGCGCTTCCTCAAGACCGTCACAGGTAAGGGCTACCGCTTCATTGGAGTCACGGCCAAAGCCGAACCAATACCTTTGCCCAGAGGAGTCACCCAGCTCGAACCTCCCGTTCCCCAACCGGTCGTACCCGCTCACGCCCCGGCATGGCCACACCGTTCCTGGGTTTCGATCTCGGTTTCGGCCGTCATCCTCATCCTCATCGGGATTGCCACTTTCGGAGCCCGGAGCGTCCGCGGACACACCAAACTGCAGCCAATCACCTCCATTGCCGTCCTCCCACTCGACAATCTTTCCGGCGATCCCTCGCAGAACTACCTCGCCGACGGCATGACCGATGAACTCACAACCATGCTCGCCAAGGATTCCAGCCTTCGCATCATCTCTCGCACGTCTGTCATGCAGTTCAAAGGCGCCCACCGCCCGCTGCCTGAGATCGCCCGTCAGCTCGGCGTTGACGGCATCCTCGAGGGCTCGCTTGCCCGCACCGGCGGCAACCTCCACATGACCGTTCAGCTCATCTACGCGCCCACCGACACCCACCTGTGGGCCGAGAGCTATGACCGCGGCCTCGACGACACGGTCAACATACCCAAGGACGCCGCCCGGTCCATCGCCACCGTTACCCACAGCAGAGCCACTCCGACCGCTACACAGCCCAGGTACATCGACCCCACCGCGCACGACGCTTACCTGCGCGGCCGATTCCTCTGGTATTCCGGTAACAATCCGGCCTCTGGCAAGTATTTTCTCCAGGCAACCCAGCTCCAGCCGGATTACGCCCTCGCCTGGGCCGGCCTCTCTTCCTACTATGGAGCGGGCGCGATGGACTTTTACCTCGATCCCCGCCAAGCGCTTCCGCTCTCCGTCGCCGCCGCTCGAAAGGCCGTCGAGCTCGATCCCTCACTTCCCGAAGCTCACGTCGCCTTCGCCGCCGCCAAATATTGGATCACCGACTGGAACCTCGACGCCGCTCTCAACGAGGCCAACCGCGCCATCGAGCTCGATCCCAAACATGCCCTTGCTTTCCACCTCCGAAGCAAGCTCCTCATTCAACAGAACCGCTATCAGGAAGGGGTCGAGATGGAGCGCAAGTCTATGGAGATCGATCCCTTCGCAAACCCCTGGGCTATGGCCTACGCCTTTCTCACGGCTCGCCACTTCGATGAAGCCATTACAGATGCGAAGCAGCGCGTCGAAGCTCATCCCGATCCCTTTCTCTGGTCGATTCTCAGCGAGGCCTATCGCGGCAAGCACATGGACAAGGAGTCCGAGCAAGCTTTGGAAAAGGCCTTGGTTCTGTGGGGCGACCCGACAGTCGAATCGATCCACCGGGCCTTCGAGCGCGGCGGACGCAGGGCTGTGCTTCACTGGTACGTCGACAAATACAAAGCTGAGTCACAAAAAGGCTACGTCTCCCCATATCACTTCGCTTCGCTCTACGCGCAACTGGGAGATAAGCCGCAAGCCTTCGCCTATCTCGATGAGTGCGTGCGCCAGCACGCTCCGCCAATCCTCGGCATCCAGAGCGACACCTCCTTCGACTCGCTCCACTCTGACCCGCATTACCGCGCCATCGTCCAAACGATCGGCTTTCCACCCGCCTATTAGGTTTCGCTCCTTCAGCTCGTCCCTCGTCGGTGCGGAGAGAGGTATCGCAAGAGTCGTCTTCCCATCCGCAAACGCACGGACATTGGGCGGCATTCAGTTGCACTGAATGGCAGCACAACGTTGCGCTGGTGGCCTTTCAGGTTGGATACGAAAGCGCTAATCAATTCAATCGTGAATATGCCCGCTTCTTCGGACAGCCAGATCACCACCCTCATGCCGGACCGCCGTGACCCCGTTCGCCACGAGGGCAGGCAGAGCGCTTGCCCGTGTCCAACTCAAATGCGTAACCATGTCCCAAAAACCAGGGATCAGAAACTTGCCCTCCCCGTGCACGATGCTAGCGTCCTTGGGTGCGGGGCCGCCGTCGACGGCTGTGATTCTGCCGTCGCGAACGACCACCGTCCGATGCGGTGCCAGTGCACCCGTCTGCGTGTCGACCACGGTCACGTCGACGATCGCATGGTCCTGCGAAAACATCGGCATGCTCAGTGCCGACCGTGCGTTATCAATCGGCGCTAGATGAGTGGAGCTGCGATTTTGCGTAAATCGAGAACAATGAGCAACACACTGACCAGAAGCGCTCTTCTATGTGCACGGTAACTGATGTCAAAGGCTTTGCTCTTAAACAGGGGTTCACTGAACTGTTAGTGCTACCGTGCTGAGCACATTCACATTTCCACTGCTTCCCCCGGAGATGCTGACCGTGTAAGTCGCTGGAGTGGTTTGCTGGATGACCGCCTGCGGTGGGTTATTGCAGCCGAGCGTCAGGCAGCAGACTCCCGCCACCATGGCAAGCAGGCAGACGCGCCAGCATTCGGTGGCGGAGAGACTCCTGCGTCGTACAAGCGTGGAGAGAACACCGAAAGCGCAGAAAAAGAGGGGCGCCTCACCGGGAGCACTGTTCCCGCGCCCACTAGCGTTTTGCGTTCCTGCCGTCGTTGAGAGCATCAGCACGGACATCGCCGTGCCTTCTGCCGTGAGCGTAACCGCAGAGTTGGAGAGCGAGCAGGTGGGAGCTGTAGAAACCGCAAGCGAACTGGGATAGGTAACTGCGCAGGTGAGGTTCGCGCTTCCACTGAAGCCGCCGAATGAGCTGATGGTCAAAGTATCGGATCCGGTCGCACCGGCCGCGGGCAACGTCACTAGCTGCGTGGCGGGGGTAATGGTGATGCCTGCGACTTTACTGACAACAGCAAGCACGGTAGAGGTCGAGCTCGTGGTGTATAGGTCTCCCGGCCAGACCGCGGTGAGGCTGTGTGTACCAGCAGAAAGCGCGGTGTTAAAGGTTGCGGTTGCCGTGCTAGAGCCCGAGGAATTAGCGGTGATTGCAGGCGCGGCGCTCCCCACGAAGGTCGTGCCGTCAAAAAATTGGATGTCCGGCGTAGCCTCCCCGACAGCGGCATTCAGCACGTTGGAGACCGTTGCCGAGAGCGGAATATTGCTGCCGCTTGGTGTGAAAACCGGCCCACTGATCGTGGTCGTCGTGGCCAGCGGGACCACTAAAATTGTCACCGGCGTCGACCTGACCGCGGCGAAAGTGCTATCGCCCGGATAGGTGGCGACATAGGTATGGAACCCGGCCGAAAGGTTCGAGAAATTCCTCATAAGAGGATTTGCCGGGGCACCAACTGGCACGAGCGATCCGCCGTCCACTGCATTTAGGGTGATGAGCGCAGCAGGCGCGGAGCTGGATCCGATGCCGGTGAAGGTTGCCGTCAGGGACACCATGACGGTGGGAGTTATGGGTGACGAACTTGACGTTAGAGCCAGAACCAAAGCATCTGCGGCCGTTCCTACCGGGGCGAGATTCAGTGAGAGCTGGTTGGAGGTTGAACCTTCAAATGTGCTGTCGCCGTTATAGGACGCGGTGACGAGGTCGGCGCCGTACGGCAGGCCCGCGGTAGAGACGCTGTAGGTGGCCTGGCCAGTGAGGCTGAGCGGCTGCAAGTTCCCGTTGGGAACTCCATTGACATAGAACTGAACCGCGCCGCTTGGCACGGTGGCCGAAGCTGTGGCAGCGACTGTAGCGGAAAAATCGAGCGTTTGCACGCCGGCGAAGTTGCCGGTGGAACCGTTTAGCATGGTGGTTGTCGGCGCGCCGCCGGTGAGGGAGGCGGCGATAAAGTTGGCCACATCGAGCGAGCCCCACCCCGTGGCCAGATCGAAGCCGGTTGAGGCCAGGTATCCGGCCAGGCCGCCGGTAAGCCCACTTTGTCCCGGTGTGCTGTTGTTGCATAGACTGGCTGTGGCGGCGGTGCAGTTCGATACGCCGCTGGTGGCTTGGGTCACGTCGTGGAAGGCAGTGCTGTATACCCTGTTTGCTAGACGATAGATGAGGGGATTGAGCGCGCCTTGCGGACCACCAAGCTCCTGGTCGAGTAGCGCAGCGACACCAGCCATGGAAGGCGCGGAGGCTGACGTGCCACCGCCGTTGGGCTCGACCGTGTAACCACCCTGGGAGTTCGGAGTACATGGGCCAACAGAGCTGTTGAGGTAGCAAGTCGCATAGCCATCGTGGGCGCCAGACGCGGAGAAGCTGATGTCCGGCGTGTCTCGAAACCCGTCGGCGGGCACTCCCGTTCCGGTTTGAAAGGCGGGCTTGGTGATGTAGAGACTCTCTCCGCCCCCTCCGGCATCGATAATGGTGGTCCCGCTACTGGAGGTGGGGTCGTTCCAAACGCCCTCAGGAATATATCCGAGCACCGAGCCCAGGCTGCCATTATTCGTGTTCGCCCAATAGGCATGAGGGTTGGCCGTGTCGTTGAATTCCGTTCCGCCGACGCAGGTCACAAATCCGCTGGAACAGTAGGCGTTGATACTCAGAGTTTGCGTCGCAGGGGGCGCCACATTGTGAGGATTGCAACCCGCGGCGCCGGAGTCTCCCGCGGAGACGAAGGTTGATATGCCCTCCGCGGCCCCCTGCGAAAACAGATTCACGTAGAAGTCCGTCATTGCAACACCGGAATTTACCTCGCAGCTGATGTAACTGAGTGTCATGATGGGATCGAGGAGCACCTGCACATTGTAGGAAATCGCCGTGATCAGGCCGCCGCTCACTTCGGAGCTGACGACCAGATCGGGCTCCGCGCCGGGCGCGGTCCCTATCACCCGCTCCACATCCAGCGTAGCCTCCGATTGATAGGAGTTCTCCTGTTGTCCGGGATCTACGCCGCCGTTGGTGGGGATAACGACATGTGCCGCCTCTGCCGGTAAGCCGAAGATTGTTTCGTAAGTGCTGATGTCGGCCGGATTGACCTGCGACAGGCCGATGATGGCGACCCTGACGCCGGAACCGTTGAAGCCGGCGTTATAGACCGGATTGAGATCGTAGATGGTCGCAAAATCTGCCGGCCCGATGGAATGACCACCGCTCGTAAGGGTCAATAGCGGACTCGGGTCGATATTCGTACCCAAGACACTGTTCGTCAGGATGCGGCTGGGCTCGGTGTCGAGCGGCTCCGATGGTATCTCCGCCAGACCTTCGATTGCGCCTATGACCGTTTGAAACGCTGCCGGCACGGTTGGTTCCGCGGTGGGCGCTCGCCACGATTGCTTGGTCGAAGAACCCATTCCCAGAATCCTATAGAGATGGATCGAGGTCCGAAACGCGTCCTCGACCGCCGCGGTGGACCCGGAGAAGGCAACGAAGATCCCACTAGGGGCCACTGACTCCACCTGCAGCCCCTCCGCGGTCAGCCACTTTTGAATCGCAGCAATATCCGCGGACGATGGCCCATACATCGCGCCAATTTCCGCCGGGGTGAGCCATCTATGGAAGTAGGGCGAGGTGGGGTTCTGCTGGTCGGCAAGTCTTTGTTGAAAGGCACCCTCGCGGACTGCATCCCGTGTAAGCAGCAGTTGCAGATGAAGTAGCGTCGATGGATCTGCTCGCCCAATGTCGTTCTCCGGGACCGACCACGCGGTACGATGGCCGCCCAGCATTCCCCCAACAGAGAGATCGGCTCCCGGAGCGATGCGCTGGACCGCTTCGCTCCCGTTCTGCAGCGGGGCCAGTTGTGCCCAACCATTTAGACCGGACAGGACCGGCATCGTCAGTAGCAGGGTTGCGGCATTCCTTATCTTTGAAGAGAAGCTGGAGTGGGGCGGTCTCGCACCTGTTCGCATCGAAAAGACCTCAGCGGGATGGATACTTTGGATACTTGCAAGAATCAGGAACTGCTAGCGGGCCCATTTATGTTTTGCTTTTGCTTCTCTAATTGTTATGCCCACAGGGGGAGCTGCTTTTGCCTTGCAGTTGCTCTTGCTTTTAATCTCATACTGCCGTTTCCCTGAGTGAAGCCGAACGCGGAATGTGCTTCTACAAACTGGCTTACGAACTACTAATTGTCCTGACCACAGTGACCCTAAGATCCACTTTTCCCAAAAGGTAAATACTTCAGTAAATCGCTATTGAGCAAAAATCCAAAACCCCAAGCGGGCTTCAGCGTGCTGTCGGTGGGCACAGTGGTATTACTGAGCACAGTGGCATTTGCATTGGCGCAACCGGTAGTCGTCTGCGTCGTGACCGTCTGCGTGGTCGTGACCCCTGTCGATGAAGTCGCTGAGTTGGTGGTTGAGGTCGTCGAAACGGCCGAGCCTGCAGCCGTGCAGGAAACGATGCCCGCGGTCACGCGAGTACGACTTTGCAGAACGACGCCGGAATAAAGCTGCACACCGGGGACCAAATCAAAGGACGGCCCAATGGTAAAGGTGCCCAGGGTGTTCACTGAAGTTCCAATGAAAGCGCCGAATTTCGGTAGCGTCTTGTGGTCGGCATAGTTGGAAAGGAATGGGCCCATGCGTCGCAGCCGGGTCACTGGGTAGCTATCGTGGCCGAAGAGATACCAAGTAATTCCTGCAACTGCGGCTTCCTGGATTGGCCCATTGCTGGTCGCATAGGCATAATTAGCCGTGGTGGTGGTGGGTCCAACCACAGTGATAGTTGGAGCGCTCGATGTAGATGTACTGGTGATGGTAGTCGTGATCGTTGTCACCGGCAACGTCAAGGCCGAGTAGGTGGCATTGGTGAAGCGAACGCCGAGGAACCCGCCCGTAACTGCAAAGTTGAACCACCGATGACGTTCCATAAAGCTGGACTTTGACGTCTGTATGAAAGGCATCGTCGAAGGCGCTGCACCACCAGCAGTCGGTGTATTTCCACTAGGTTTTCCGACCGTCGTAGTCGTAATGCTTGCAGCCGGTCCTGCGTTCCCACCCGTCGTTATGTTATCGCTGGATTTTCCGGAGGGTGCGTTGGTGTTGTTTGTGGCTGGAGCCTGCGTTGCGCTCGCCCCCGGGACTTGGACTCTGACCGAGGAATCGCCGTCAGTATCGGCGTTGATAGTGACGGCGGCCGGCGTGCTCGCGTTGTTTACAGTCACAGTGACCTTCTTCGGATCGGTCTTGTCGATGGTGACGGTCGTGGGTTTGGCGGGCGAAGGTGGTGGTGGTTTCAAGTCCGAGACTTCGATGACTTTGTACAGCGCGGTAGCAGGCGGGTCGGTGACCGAGAACGAAACTTGCAGGAGGGCATTCCCCGCCGCCGGTTTCAGCGGAAACAGAAAACTAACCTGCGATTCCTGGTACCAGACATTCAGCAGATGCATGTTACGAACGAGATGGAATTGAGCAAGCTGGAGATTTTCCTGGGCCGCTTCAATCGATTGCAGAGCATCTGTTGTAGTGTCTATCCTGGAGCTCAATTTATTCTCGAAGGACTGCACTTCGCTGCCGCAGGTTTCTCCATTCGGTAACGCCGCCAGGTCAGTCTGCAACAGACTGCTATCCTTGGCGAGCGTTGCCAAAGCATTTGTTACAGCTGTATTTTCGGTGGAGAAGCGCTTGTTTGCGACAGCAGCGTTATAGCCATTCACCGCTGCAGTAAGCCTTTGGGACTGAGGCTGAACGTCCTTCGAATATTCTTCGAAGGAGGCTAGGTCGATTGAAGAATTTTTCGCTTGGTGAGCGGCGGTGATATCGTGGTAAGCCTTGTCTATTTGGTCGAGTATCGATTGACTTGAAAACAAGTCGTCATTAAGAACCACCGCACCAGAAGAAGCGATGAGAGTGCGAAAGGTAAGATATACCTTCTTGAATTCATCGAGGTCGGATTTGGTCTTGTCGTAGTGGGTGTTCAGCGTATTGCAGGTTGTGGCCTTGGTCGTCCTTACAGCTTCCATTTCCGACAGATCTCCCGTTTTCGGGGCCGCGGGTGCTGGTGCTGCTGCAGGTGCTGTACCGTCATCGATTTGGTCCCCGCTTGGAACAGGAGTGCTAACGAAAGAGGGGGTTGCCGTCTGCCCGAAATGAAGCCCGCAGACAGCAATGATCGGCTTCTCGATTGTGTATGTCACCGGCGTGAAAACACGGTCGAGTTTCGTGAGAACTGGGCTGCCGTCATCCTTTTTCCAATCTTTCTTGCTCGTTGGCGGTTCCAGCCAGTAGCGGTCCTGTGTTCTGGCATCATAGATCAGGATTGGATAGTCCTGCTGCCAGAAGTCACTCAAAGTGGGACGCGAATTCTCGGCTTTGGAACCGACCGGAGGGTATAACTCCAGATCCGGGCAGACACTGAGAAGTGTGGTCGCCGGAGGGGCTGGAGCCGGAGGGACCGGAACGGGCGCTCCCTGTTGAGAAAACAACGTGGGGACGGCAGAAAAAAACAACAAGAGAGTTGCTACCGAAAGCTTCAAAAGCGACGGATGCACAGGCCACACTCCAATAACTTGAAGTTGGAACATTAGATTACTTCGGGAATCAGGGGTACTTGATGCGACGAAGTATGAGCATCCTCTGTCTATAAGTCAAGTAAAAAGGCGGCTGGCGTATCTTCCGTTGATAAGGCGCGCTGCTCAACTGTTGACTCTCCTTAGGAAAGCGCCATGATACCGATGACGGTTCGGTAAAAGCGGCCCGATGATGTGGGACATGCATGAGTTATCGGGACTAGATAGCCTAAAACGCACCAGGGTCAGGGAGCATCACAGAAACCTCGTTACACCGCGGCGGTGTGGGGGCTTCCTCAAGCCGAGAAATGCACCGTCTGCACGTTTAAAAGGGAATGAACCCGCATGAAGAAAATAGGTACCGAGAAACCCCGATTGCGGAGGTGATCGGTGGTTCTCCTGGGGTCAATGAGTGACTCGGTCTGTTATCGCTAGTCAACGACGAAGATTCACCGTGTCACTCCTATGTAGCTCTGTCCCTTTTGCCGCGAACTTAGTTGTCGAGCGTTCAGCACTTAGCCGTCCTTTATCGACAACGAAGTCTTTGAAACCATCAGATGATCGAGCGTCCAATTGATCATTGAAGCTCGACATCCCCTGTGTCTTTTGTATGGTTGGGCGCCTGATCTGCAATATCAACCAGCGTCCCCCGATAATCCTCGTCTTGTTTGAATCGGGCGGCCAACAGGCTGTCTGATTGGGACTTATTCGTATTTACGAAAGAGTAGTCTCTGTTAACGCCCCGAGCATGTTCATGTGCCCTACCCCAATATCCTCCCGGCGAATCCGGCAGAGGTCCTGCAATTCCGCCATTGGCGAAAGTCATCAACTGCTGGTGGGTGTCCTCTCCAACCAATATGGCCATCCACACGAGCGTCTGCAAACGCTCAAGATCCGATTCCTCAGGAGTGTTCCCCCGACTCTTCGTTTCTTGAAGATCCTTGAGTGCTGAGTTCAACCGAGATGTCACCCATAAAACTAGAGACAAGCCTTCGATGACGGGCCTTGGCAAGACCTTAACGTCCTCGTAAAACATTTGAATGCCGGCGGCAAATGCCCCACCTTCAACTGGACCCGACAGCCTACCCTCGTCAAACCATTTCTTATAATCCCATCTTGATGCTGCACGAAGTGCCTGTGGCGTCGTGAGAGACTCTGCTGCCATGAGCGATGCAAAGAATTGTGCGACTTGCCGTTGTTTTGTGTCGAAAGCATCCGCCTCCCGTCGTCCTGTAAGACGCTGTGTCAACCATACTGCAAACAGAGTCGCGAACGCCGCAGTTAGTCCGATTAGAGCTGCGATTAGGGTCTGAAAATCTTTGATGAAGGCAAGCATCGCAATAGTCTCCGATCATTGAGAGTTGAAACGAGATGCGACAGCTGTTCCAGCGATTGTGGTCAGAACTCGGGTCCACAGTAAGGTCGCAAAAAAAACGCTTCTGAGGCCAGAGGTTGTCCCGTGTTT
>Ga0302231_10000844_pt1 | contig 20911 bp, 20 predicted proteins | sample II_Palsa_N2_2_FD_193522 | JGI IMG/M metagenome (GOLD analysis project Ga0302231, IMG submission 193522) | Peat permafrost microbial communities from Stordalen Mire near Abisko, Sweden - II_Palsa_N2_2 | ecosystem: Environmental > Terrestrial > Soil > Palsa > Peat permafrost | place: Sweden...
TGTTTGCACACGCTTTAGTAAAGTATGGAACGTCGATTGCACCATCCGATGCTTCTACTTCCTGTTGCTCTAAGTAAGCCGATGTAAGGGCTTGGGTTCGCTTCGCGCAGCAACCTGCGTTGTTCGAGATCTCCTGGAACTCCTCACCTTATAAGCAGCAACTCCTGGAAGTCCTCACCATCCCGAATCCTCTCACCTTAACCAGTACGTTGACTAACGAGCAACCAACGTACGACGCCTTCCACCTCACAACGCACTCCGCGTTTGCACAGAGTCGACCGAGCGTAAAGACCCGCCACAAATAAAACGGGTCTCGCGCCACACCTCCTCGTCTGGTCCCACACCAATCCTCGCTCATGCAATAAACTTCGGGCTTGAGCGAATGCGCTGTGCATCGCGGATCCGCACCTTTCGCAAACGTAATTTGCGTCAGAAAGGCCACCGCGTAGCTGGCCACCTATTAGAGAGTCGAAGAAGCAGGATGACCGAGCCCATCTCGCGGGTGCCCCTCGGATTGGACACGACGTCCTCACGTCGCTGGCCTGTCGCAGGCCACCCCAGCGCATTGAAGCTGACCGCCGCGTGGCATGCCGCCGCGCTGGCCGGTTGTGCGCTCGCGCCGTCAACGTGGCCGTGGTGGCTCGCGGGCACCGCCATTAACCATGCCGCTGTCACGGCGGCAGGACTATGGCCGCGCTCGTCGGTGCTCGGACCCAACTGGACCCAGTTGCCGGCGGTCGCCGGCAACGCGAACTCCATCGCGTTGACCATCGACGATGGCCCGGACCCCGTCGTCACGCCGCAGGTACTCGATCTGCTCGATCGCCATGGCGTTCGAGCAACGTTCTTCTGCATCGGCACCGTGGCCCGCCGTTATCCGTCGCTCACCCGCGAGATCGTGGCGCGCGGTCACGCAGTGGAAAATCATTCGCAGACGCACCGTCACACGTTCTCGGTAAAAAGTCCGATTGCACTCGCCCGCGAAGTAGCTGCGGCGCAACGCACGCTGACCGAACTCACCGGTGAGCGCCCGGTATTTTTTCGTGCGCCGGCGGGTCTGCGCAATGTCCTTCTGGAACCGGTGCTGCAAGCCTTCGACCTGCGCCTCGTGGCGTGGACGAAACGCGGCTTCGACACGCGCGAAGCGGATCCCGAGCGGGTCCGGCAACGTTTGCTCAACAATCTCGCCGCACGCGACATCCTTCTCGTGCACGACGGCAATGCCGCGACCACCGCTAGTGGCCAGCCTGTTCTGCTCTCTGTCTTGCCCGATGTGTTTGAAGCGGCCAGAGAACAGGGACTTCGGTTTATCACATTACGCCAGGCTTTCACATCCGACTGACTGAAAAGTCCATGTGGATTCCCGCTTAATGTCAATTTGCTTCGCAGTGCGCGTTAAAAATCGTCAGTATCGGCCGAGGCAGATTATTTCTATTCCCGGCCCTATATAATTCGCGCAAAATGCCGTTAACGTACCTAACCGATTAACAAGCTGTATCCAGGCTGCACATGGTTAGGGTCCGTAACGCGCTGTCTTTTAACGAGTTTTGCGAACTCGTTCCGACGGTTAAACCCGAAGCAGTTGCAGCCTCAATATAAGAATACCGATATGCCCGATTTGCGCTGGACCATGCCGGTAGCATACTGGTCCTTCTGGTCCCCCGTCTCCGCGACGAAACCCGATACAGGTTTTATTGAGCCGATGGTGCGTCGACGCCTGAGCTCCCTGTCAAAGGCGGCGCTCAAGGTAGCGCACGACTGTACGGGCGGGAAGCAGGCCATACGCGTGGTGTTCGCATCGCGGCACGGGGAGTTGCGGCGCACCACCGACATCCTGCGCAACATCGCCGCGGCCGAGCCGGTCTCGCCGAACGCCTTCAGCCTGTCCGTTCTGAACGCCATGTCCGGCATCTTCGGCATTGCACGCGGCGACCGCTCGCCCGCGACGGCCATCTCGGCTGGCCCGGAATCGCTCGGCTACGCGTTACTCGAAGCCTACGCGCAACACATGCATCAGCCCTCGCCGCCAGTGCTGGTCGTCTATGCCGACGAGCCCGCCGACGCGATGTACGGCAATGTCGCAGACGAAATCCAGGAAGGCGCCCTCGCAATCCTGGTTGACGCAGACACCGCGCAAGGTCACCTTGAATGTGCCGTAAGCGGAATGGACGAAGCAAACGGCGCCGACCCGCGCCTCTCCACACAAAGCGCGGCGCTCGTCCACTGCCTCGACTCCCACCAGCCCGCAGCGTGGCAAACCGCGAACGTCAGCTGGCAATGGAGATGGCATGACCGCACGGTTTAATTACGGCTGGCGGCTCTTCTCCACGGGCATGAGCTTCGTGGTATTCGGCATCTGCGGGGTGCTGTTCTCGATCCTTGCCTATCCGCTCGGGTGCCTGTGGCCGCATGCCGCCTCCCGTCAACGTGCGGTCACGACCGTGATTCACTATTTCTTTCGAGCACTCGTCGCGGCCCTGCAGTGGACCGGCGTGATGGAACTCGAGGTCGAAGGCGTGGCAAGATTGCGCGCCAGCGGCCCGGCAATCGTCGTGGCCAATCATCCGACGTATCTCGACGTCGTGGTGCTGCTCTCGCTGGTGCCGTCGGCCTGCTGCGTGGTGAAGAACGCACACTGGGGTAATCCCTGCTTCTGGGGCATCGTGCGCGCGGCGGCTTATGTGAGCAACGCGGATCCTGTCGAATTTGTCGCGGACTGCTCGCGCCAGCTCGCCGCAGGCCACACGATGATCATTTTCCCCGAGGGCTCGCGCAGTCCCGCGCCGAACCGGTTGCACGCGTTTTCGCGCGGCTTTGCCTATATTGCGCTGGATGCCGGGGCGCCGATTGTCCCGGTCCTGATGAATTGCGATCCACCGGCTTTTACGAAGGAAATGCGCTGGTACGATGTGCCGCCGCGTCCGTTCCGTATCAGCGTGAACGTGCTCGATCCCGTCGGGGCCGAGCAGCTCGCGATTCAGGATGAACCACCGTCCCTTGCAGCACGCAGCGTGACCCATGCTATCGAGAAACACATTACCCAGCACCTGTTCGACTATGGATTCTTTAAAACTGGAAATTAAGCAGCTCCTGATCGAAGCGTTCGATCTGGAACACCTGACACCCGCCGATATCGACGACGATGCCCCGCTCTTCGAAACGGACGGCGTCGGGCTCGATTCGATCGACGCGCTGGAGATCGGCATCGTGCTGCGCAAGCAATACCGCCTGGTAATCAGCGCGGATGACCCGCACATGCGCGATCACTTTCGCTCGGTCGGCAGCCTGGCAGCGCTGATCGCCAGTCAGCAGGATACGGCCGCCGCAGTCGGCGCAACCGCAAGCACAGGGGAATAATCGTGACCGAGGCAGAAATTCTGGAGCGCATTCGCGCCATTTTCAAAGAGAACTTCGCTATTGAGCCGGCACGTGTGACGCCCGAAGCGCATCTGTTCGAAGAACTCGATCTGGACAGCATCGACGCCGTCGACCTCGCGATCAAGCTGCAGGAAATGACTGGACGCCGCATCAAACCGGAAGAGTTCAAGCAGGTCCGCACGGTTGGCGACGTGATCAGCGCGATCGAATCGCTGCTCGCGGCACAGGACTGATGCTGTCCGTCCCCTCGTGCAAACAGCAGGCCGTCGAAGCTGCCGCGCACGATATCGAAGCTGATGAGGACCTCGCTGTACCGGCGACGGTCGTCGTGCCTGCCGAAGGCAAAATGCGTGGCAACCGAAGTAGCAAACCAGGCGGGAAACTGAGCGGCCCACTAAGCATTGCCACCAAGCTCGCTTACCCGCTCGTCATCCTGTGCGCCTGGCACTGGGATGCGCCGCGCTACGTCGGCTGTATGCTGTTCGCTCTGCTCTGGCTGCAACGCTGGGCCGGCACCGGTACATTCGCAAGCTCGCTGCGGCGGCTGACGCCGGTCGACTGGTGCGTCGCCGCGGTGCTCAATGTCGCGTCGGTAGCGATCGTGTGGACCAACAGCGAACTGCTGCTGCGACTCTACCCATCGCTGGTCAACCTTGGCTTGCTAGTCGCGTTCGGCGCCACACTCGTAGACGGCCCGTCGATGGTCGAAAAATTCGCCCGTCTGCACAATCCCGATCCGACTACGCAAGTGATCCGCTATACCCGGCGCATCACCCAGCTCTGGTGTGTCTTTTTCACGCTGAATAGTGCGTTCTCCGTCTATACCGCGTTGTGCTGGCGGCGCGAAGCCTGGTCGCTGTATAACGGTGCGCTCGCCTATGTGCTGATCGGCGTGTTGCTGCTTGCCGAGATCGCATGGCGCCGCTTCTTCATGCTGCCGAGAGCCGCAGGTTCGGGGGCATCATGATCGCGCTGCATGACCTGCTGGTCTCGGCGCGCGCCAATCACACCCCCGTGTGCCGCGACGCCGACACCGTCCTTGATTTCGCTTTCTTCCGGGCCCGCACGTTGCGGCTCGCTGCCGCGCTGCAGGCCCAGCCTGCAAAGCGCTACGCGTTGTGCCTCGACGATCCGTTCGACTTCGCCTGCACGCTCTTCGCCTTGCTCGCGAGCGGCAAAGAGCCGGTCATTCCGGCCAACGCCACGCCGGGGTATCTCGCGGATCTGGCCGATGCCTACGACTGCCTCTTCACAGCAGTCGATCTGGTGACGCTGGAACGCGAAGCGGTGCGCCAGGCCGAACCGGCTGGCACGAGGGCAATCGATCCGGTCGCAAGCCTGACGCTCTTCACGTCGGGCAGCAGTGGCGCGCCGAAGCCCGTTCACAAGACACTCGCCCAGTTCAACGCCGAAGTGCATACGCTTGAAAAGCAATGGGGCAATGCACTCGGTAACGCGACGGTTCTTGCGAGCGTGCCGCATCACCATATCTACGGGATTCTGTTTCGCGTGTTCTGGCCGCTGGCGGCCGGACGTGCATTTGATCGCACCGTCAGCACCGACCCGCAGGCGCTCCAGGCACGCATCGCCCAATGCGGCGCGGCGGTCGTCGTATCCACGCCGGCGCAACTGTCGCGTTGGCCTGATCTGCCGGCCTTCGCAACACTGACGCCGGCGCCGCTCGCGTTCTTCTCGTCGGGCGGCCCGCTCGCCGCCGAAACGGCACGTCAATACGCCGAGCGTTTCGGCGCCGCCCCGCTCGAGGTGTACGGCAGTACCGAAACCGGCGGCATCGCGTGGCGCCAGCAGGACAAGTCGGACGCATGGCGGGCGATGCCCGGCATTCTGGTCCAGCGTGCCGAAGACGGCGCACTCAGCGTGCGCTCGCCGCATCTCGGCCACGACGACTGGCACCGCACCGACGACGAAGCCGCCTTCGACAGCGACGGCCGCTTCCGTCTGCTAGGACGCCTTGATCGCGTCATCAAGCTCGATGGCAAGCGCCTCTCGCTGGCCGAACTGGAAGCGCGTATCGCGCAGCATCCGTTTGTCGCGCAAGTTGCGGTGACACGGCTCGCGAACGCTTCGCGCGAACGGGCCGGCGCTGTCGTAGTACTGACCGAGGCAGGCAGCGAAGCGTTGCGCACGAGCGGACGCGTGGCGCTTGTGAAAGCCTTGCGCCGGCATCTGGCCGCGTATTTCGATCTCGTCGTGCTGCCGCGTCACTGGCGCTTTCGCCTCGCCTTGCCGTTCGATGCGCGCGGCAAGCTTCCGGCCGCCGCGCTCGCTGCGACATTCGAAGCGCGTGCAGACGGTGTCGAAGTGCTGGCCGAGGCCCAACAGGGCGACAGGTTTTTCTACGAACTGCACGTGCCACACACGCTGGTCCACTTCGCGGGCCACTTCCCCGGCTTGCCGATCTTGCCCGGTGTCGTACAGGTAGACTGGGCCATCAAGCTCGCTGCAGTCCAGGTGCCCACCGCAACCAATGTCGCTTCGATAGACCGCCTCAAATTCATGGCGCCGGTGCCACCCGGCGCGCAACTCAAGCTGACGCTCGCGCACGACGCATCGCGCCAACGGATCCAGTTCACTTATCGCCTCGGAGAGCGCAACTGCGCCTCAGGCGTGATCGTCTACAGGGAGCCTGCATGAGCAACGCTGCCTGCATCGTGATCCCTATCTACAACCACAAGGACGCGATTAGCGCGACTGTGGCAAATCTGGTCGTGCACGGCCTGCCGCTTTACGTCGTCGACGACGGCAGCAACGAAGCGACCCAGCAGGTTCTCGCCGCACTGGTGCAGCAACACGCAGGCCAACTCACGTTGCTGCGTCTGCCGGTCAACGGTGGCAAAGGCGCAGCGGTCATGGCGGGTCTGCGCGCCGCGCGCGCGGCCGGCTACACGCATGCCTTGCAAATCGACGCCGACGGCCAGCACGATGCCGCCGACGTACCGCGTTTTCTCGAAGCCTCGCAGGCCAACCCGCGCGCGGTGATTCTCGGCCGGCCAGTGTATGACGCGAGCGTGCCGAAATCGCGGCTCTACGGCCGCTATGTGACGCACGTCTGGGTATGGATCGAAACGCTCTCGCTCACGATTCAGGATTCGATGTGCGGGTTCCGTCTGTATCCGCTCGACATCGCCTGCGCGCTGATCGACAAGGTGAAGCTCGGCACGCGTATGGACTTCGACATCGAAATCCTAGTGCGCCTGCACTGGCGCCGCGTGGAGTTCATCGCGATTCCGACGCCCGTGACCTATGCGACAGACGGTGTGTCCCACTTCGACGTGCTGTGGGACAACGTGCGGATCAGCCGCACTCATACGCGACTCGTCGCCGGAATGCTGTGCCGCTTGCCGCTACTGCTGCTGCACAAGGTGACGCCGCGGCGCGCCGTTGAGGCCACCGACGCCACCAGCGCGACAAGCACCACGGGTGCCAACGAAAGCAACGGCGGCAACGAAGCCAACGAAGGCCATGCCGCCTGGTGGCGCATGGCCGAACGCGGCAGCCGCCTTGGCATGATGTTGCTCGCGCTCGGTTGCAAGACGATTGGCCCGCGGCTCACGGCGTGGTGGCTGCATCCGATCGTCGCGTACTTCCTGCTGACGGGCCGCCCTGCGCGCGAAGCGTCGCGGCACTACTTCGAGCACCTTGCACAGGCTTCGCCACAGCAAGAAACCCCGCATCCGGGATGGCGCTCCGCATACCGGCACATGCTCGCGTTCGCGCAGTCCGGCTTCGACAAACTGACGGCGTGGTCGGGGCGGATCGCACCGGCCGACTTCAACTTCGACGATGCCCGCGCACTGGACGACCTGCTCGCGAGCGGCCGCGGCGCGCTCGTCATCGGCTCGCATCTCGGCAATCTGGAGATGGCCCGGGCGCTCGCGGTACGCGGCGCCCAAGCCAAGGTGACAGCAATCGTCTACACGGAGCATGCGCGCCGTTTCAACAGTGTTCTAGCCTCGGCGAATCGCGAGTTCACGCAGCATATGGTGGAAGTGAACGACTTCGGCCCGGAAACCGCGATGATGATGCAGGAGCGCGTGGCACGCGGCGAACTGCTGGTGATCGTAGGCGACCGCACGCCTGCCCGCCAGATGGGCCGAACCACGACCGCGCAGTTTCTCGGCGCGAGCGCGCCGTTCGCTCAGGGGCCCTACGTGCTCGCGCATGCGCTCGAGTGTCCCGTCTATCTGTTCTTTTGCCTGAAGGAGCGCGGCGGCTACCGCTTGTATTTCGAGCCGTTCGCCGAGCGCATCGAACTGCCGCGCCGCGAACGCGAGCGGCACATTTCCGCGTGGGCCCAACGTTACGCCTCGCGCCTCGAGCACTATTGCCGCAAGGCGCCCTATCAATGGTTCAACTTTTTCGATTTCTGGGCGCGCCCCAGTGGAGGCGCACATGGCCGAAAATGATCTGACGCAGGACGTGAGCCAGGTGGCGCGGGCGGAAGCTGGGCCCATCACGATCGGCGGCCGGCGGCTGACGATCGAAGAAGTGGTCGCCATTGCACAGCGACGTGCACCGGTCGCTCTGAGCGCCGATCCCGCCTGGCGTGACCGCATCGCACGCGGCGCCGACTTTCTGCGACGCCATCTTGCCGCAGGCGCGACCGTCTACGGCGTCAACACCGGCTATGGCGATGCCTGCGTGGTCGACGTGCCAATGGAGCTGGTCGAAGCGCTGCCGCTTCAGCTCACCCGCTATCACGGTTGCGGCATGGGCAGGCATCTCGATGACGACGAAACGCTCGCGGTAATCGCCGCGCGCCTCAATTCGCTTGCCTACGGTTTTTCCGGCGTGCGGCCGGTGCTGCTCGAGCGCGTGGCAGATCTGATCAATCATCGGGTGCTGCCGCGTATTCCGGCCGAAGGATCAGTAGGCGCAAGCGGCGATCTCACGCCGCTGTCGTACGTCGCTGCTGCACTCGTGGGCGAACGTGAAGTGCTGTTTCGCGGCCGCCTGAGCGAAGCGCGGGAAGTGTGGGCCGAGCTCGGACACGAGCCGCTCACGCTCGCCCCAAAAGAAGGTCTCGCGCTGATGAACGGCACGGCGGTGATGACGGGGCTCGCGTGTCTCGCGTTCGCGCGGGCCGCGCATCTGACGCGGCTCGTTGCGCGCCTGACCGCACTATCGACCATCGCGCTCGACGGCCGGGCCGCGCATTTCGATCCGTTGCTGTTCGAAGCCAAACCGCACGCCGGCCAGGCCGAAGCCGCCTCCTGGATTCGCGACGACCTCACCGGCCGCGACGACACGCCAGGACACCGCCTGCAGGACCGCTATTCGATCCGTTGCGCGCCGCATGTGATCGGCGTGACGTGTGACGCACTGACCTGGATGCGCCGCGATATCGAGAACGAGCTGAACAGCGCCAACGACAACCCGCTGATCGACCCGGACAGCGAACGCGTGCTGCATGGTGGCAACTTCTACGGCGGTCACATCGCCTTCGCGATGGACGCGTTGAAAACCGCCGTGGCCAACCTCGCCGATCTGATGGACCGGCAACTGGCCCTGCTCGTCGACGACAAGTTCAACAACGGGCTGCCACGCAACCTCTCCGGCGCTACCGCGGCGCGCGCGCCGATCAATCACGGCTTCAAGGCCGTGCAGATTTCGTCGTCCGCATGGACGGCGGAGGCGCTCAAGCAGACGATGCCCGCGAGCGTCTTCTCGCGCTCCACCGAAGCGCACAATCAGGACAAGGTCAGCATGGGCACGATCGCCGCGCGCGATTGCCTGCGCGTGCTGGAACTGACCGAGCAGGTCGCCGCAGCGCATACGCTTGCTACCGTGCAGGCCGTCCGCCTGCGCTTGCGGATCAACGACGCGACCTTCGTCCCGCATCCGCTGCAAGCGTTTGTGGAAAGCGTGAGCGCAGGCTCGCCTTTCGTTGACGAAGACCGCGCGCTCGAGATGGACCTGCGCGCTCTGACCGCGCGTATCGCCGCATGCAAGCTGGTCGAGCACCCGGGCGGAGGTGCGCAATGAACGACTCATCCAAAGTCCTGACGGCGAGCGCGGCAGTGGAAGTGCCGTTTCACGATGTCGACGCGATGAACGTCTGCTGGCACGGCCACTACCTGAAGTACTTCGAAGCAGGCCGCGCTGCGCTGCTGCGGGCATTCGATTACGACTATCCGGAGATGCAGGCGTCCGGTTATCTATGGCCTGTCGTCGAAGCGCATCTGAAATACGTGCGCCCGGCCCTTTACGGCCAAAAACTCGAAGTGCGCACGCGACTGCTCGAATACGAAAACCGCCTGAAAATAGGCTATGAAATTGTCGATCTGGCATCGGGCACGCGATTGACGAAAGGCTATACGACTCAGGTAGCGGTCAACGCGGCCACCCAGGAATTGCAGTTCGTCTCCCCGCCGGTCGTCTTCGAAAAGCTGGAGCGCGTATGGGCACGCTAAGAGCGCGCGTCGCGCATGTGGTGGCTGTAGCGGCGGCGAGCCTGGCTCTGCAGTTCCTGGTGTCACCGGCACGCGCCGCCGCAGCTACTCCGCCGACCACCTCCGAAGCGTCGGGCTCGACTCAAAGCACCAATCTCGTGTCGCAGATTGCCGCGCAGTTAGGACGCGCAAATGGCATCCGCGCGCGCTTCACGCAGACACAAACCCGCGAGGCGCTGAAACAGCCGCTGGTCAGTTCGGGATCCCTGCTGCTGATGCGTGGACGTGGCGTCGTCTGGCACGTCGAGACGCCGTACCAGGCAACCTATCTGATCACCGATGCAGGCGTGAGCGAAGTCAACGCGGCTGGCCAGCGAGTGGGGGGAGCCAGCTCTCATGGCACGTCAGGCCCACGCGGCGTGGCCGAGGTGTCGCGAATGATGCGCGCGATGCTCGGCGGCGATCTTTCGGCGCTCTACTCGCAATTCGACGTGCAAGCAGTGGGCACGTCGACGCAGTGGCAGATGCAGCTCACGCCAAACCAGCCGCAACTGGCCCAGGCGATCAAGGAATTGCAGATGAGCGGCGGCAACTATCTGCGCACTTTACGCATTACGCTCGCGAGCGGCGACGTCACCAGCCTGGACTTCACAGACAGCATGGCGGTGACCGACCTGACGCCCGCCGAGCAGCAGCTGTTCGGAGCGCCCTAGTGGACGTATTGCACACGCGAAGCGCGAAACAGGCATGGAGCATGCGAGCCGCGTGGCTGGTGTTCGCACTCGCCGCGGCGTTGTACTGCGGCTGGCGCTTCGCCGGCCCGTCGCCGCTGCAGACGAATCTGCTCGCGTTGTTGCCGGCCACGGAGGCAGACCCAGTCGCAGAAGAAGCCGTCGACAAGCTCGCCGCCGCGCTCGGCGACCGCACGGTATTGCTGGTCACGAGTGACAACGCGGCTCACGCGAAAGCTGCCGCAATGGAGTTGGGCGCGACGCTGTCCGCGAGTGGCGCGTTCCGCTCTGTGACGGCGACCTTGCCGCCATTCGATATGTCTCAGATCGGCGCGCTGTACATGCCCTACCGCTTCGGCCTGCTCGCACCGTCTGATCGCACACTGCTGGCCGGAGCACCGCAGAATCTGCATGACATCCTGCAGCGTCGTCTCTACGCGCCGGCCGAAGACGGCCTCGCCACCCAGCTTGGTGACGACCCGTTCGGCTGGCTCGAGCACTGGCTGGACGGTTTGCCGCTTGCCACCTCCAATCTGCAGATCGAGGACAACCTGCTGGTCTCGCATCGCGGCGCGTCGACCAGCGTGCTCGTGATGGCAACGCTGCCCGGCTCCGCTTACGAAACCCAGACCCAGCGCGCGGTGCTCGCTGCCGTCGCACATGGTGAAGCAGAACTGAAGCAGACGTACCCTGACGTCACGCTCGCCAGAACCGGTGCCGTGTTCTACGCCCAGGCGGCGCGCAGCGCCTCCGAACATGAGATGCACGCGATCGGCCTCGTATCGATGTGCGGCATCGCGCTGCTGATGCTGTGGATCTTTCGCTCGCCGCGGTTGTTGCTGCTCGGTTTCGTTTCGACGGCGCTCGGCATTGTCGGCGCCCTCGCCGTCACGCTGCTCGTCTTCGGTCAACTGCATTTGCTGACGCTCGTCTTCGGCGCGAGCCTGATCGGCGAAGCCGTCGATTACTCGATCCAGTATTTCGTCGTCTATCTGAGCGCGCAACGCGGCTGGGATTCGCAACGCGGCGCACGCGCAGTCGCGCCGGCGTTGACCGTCGCGCTGGCAACGAGCCTGCTTGGTTACGCGATCCTCGCCTGCGCGCCGTTCCCCGCGCTCAAACAGATTGCGTGCTTTGCCATCGCTGGGATTTCGATCGCCTTCGCTTCGGTCCTCTTGCTGTTGCCGACGCTGCTCACCCGCGCACCGGCTCGCAGCCCGCAATCCGTGTTCAAGGCGGCAGCACGTCTCCTGAAGAAATGGCAAACGCTGATAGGCGGCCGCCGGGCCGTATGGCTGGCCACGTTGTTAATGCTCGCCTCTGCGCCGGGCTGGCTGCAACTGAGAAGCGATGACGACATCCATCTGCTGATCCAGCGCGACCCGACGCTCGTCGCCCAGGAGCGCGAAGTCACGCGCGCAGTGGGCGTCGACAACACGGCGCAGTTCTTCGTGGTGCGCGGCGAAACGCCGGAGATCGTGCTGGAGCGCGCCGAAGCGCTCGGTGCGAAACTCGATGCGCTGACTGGAACGTCGAGTGCGGGGAACTGGCAATCGGTGACGTCGTTCGTTCCGTCCGCGCAGCGGCAAAAAGCCGACCATGCACTGCTGGCCGTCCACGTGTTCAACGACCCAACCGCCTTGCGCGCAATGCTGCTCCAGGCCGGATTTCGCGACGACGTCGTAGACACCTGGCTCGCGAACTACGCGAAATCGGGGTCCTCGGTGCTCACTATCGACAGCTGGCTTGCCGCGCCATGGTCGCAGCCGTTCCGTCATTTGTGGCTCGGCGAAACGCAGACAACACCCCGCGCTTTCGCCGCTGTGGTGATCCCGCAAAGCGTCACGGCGGCTAACGAGCCCGCACTGCTCGGCGCCGCGCACGCAGTCCCAGGCGTGAGCTTCGTCGACAAGGCCGCGAGCGTGTCGAAGCTGTTCGGCGAATATCGTGTCGATGCCGCCGTCTGGCTCGCAGGCGCGCTTCTGCTGGTGCTGGTCCTGCTGATGGTGCGCTACCGGGCGCGCGGCGGTCTCGCCGTGACGCTGCCGGTGCTGCTGGCCGTCGGCGTCACGCTCGCGGTGTTTGGTTACACGCACATCCCCGTCACGCTGTTCAACTGGCTCGCGTTGATGCTCGTGCTCGGCGTGGGCGCAAACTATGCCGTGTTCCTGCGCGAAGGCACCTTGCGCGCCGATGCGGATCCCGGCGCGGTGTGGACCGGCGTGCTGCTGTCGTCGGCGACGACCCTGTTGTCTTTCGGCATGCTCGGCATGAGCTCGATGCCGGCGTTGCGTAGCTTCGGCGCGACCCTGTCGCTGGGCATCTTGGTGTCCGTGCTGCTGGCGCCGATCGGCATTCCGTCGAAACAACAAGCATCTCGCATTGAGGGAGAACCGGCGTGAGCACGTCACGTGTTTATCTGCATGCGCTCGGCATGATCAACGCACTCGGACACGACGTGCCGTCGATCGTCGCAGCGCTCGCGAACGGACAGGCTCCCGGCATGGGCACGCTGCGAACCCGCCTCGGCGAGGCCTTCGTCGGACGCGTCACGAGCGCGTTGGACCTCGCGCCGCCCGCTGCGCTTGCGCACTACGATTGCCGCAACAACCGTTTGCTACTGGCCGCGCTCGCGCAGATCCGCCCCGCCATCGAAGCGGTGCGCGAAAGGTACGGCGCCCGCCGGATTGGCGTGGTGCTCGGCACCAGCACGTCAGGCATTAGCGCCGCCGAAGCCGCTCTGATGCAACATGCGGAAACGGGTGAGATGCCTGCCGGCTTCGATTATCGTCAGATGGAAATCGGTACAGCAGCGCCGTTCGCCGCTGCGGCGCTGGACGTAGAAGGACCGGCCTTCACCGTATCGACGGCCTGCACCTCGGGCGCAAAGGCGGTCATCTCGGCGCGCCGGCTGCTCGAGTTGAACCTGTGCGACGCAGTCATAGCAGGCGGTGTCGACTCGCTCTGCGAACTGACGCTGCAGGGTTTCGCCTCGCTCGAATCGACCAGCGTGACGCGAATGAATCCGCTGAGCCGCAATCGCCGCGGGATCAATGTCGGCGAAGGCGCAGCAGTATTTCTGATGAGCCGCGACGAAGGGCCGGTCGTGCTCGCGGGTGCCGGCGAATCGAGCGATGCACATCACATCTCGGCGCCTGATCCGCAAGGCGTCGGCGGCGAACAGGCATTGCGTGCGGCGCTCGATGACGCAGGTCTTGCGCCGTCGTCGATCGGTTACGTAAACCTGCACGCAACGGCCACTCGCAAGAACGATCAGATGGAAGCGCACTTGATGGCGCGAGTGTTCCCCGGCGGCGTCGCGGCCAGCGGCACCAAACCGTTCACCGGCCATCAACTCGGCGCGGCGGGTGCAAACGAACTCGGCTTCGCGTGGCTTACTCTCGCGCGCGACGACGTCGCGTTGCCGCGTCATCTGTGGGATGGCGAGGCCGATGCAGAACTGCCGGTGCTCGACCTCGTCGAGACAGAACGTTTTTTGCCGCGTCATGCTGGCGCACAATACGTCATGAGTAACTCTTTCGCGTTCGGCGGCAGCAACGTCAGCGTGATCCTCGGACGGTGAGCAACGTCATGATCCAGTCCAGTCCGCCCAGTCAAAACGCCGAACGCGAAGCGTTTCCGCCCGTCGAGGAGATCCTGCCGCATCGCGGCACGATGCGCCTGATCGACGCGGTCCTTGCATGCGACGACGAGTCGTTAACGGCCCAGGCACACGTACAAAGCGACGCGTGGTACGCCAATGCGGACGGCGCGATGCCCGCGTGGATCGGCATCGAACTGATGGCTCAGGCCATCGCGGCACACGTCGGCTTGCTCGAGATGCGCGCGGGTAACAAGATGCGCCCCGGCGTGCTGCTCGGCTCGCAACGCTACCAGGCACACATCCCGGCATTTGCGCGCGACGCGCTGCTGCGGATCGAAGTCAAAGAGCTATTGCGCGGCGAAGAAGGTCACGGCGCCTATGAATGCATCATCCGGCACGATGAACTCGTGATCGCCGAAGCCGTCATCAAGGTATTTCGGCCGCGCGATTTTCAGTCATTTATCGAAGAGGGTTTCAGGTCATGAGCAGGCGTGTTCTCGTTACCGGCGCAAGCCGTGGAATTGGCCGCGCGATCGCCTATCAACTGGCCGCCGACGGTTTTGCGGTGACCGTTCACTGCCGTACCGGACGCAGCGAAGCCGAGGCGGTCACGGCGGGCATCGCGGCACAAGGAGGCACGGCGAGCGTGTTGCAGTTCGACGTGCGCGATCGCGCCGCGTGCCGCACAGCCCTCGAAGCGGACGTCGATGCGCACGGCGCCTACTACGGCATCGTCTGCTGCGCCGGCGTAACCCGCGATGCGGCTTTTCCTGCGCTCACCGACGAAGACTGGGACATCGTCATCGAAACCGGTCTCGATGCGTTCTACAACGTCGTGCACCCGCTCACTATGCCGATGGTGCGCGCCCGTCAGGGCGGCCGGATCGTGACCGTCTCGTCGGTTTCCGGTGTCATCGGCAATCGCGGCCAGGTCAACTACAGCGCGGCGAAAGCCGGCCTGATTGGCGCGACCAAGGCGCTCGCGGTCGAACTCGCGACCCGCAACATCACGGTCAATAGCGTGGCGCCGGGGCTGATCGACACCGGCATGCTCGATGAACTGCCTCTCGAGCACGCGTTGAAGGCCGTGCCGATGAACCGCGTCGGACAGCCCGTCGAAGTAGCATCGGTAGTGGGCTTCCTGATGTCGGATGCGGCCTCCTATATCACGCGCCAGGTGATCGGCGTCAACGGCGGGATGGTGTGATGAAGCGCGTCGTCATAACGGGAATGGGTGGTGTGTCCGCGTTCGGCAACCAATGGGACGAGATCGAGGCGGCCTTGAAACGCGGCCGCAATGCCGTGCGGCGCGTGCCGGAGTGGGATTACTTCCAGTCGCTGCATACGCGGCTCGCGGCGCCTTTGCCGGGATTCGTCACACCCGAGCACTATCCGCGCAAAAAGACCCGCTCGATGGGCCCGGTCTCGAAGTATGCGGTGCGGGCGAGCGAGCTGGCGCTGGGCGACGCGGGCCTGCTCGACGAGCCGTCCATCAGCGATGGACGCATGGGCGTCGCTTACGGCTCATCGTCAGGATCCGTCGACCCGATACGGGCGTTCGGAAAAATGCTCGACACCGGCTCGATGAGCGACGTGACCTCGAACAGCTATGTACAGATGATGCCGCACACCACGGCCGTCAACGTCAGCCTGTTCTGGGACCTGAAAGGCCGGATCGTGCCTACTTCGTCGGCCTGCGCGTCGGGCAGCCAGGCGATTGGCTATGCGTATGAAGCGATCGCCCAGGGCAAGCAAACGTTGATGCTGGCCGGTGGCGCGGAAGAACTGTCGGGACCGGCGGTAGCCGTGTTCGATACCCTCTATGCAACCAGCACCCGCAACGATGAACCGCATCTGACGCCGCGCCCCTTCGACGCGAAGCGCGATGGCCTCGTGGTGGGCGAAGGTGCGGCCACACTGGTGCTCGAAGAATACGAACACGCAGTGACGCGCGGTGCGCGCATTCACGCGGAAATCGTCGGCTTCGGCTGCAATTCGGACGGCGCCCACATGACCCAGCCAACCGCCGAAACCATGGCCATCGCCATGAAGCTTGCTCTGCAGGACGCCGCCTTGCAGCCCGAGGCGATTGCCTATGTGAACGCACACGGTACATCCACCGATCTCGGCGACGTCGCGGAAAGTCGCGCCACCGCGCAGGTCTTCGGTTCACACATGCCGATCAGTTCGCTGAAGAGCTACATCGGCCATACGCTCGGTGCGTGCGGTGCGATCGAAGCGTGGTGGACAATCGAAATGATGAAGCGCAACTGGTTCGCACCGACGCTGAATCTGGATAACGTCGATCCGTCCTGCGCGGCGCTCGATTACATCGTCGGCGAGGGCCGCACGCTCGAAGCCGAATACGCGATGAGCAATAACTTCGCGTTTGGCGGCATCAATACTTCGCTGATCTTCAGGCGCGCCGGATGAGCCCGGCGACACATACCGCGCGCGGCCTGCGCCGTGTCGTCGTCACGGGCACGGGCATCGTGTCCTGTCTCGGCAACACGCTTGACGGCGTATCGGCGCGCTTACGAGCGGGACGCTCCGGCGTCTCGCGCATCGATGCTTGGCGCGAACGCGGGTTCGGGAGCCAGGTGGCGGGCGTCGCATCGGTGGACGGCGAGCCGCCCTTCGAACGCAAGCTCGAACGCTTCATGGGCGACACCGCCCGCTTCGCGTGTCACGCAGTACGCAGCGCGCTCGACGATGCCGGTCTCGATCCGGCCGCCCTGCATTCGTCGCAAGCGGGCGCTGTGATCGGCTCGGGCGTCGGGACCATGTCGACCTACGACGTCTCCATGGCCATCGCCACGGCGCGTGGGATAGACCGCGTGCCGCCGTACACGGTGCCGCAATGCATGGGCAGCACGACCTCCGCCAACGTGGCGCACGTGTTCGGACTTGAGGGCACGACTTACTCGCCATCGTCAGCCTGCACAACGTCGGCGCTCGCAATTGGCCAGGCACTGCAACTGATCCAGACAGGTCGGCAGCAGATCGTTCTCGCGGGCGGCAGCGAAGCGTTGCACGACAACATGACGCTGATGTTCGATGCCATGGGCGCGCTGTCACGAAGTTTCAACGACGACGCGGAGCACGCGTCGCGTCCCTACGACGTCGCGCGTGACGGCTTCGTGATGGCTTCGGGTGCAGGTGTGCTGCTGCTCGAATCGCTCGAACACGCACTTGCGCGTGGTGCGCGCATCCAGGCGGAACTGATCGGCTTCGGTCATTGCACCGACGGCGCCGATATGGTCGCGCCACGCGCGCCCGGCATTGCGCGTGCGATGCGCGAGGCGCTCGATGAAGCCAGTGTGCGTCCCGACTACATCAACACCCACGCCCCTTCGACTCCGCGCGGCGACCTCGAAGAACTGCATGCGTTGCGCGCGGTATTTGGCGGCGAGGTGCCGCCGTTCTCCTCGACCAAAGGACTGACCGGCCATCCGCTCGGCGCCTGCGGAGCGCACGAAGCCATCTACACGTTGCTGATGATGCGGGACGGCTACATCGCCGGGACCCGCGACATCGAGACGATCGATCCTGCGGTGGGAGATATGCCGCTCGTCCGGACGTCGCGCGAGGCGCGCGTCGAGACGGCCATGTCGGTTTCGTTCGGGTTCGGCGGCAGTTGTGCGAGCCTGATCTTTCGCGGCTGGAACGGCGTATGACGTTTCCGCTGACTTTAACAATTAACAAGAAGAGGAAAAACACAATGAGGAACGGTCTCATGCTGGGGGCACTGGCCGCGGTTGTGATTACGCAAGCCGGATGCGCGACCCAGGTCAGGTCGGTGCCGTTGCAATCGGCCGTGCACCAACCCGCCGGGGAAGGCAGCGTTGCTGTGTATTTCGGCTCGCAGGCGCATCCCGCCGTACAAACCCAGCTTGGCGAAACGACGTATTCGGTGCGGGTGGCCCGCGGTGATGGCGGCCCGGACGACTCCTGCGGCAGAGCGCTGGCAGAGGCTTTGACGAAGCTGCGCACCTATGCGCACGAACATGGCGCGAACGCAGTCGTGGATGTGCAAACGCGCTTCCACACCACGGAGACCAGTTCGGCCACCAATTTCACCTGCGGCGTGAGTCCGAGCGCTGCAGCCGTCGCCGTGCGAGGCAATCTCGTAGTGCTGCAAACCAACTAACCGCCTTACGAACCGCCGTACTAACTAGAACGAGGAACCTCCATGAAACGCCATCTCATGCTTGCCGCGCTGTGCGCCACGCTGGTTACGTCGCACGCTTTCGCTCGCGACTCCGTCGCCACCTATCCGGTGGATGCCGCACTGGCGAGCGAACCGGGCAAAGTCACGCCGGACGTCGCGCTGTACTTCGCCGGTCAGAGCCACGCGGCAGTCGCAAAGTCGTACGGTGCGGTCGCCACGAACAAGAAGACCAATGCCTTCGGCAAGAGCGATCTGCAGGCTTGCCAGCATGTGTTCCTCTCTGCCGTGATCGAGTTGCAGGATCGTGCGCGCCAGGAAGGCGGCAACGCGGTCATCAACATCAAGAGCAACTACAAGAACGAACTGACGGAAAGCCCCACGGAATTCACCTGTGGCGCAGGTGCGGTAATCGCCGGTGTGGCGCTGGTGGGCGATGTGGTGACGTTGAAAGGGCGGTAAAAGAAGGTATTAGCGAGGTGTTGCCGGTGGCGGCAAGCGGAGAATCATCCGTTTACCGCCCCACCTTTGGCAATGCCGTTGCAGTACAGGTGCGCAGCGCGTCAGCCCGCTTTAACAGCTGCGACGTTGACCAGCGTCTCGCGGCGCTTGCCGGGTTTCGGACGATGCAGGCCGATCCGCTCGAGCAGACCGAAGTCCGTCGCACGGCTCCACCAGAGGTAAGGCAGCGAAACATTGCGCGACGTGAAAGCGAAGCCCGCCTGGCGGATCATGTCGAGGTATCCGTCGGCGCTCTTCTGTACATGCATAGGATGACGGAACAACAGACGGATCACCCAGGACTTGATGTAGGCCTCGGTCGATTCAGCGAACAGCAGCACGCCGCCCGGCTTCAGCACACGGTGGAACTCGGCCAGCGCGCGCTCCTGCTCGACGAGATGATGGAAAGTTTGATGACAGAACACGATATCGACGCTCGCACTGGGCAGCGCAAGCTGCGCGCAATCGCCGTGCAGCACTTCGATGTCGGTCGCGCTGCCGGCGCTTGTGGCCTTGCAAGCGCGAGCGGCTTCTGCGGCGAGATCGAGCGAGGGTGTATGGTAATCGATGCCGATGATGCGGCTCGGGCGAAACGCTTCGGCAAGCAGACGAAACGAAATGCCCTGTCCGCAGCCGACGTCGGCGATGACGGGTGCGTCAGGCAGCGGTGTATCGATCAGGCCCTTCAGGTCGTTGATCGCGACACGCAAAACATGATGCTCCCAGGTATGGGTGCGCAGGAACCAGATTCCGAAGGCCGTTTCATGTACGAACGGCACGCGGGACAGTTCAGATGACGACATATGTTTCACCTGGCAATTCTGAATTTTGATTGGACGCAAGCCATTGTAATGGCAAGCGGGAGAATAATGGCTCTGAGCCCACGCGGGCGCAGTTCACTTCACTTTAGATAACCGTTTGAGGAAAGATTGAATTCCCTTCCATCGAGAAACATCGTCGACGTAGCGATCATCGGTGCGGGTCCCGCCGGCGCGGTCGCAGCAGCTTTGCTCAGAAAAGCGGGCCGCTCGGTGCTCGTCCTCGAGCGGCAGCATTTTCCCCGCTTTTCGATTGGCGAAAGCCTGTTGCCGCAAAGCATGACCTACCTCGAAGAGGCCGGCATGCTGCAGGCGGTCGTGCAGGCAGGCTTCCAGCACAAGAACGGCGCGCATTTCATCTGGCGCGACAAGTCGTCTGCGTTCGACTTCCGCGACAAGCATACGCCCGGATGGGGCACGACCTATCAGGTCGAGCGGGCGGTGTTCGACGACATTCTGATCGGCTGTGCCGCGGAGCAGGGTGCCGACGTGCGCTTCGGGCATACGGTACGGGCCATGCAAACTGGCGACGCGCCGGTGCTCGACGTGGTCGATGAGGAAAACCAGGCATATCAGGTGCAAGCCCGGTTTGTGTTCGACGCTAGCGGATTTGGCCGCGTGCTGCCTCGTCTGTTGAATCTCGAGGCGCCGACGAGAATGCCGACGCGCGCGGCCATTTTCACGCACGTGCGCGACGGCCTGACGCTTGATGCAACCGACCGCAACAAGATCTGCGTCGCGACGCATCCGGACCGCAGCGATGTCTGGTTCTGGATGATTCCGTTGGCGGGCGGGCGTTCTTCCGTGGGCTGCGTCGCGGAAGCCGAGTTCCTCGACAGCCCCGAGGAGGAACGCGACGAAAAACTGCGTGCATTGCTGCAGCAGGAGCCGACGTTCGCCAGGCTGCTCGGCAATGCGCCGTTCCTGATGCCGGTGCGTCACATTGGCGGGTATGCAGCGAACGTCGAGCACCTGCACGGGCCGGGTTATGCACTACTTGGCAATGCAGGCGAGTTTCTGGACCCGGTGTTCTCTTCGGGCGTGACGATTGCGCTGCGTTCGGCGCATCTCGCCGTGCAAACGCTGGAGCGGCAACTGAACGGAGAGCAGGTCGACTGGCAGGCCGAGTACGACATACCGCTGCGCAAGGGCATCAATACGTTCCGTGCGTTTGTAGAGCGGTGGTACACGGGAGCGCTACAGGACATCATCTTTTATCCGCGTCAGACGACGATGATTCGCCGCATGATCAGCGCGATCCTGGCGGGGTATGCGTGGGATGAATCGAATCCGTATGT
>Ga0302231_10000845_pt1 | contig 20891 bp, 19 predicted proteins | sample II_Palsa_N2_2_FD_193522 | JGI IMG/M metagenome (GOLD analysis project Ga0302231, IMG submission 193522) | Peat permafrost microbial communities from Stordalen Mire near Abisko, Sweden - II_Palsa_N2_2 | ecosystem: Environmental > Terrestrial > Soil > Palsa > Peat permafrost | place: Sweden...
ATTGCCGCTGGCATTACCGCTTTGTGGGGTCCGGCGCATGGTGGCGCCAACGAAGCGGTGCTGAAGCAGCTGAAGGAAATCGGCACACCAGACAAGGTCGAGACTGCCGTCAAACGCGCCAAGGACAAGAATGACAGCTTCCGCCTGATGGGCTTCGGCCATCGCGTTTACAAGAACTTCGACCCGCGCGCGAAGATCATCCGCGAAATGTGCCACAAGGTGCTCGAGGAACTGGGCGTCAACGATCCCCTGCTCGATGTGGCGATGAAGCTGGAAGAAGCGGCGCTGAAGGACGATTATTTCGTCGAGCGCAAGCTCTACCCGAACGTTGATTTCTATTCCGGCATCATCTACAAGGCGCTGGGCATTCCGACCGAAATGTTTACGGTGATGTTCGCCATCGCGCGGACCTCCGGCTGGATTGCTCACTGGATCGAGCAGCACGAAACACCCGGATCGCGTATCGGTCGTCCGCGCCAGATCTATACCGGTGCCGACGTGCGTGACTATCTGCCGGAAGCGAAGCGCTAAGCCTGTCTGTTGCGCTCAATCGATAGGAAAGAAAAAGCCCGGGTTTATCCCGCGCTTTTTCTTTAGCGTCGCCAGATACGGCACGTCGACGGTCAGCGCAAGGCCGCCGACAGTCTCTGCTCGAACGCATCGTCATCGTTTTCCGCGAGCAGAATTTCCACCTGGGTAAGCGTCGCCCGCCGCATGGGCGTGTCATCGGCGCGCCGATCGAGCGGTGCCTGACGCAGGCTGTCGCGCGGCAGAACGGTGAGATCGAACGGCAACTCGTCGGCGGCAAATAGCAACACGGGATATTCCGATTGCTCATCGCGTTTGGTTCGCAGCCGGCGGGTCTGTGTTTCGATCGGCACACCGTTGTCGAGCAGATATCGACCTACCGCATCGGGGTCATCGCTGAACACATGCAGACAAACGGCCGAGTGGGTATCAGCCGTACCTTCGAGCACGGCGCCGACCAAGCGCGGTTCGTACGCGGAGAGAAAACGCATGGCTTCGACCGCCGCTTCCCGACGCTGACGCAATGATCTTGGCTGACTATCGGCAAGAAACAGACGCTGATGCTCACGTAGCGCTTCTTCGATTTCCAGGTTACGTGGCAAGGCCTGTGTATCGAGAATGCCCAAGCGCTCGGCGGCCTTGAGCTTGGCGTGGTGAAAGTCGCGGATGCCGTGCTCGCTCATCAAGCGAGCGGCTTCCTGGGCAATGCGCAAACGGCTGCGCTGTAGCCGGTCGTGCGCGTGGATGCGGTGGTGTTCGCCTCGGGACATGACACGCTCCTCATCGGTAGATTGCCTGCAGTGCGGCGCTATCTGGATGGCGACACGCTGCATGGGCGATTTAGAAAATATCGTAGGCGTGCTGCTGGTCCTGTTCCTTCTGCTGAGTGGCCTGGGTACGCAGGCGGTCGACGTCCTCCACCTTGAAGATTTCGTTCATGCTGTTGGGGTCATCCGACGAGGTCGGCAAACCGCTGTCGCGGTTGATCAATACCGTACTGATCCCGGGCGGCATTGGCAACGTGTTCATGGGCAGGCCTTTCAGCACCTCGCCCATATAGTCCATCCAGATCGGCAGTGCGGCTTTGGCACCAAACTCGCCATGACCCAGCGACGCGTAATCGTCGAAGCCAACCCATACCGCCGTGGAAAGATCGCCGTTGAAGCCGACGAACCAGGCATCGCGATGGTCGTTGGTGGAGCCGGTCTTGCCGGCCAGATCGGTCCGGTTGAGGGACTTCGCCGCTGAACCGGTGCCGCGCAGGATCACGTCCTTCATCAGTGAGGTGAGCAGGTAGTCGTTACGAATGTCGATGACAAGTGGTGCCAGCACCGGAGGGTGCGCATTCTGATTGTGCACGTCGGCAGGCAAGACAGCGATGCCAACGCCATCGACGCTGCTGGCCGATGCAGGGGCTGCCGTTGTGGCTACCGGAACATCGTTGGCCGGCGTCTTGATCATGTCGGCTGGCGGTGGTCCAGGGGGGCTCGTATCCAGCAGACGCTCCTGGCAGTCGCGACAGGCGCGGGCGGGATTGGCCACGTAAACCGGCTTGCCGCTGCGGTCGTCGATCTCACTGATGAAGTACGGCGTGACCAGGTAGCCGCCGTTGGCGAACACCGCGTAGCCACGCGCCATGCTCATCGGCGAAACCGACGCGGTGCCGAGTGCCATTGACAGGTTGGGTGGGATGGAGTCGAGCGAGAAGCCGAAGCGGGTGACGTAATCGCGTGCATAGCGAACGCCGATGGCATCGAGCAGACGTACGGAAACCAGATTCTTGGACTGCACCAACGCCTCGCGCAGACGCATCGGGCCAGCGAACTTTCCATCGTCGTTGGACGGCGTCCAGATGCCGCCGGGTCGCGATGGATCAGGCAATGCCAGCGGCGCGTCGTTGATGATCGATGCTGGCGTGAACCCACGTTCGAACGCGGCCGAGTAGAAGTACGGCTTGAAACTCGAGCCAGGCTGGCGTGCGGCCATTACGGCACGGTTGAATTTGCTCAGCGAGAAATTGAAGCCGCCGACCAGTGCACGGATTGAGCCGTCCTCCGGATCGATCGAGGTCAATGCGGCCTGCGCACGGGGAATCTGGTCGAGCTGCCATTCGCCCTTTTCATCGCGAGAAAGGCGGATCACGTCACCGCGCTTGAGTACCTTGCTGACCGTGGTCGGCGCCGCGCCAACACGATCGTCGTCGATATGCGGGCGTGCCCAGCTCATTGCGGCCAGTTCGAGTTTCGCGCTCTGGTGATCGGCCAGATAAACCGTGGCCTCGGTCGCGTCGGCGGCGGTGACCAGCCCCGGCTGCATGCCCGAGATGCTGAAATAGCTGGAGAGCACGCGGTCGTAATCGGCTTCTCCGGCATCGGCCGCCAGATCCTGATGCGCCTCCGGGCCGCGCCAACCATGACGGTGGTCATAGATGCCTAGCCCGTTGCGCAGTGCTTCCACGGCCGCCTTCTGACGATCGCTTTGCAGGGTGGTCTTGACGACATAGCCCTCGGTCAGCGCCTCGTTGCCCAGTCGATCCAGCGCCTGCCGACGTACCATTTCGGCGAGATAAGGGGCGTCGACCTCGATGGTTTGCTCGTGCGGGAAAGCGTGGTTCGGCTCATCGATCGCCCGTTGATAGACCGGCTGGGTGATGTAACCGTGCTTGAGCATCTCACCCAGCACCCAGTTCCTTCGGGCGATGCCGCGTGCGGGGCTGTTGATGGGGTTCACCACTGACGGCAGCTGGAAGGTCGAGGCCAGCATGGCGCACTCGGCCACCGTCAGCTGATCCAGCGTCTTGCCGTAGTAATACTCCGCGGCTGCACCAACGCCATAAGCGCGATGTCCGAGAAACATCTTGTTGAGATAGAGCTCGAGGATCTGGTCCTTGCTCAGCTCGTGCTCGATGCGCAGGGCGATGAAAATCTCGGTGAGCTTGCGCGAGTAGAGCTTTTCCGGACTGAGGAAGATGTTGCGCGCCACCTGCTGGGTAATCGTCGAGCCGCCAGGGCCCTTGTCACCGCCGGTTGCGATGACGTGCCAGCCGGCACGGGCAAGACCGTGCCAATCCACGCCAGGATGATGGTAAAAGTCGGCATCTTCGGCCGACAGCACCGCGTGCTTGAGCTGATCGGGAACATTGGCGATCGCTACCGGGATGCGCCGGGTCTCGCCGAAACTGGCGATCAATTTGCCGTCTGCGCTCAGCACACGCAGCGGTACCTGCATGTGGTAGTCCTTCAGAACGGCTACGGCTGGAAGCCTTGGCGCGATCAACCAATACGCCACGCCAACCGCGATAACAGCAAGCAGCAGACCGGAAAAAGCCAGGATCAGAGCCCAGCGCAACAATCGCTTGAGAATTCGCATGGTGTGGGGATAGCGAGACCTGAGTCAAAACATGCCAGAGTATAGATGTAGCAATATCCCCGAATGAGCACGTCGCCGCCAAGCAAGGCGCGCGCCAAACAAGGCAAGGTCGCAATTGTGGCGGACATCACGACAATTAGTTGAGAAAGTGCACGTAGACCGTTGCTATTGCGTTAATTTTTCGATTTAATGCCATTGCGCATCCCTCCAGGATTCTGGTTAGGGGCGCCAAGTGGCAAGGGGGAAACACCGTGGGGCTTTTTACACCCAAGAAGCCGGCACTGATTGGTGTCGACATCAGTTCGACTGCCGTCAAGCTGCTGCAGCTCAGTCAGGCGGGCGGCCGCTTTCGCGTGGAACATTACGCGGTCGAGCCCTTGCCACCCAATGCCGTGGTCGAGAAAAACATCGTCGAGGTTGAAGCGGTAGGCGACGCCATCCGTCGCGCACTGGCTCGTTCCGGCTCCAAGCTCAAGCACGGTTCGGCAGCGGTGGCCGGCTCAGCGGTGATAACCCGCGTCATTCCGATGTCCAGCGATCTCTCTGAAGATGACCTCGAAGGTCAGATCCAGATAGAGGCAAACCAGTACATTCCTTACCCCATCGACGAAGTCAGCCTCGATTACGAGGTGGTGGGTCCGGTGCGTGACAACCCTGACATGAATAATGTGCTGCTGGCCGCCTCGCGTACCGAGAACGTTGATATGCGCGTGGCGGCCCTCGATCTCGGCGGCCTGATTGCCGGTGTGATTGATGTTGAAGCATTCGCGATGGAAAACGCGTTTGCAATGATGGCTGACCAGCTGAGCGTGGGGCGCGACGCGCTGGTGGCGGTGGTGGACATCGGCGCCACCATGACTACGCTGTCGGTACTGCGTAATCAACGCACCATCTATTCGCGCGAACAGGTTTTTGGTGGCAAGCAGCTTACCGACGAGATCATGCGTCGCTTCGGCCTGTCCTACGAGGAAGCCGGCCGCGCCAAGCGCAAGGGCGGCTTACCCGAATCCTACGAAAGCGAGGCACTGGAGCCGTTCAAGGAATCGCTGATCCAGCAGATCAGCCGTCTGCTGCAGTTCTTCTTTGCGGGCAGCGAATACAGCAAGGTCGACCAGGTCGTACTAGCCGGTGGTTGTGCCTCGATCGAAGGGTTGGGTGCGATGCTGGAAGAGCAGCTCGGCGTGCCCTGCATCGTTGCCAATCCGCTGGCGCGGATGTCGCTATCGCCACGGGTACAGGCGCAGTCGCTAGCGCAGGATGCGCCAGCGTTGATGATTGCGGTCGGCCTCGCCCTGAGGAGCTTCGACTGATGGCACACGTCAACCTACTTCCGCATCGTGCTGCTCGACGCAAGCAGCGCGAACGCGAGTTCTACATTCAATTGGGCGTCTCCTTTGCAGCCGCGATTTTATTTTTGCTGCTGTGGGGATGGTGGATGGGTGAGCGCATCGATAATCAGAACGATCGCAACACCATGCTCCAGAACGAGATAACCCAGGTCGACGTGCGCATTGCCAAGATCAAGGATCTGGAAAAAGTGCGCGACCATCTGCTGGCGCGCAAGCAGATCATCGAACAGTTGCAGGCCGATCGCTCGCAGATGGTCCACCTGTTCGACGAACTGGTCAAAACGATTCCGTCCAGCGGGCGGCTCACGGGCATGAAGCAGGATGGCCAGTCGATGTCGCTCGATGGCGTGGCGCAGTCCAATGCCAGCGTCGCTGAGTACATGCGCAACATCGAAGCCTCGCCATGGCTGGGTCATACCGAGCTGCGCAAGACCGAGAAAAGTGTGGAGGCAACGCGCATGCCTTACACATTTGGCTTGGATGTCGCGCTGAGTCGACCGAAACCCGATCAGGTGGATGACTCCAGTGCACCAGCTTCCGCAGGCTCTGCCGCCACGCCGGCCAAGTCGGCCAGTGTCCCTGCGACGGGAGGGGCGAAGCCATGAAGTTCTTCAATGACCTGCGTAATCTCGATCGCAACAACGTCGGTGGCTGGCCGCAGTCGGTCAAGATGTTCTTCACCGGACTGCTGTTCGCCGTCATCGTGCTTATTGGCTGGTATTTCTTTATCGGTGACCAGCAGGACAGCTTGACGGCACTGGTCGGCAAGGAAGATCAGTTAAAGCAGGAGTTTTCGACCAAGCAGGCCAAGGCCGTCAATCTGGAAGCGCTGCAACAGCAGCTCGACGAGATGCAGGACATGCTTCGTCAGCTGCTTCGTCAGCTGCCCGGCAAGACCGAAATGCCGGAATTGCTCGTCGATATTTCGCAGACCGCGCAGAGCGCTGGCTTGCAGACGGAACTATTTCAGCCGGGTCCGGAAACACCGAAGGATTTTTACGCGGAAAAGCCAATCACCTTGCGTATGACCGGCACCTATCATCAGTTCGGTACCTTTATCAGCGGTGTGGCTTCGTTGCCACGGGTAGTGATTCTGACCTTGCACGATGTTTCGCTGACGCCGAAGGCAGCGTCGAAAGGGGGCGTAGCCAGCGATGGCCAGCTCGTCCTGCAGGGTACGGTCAAGACCTATCGTTACCTCGATGATGAAGAGAGCACTACCACCATCAAGGCATCGGGCAACACCCAGGCGGGAGGGCAGAAATGAAAATGTTTGCTGCCATCAATCCGCTACGTGTTGTGCATGTTGTGCTGATGCTGGGGCTTGCCTTGGTTCTCAGTGGCTGCACGCGCGGCACCTCGGATTTGCGCGACTGGATTGCGCAGGAAAAGGCCAAGAAGGGGGCGCCGATCACGCCACTGCCGGTCATCAAGACTTTCGAGACATTCAAGTACGACGATCAGGACAAGCGCGATCCGTTCAGCCCGAGCTTGGCCGAAACCGAGCCGAGTTCCGGCAATAGTGGTCCGCGCCCAGATGCAAACCGCGCCAAGGAGCCGCTGGAAATGTTTTCGCTGGACAGCTTGAAGATGGTCGGTACGGTAGGCACCGGCGTCGGTACCGAAGTGCTTATCAAGGATCCGGGTGGAGTGATCCATCGTATCCACAAGGGTGAATACATGGGCCAGAACTACGGGCACGTCATCACCATAAGCGATGATCACATCGATCTGGTCGAGCTGGTATCTAACGGTAATGGTGGCTGGATGGAACGTCCCGCCAGCATCGCCCTTGCCGGGCAATAGGAATACAGGGGCTGATGCTATGACCAATCCAATCCAATCCTTTCGGGGCCGTGTCATGCGCCATGCGAGTCACTACGTATTGATAGGTTTGCTGCTTGCCGGCTCCGGCTGGGCCAGCGCCGCTTTGGCAGCAGGCACCACGCTGAAGAACATCAGCTACCAAGCTCTGCCGGGGGGCAACGTCGAGCTGAAGATGGACTTCGGTAACGGGCCTGTGCCGCAACCAAAGATATTTACGACGGGCAATCCGCCCCGTATAGCGGTTGATTTTGCCGACACTGATAATGCATCCGCACGGCATCTGAACATCGGGCAGGGTTCGACTTCGGGCGTCTCGGCGGTAACCGCTGGCGGCCGCACTCGCGTCGTGGTCGAGCTGATGCGTGAATCGACCTACCGCACTCGCGTCGAAGGTCACAGCCTGCTGCTGACCATCAATAACGGCGCTGCGGATCAATCCGTCACCACGGTTGCCACCATCGATCCGTCCAAGGCGCTTCCTTCGTCGATGAATGGTCCGGCGATTTCCAATATCGATTTTCGCCGAGGCCCCAACGGTGAAGGTCGCGTACTGATCAGCTTCAGCGGTTCCGGTGCCAACGCCCAGATGACGCACAAGGGCGGCATGGTGCTGGTCAATATCGATCACGCCAATCTGCCGCCCAACTTGGCGCAACGTCTGGATACGCTGGATTTTGCGACACCGGTGCAGTCGATTGTGACCAAGGCGGCCATAGGTGGTGGCGCGCATATCGAAATTGCCATCAAGGGTGACGCTGATACATCGGGTTATCAGACTTCCGATCAGTATGTGGTTGAGGTGTCGCCCAAGAAAACCGATGCCAAAACCGAAGCGTTGGCCAAGGCGGGTCAGGAACCGGTTTATACCGGCAAACGGGCCACATTCAATTTCCAGGACATTCCAGTACGTTCGGCGCTGCAACTGATCGCCGATGAATCCGGGCTCAATCTGGTTGCTTCGGACAGCGTCAGCGGTGGTGTCACGCTGCGTTTGGACAATGTGCCGTGGGATCAGGCCCTGGACGTCATCTTGCGCGCCAAGAGCCTGGACAAGCGTCGCGATGGCAATGTTATCTGGATCGCGCCACAGGCCGAGCTCGCGAAGTACGAGCAGGACATCGCCGACGCGAAGCTGAAGGCGCAGGACACAGCTGAGTTGGTCACCGATTACGTGCCAATTAGCTACGGCAAAGCATCTGATATAGCCAAGCTCCTGACTAGCGGCAGCTTGCAGTCAAGCGGTGGCGGGACCAGTAGCAGCAGTCAGCATGGCTTTCTGTCGGCGCGTGGCAGTGTCTCATTTGATATCCGCACCAATACGCTTTTGCTTAACGACACGCCGGAAAAAATCAAGCAATTGCGTGAGCTGATTGCTGTTCTGGACAAGCCGGTTCAGCAAGTGCTCATCGAATCACGTCTCGTGGTCGCCAACGACTCATTCACCAGAGACCTTGGTGCTCAGTTGGGTGTAAGTGGCGAGCGTGCTGTCGGTAACAAAAGTGTGATCGTGGGAGGAGGCATTCCAACAGTCACTGGCAACAGCAGTGAATACTTCAGCAACACGGCTGGCACGACTTATACAACGAATGGCCTCAACGTCAATTTGCCACTCACCAGCGCTGCAGGCAGCATTGGTGTGGGCATCATCGGCAAGAATTTTGCACTCGATCTGGAGCTACAAGCAGCGCAGACCGAGGGTCGCAGCGAAGTGATTTCAAGCCCGCGTGTGATCACGGCAAATCAGCAGGAAGCAGTGATACGTCAGGGTCAAGAAATTGGCTATGTGACCTATCAGAATTCCACAGGTGGTGGTACCAGCGGTACTGCAACCGTGGCCTTCAAGGATGCCGTACTTGAGCTCAAGGTGACCCCGACGATCACCGCGGATAACCGCATCTACCTGCTGATCAACGTGACCAAGGATGCACTCGCCGGCTACATTACGGTGCCTGGCAGTGGTCAAGTTCCTACCATCAATACAAGTTCAGTCAATACCTCCGCGCTGGTTGATAACGGTCAGACGGTGGTCTTGGGCGGTATCTATGAGATCAACAATTCCAACACGGTCACCAAGGTGCCGGGTTTGGGCGATATCCCCGGGATTGGCATTTTGTTCAGAACTACGTCGCGCAGCAACACCAAGGCCGAACTGCTGATCTTTGTGACGCCGCGCATTCTCAGCGAGACCTTGCAGTAAGGCCTCAATGCGTTTGAAAAAGAGGCGGCTTAGGCCGCCTCTTTTTTTGCTGGAACCGTTACTTTTGTCGGTCGATTAAACTTACGACGAAGATGATGGTCTGAAGGGCACCGCTCAATGATGCATTCAATACCTCTCTATTGATTGACTATCGGGCCCGTTTTGGAAATGGAGTGAACATGGCTACAGCTGAAACTTCGTCGATTAGCCCACTGCAGCAAGCGTTTACGGTGCTGCGCGAGGACTTGCAGCGGAGCATCATCGGGCAGCCGCATTTGATCGACTGTCTACTCGTTGCCTTGCTGGCGGATGGGCATCTGCTGGTCGAGGGAGCCCCCGGTCTGGCCAAGACCACGGCAGTGAAAGCACTGGCGGCGCGGATCGAGGCGGATTTTCATCGAGTACAGTTCACCCCCGATCTGCTGCCTGCCGATCTCACCGGCACTGACGTGTTCCGCCCGCAGAGTGGCAGTTTCGAGTTCGAGCGTGGCCCGCTGTTTCACAACATCGTGCTGGCGGATGAGATCAATCGTGCGCCGGCCAAGGTGCAGTCGGCGTTGCTTGAGGCAATGGCAGAGCAGCAGATCACCGTGGGTCGCAGCACCTGGCATTTACCTGAATTATTCATGGTGATGGCAACCCAGAATCCCATCGAACAGGAGGGTACCTTCGCTTTGCCCGAGGCCCAACTCGATCGTTTTCTGATGCACGTGACCATCGGCTATCCCGATGCAGCAGCTGAACTGGCCATTCTCAGATTGGTGCGCGAGCAGGCCAGCCATCGCGGTCAGGCGCTGGCAACGTCGCCTGCATTGCTGAGCCAGGCAGACGTCTTCGCCGCGAGGGAAGCGTCCATGGCGGTACACATGGCGCCGGCGTTGGAGGAATACCTGACACAGCTGGTGTTGGCGACGCGCGACGCTGGTCGTTATGGTCCGGAGCTGAAGCGCTGGATCGCCTGGGGCGGTAGCCCACGCGCTACTATCGCACTCGATCGCTGCTCGCGTGCCCGTGCTTGGTTGGCCGGTCGCGATTACGTTCTTCCAGAGGACGTGCACGGCATCGCACATGAAGTTTTGCGGCACCGTGTCTTGCTCAGTTATGAAGCCGAAGCCGAGGGCGTGCGTCCTGATCGCGTGATCGACCGTCTGTTGGATCTCGTGCCGCTGCCGTGAGTGCTGTGATGTTGCAATCGAACGATGGCGATGGTCGCACTCGGGTTTCACTGGCTGAGTTGATCGCGCTGCGCACACGAGTAGGACGTGCGAAGCTGGCAACGCTGGTCAGTCGTTCAGCGCGAAGCGGTCAGCAGTCCAGCCGTCTATACGGCCGCGGCATGGATTACGCCGAATCCCGTGTCTATCAGGCAGGAGACGATGTGCGCCGACTCGACTGGCGTCTCACTGCTCGAAGCGGCAAGCTGCACACCAAACTTTTTCAGGAAGATCGCGAAGGGTCATTGCTGATCCTCGTCGATACCCATGCCAGCATGCGCTTCGGCACACGGGTGCGATTCAAATCGGTGCAGACGGCCAGATTAGCGGCATGTGCAGCGTGGTATGCAGCGCGTGCCGGTGAGCGGGTTGGCGTGATGGCGTTTGGTCAGGCTGATTCGCTACTGCGTCCACAGGCTGGACCTCGCGGCGCATTGGCCGTGTGTGGCGCGCTGGCAGAGTGGGATAAGAGGCTGGCGTCCGATCGAACAGAATCACTGGCTGATGCATTGATGCGTGCAAACCGTCTGCGCTGTGGTGCCAGTCGCGTGCTGCTGATCAGCGACGGATTCAGCGGCGACGTGTCCACGCGGCAGCGACTTCTGGATCTCAGTCGGCACACTGCTGTAAGTGTTCTGGTGGTTGCCGACGCGCTGGAACTTGCACTGGTGCCACCCGGTCGTTATCCGTTGGAACAGACGGGTGAGCGTACTGAAGTGATCCTGCAATCCGAGCGTCAGCGTCGCGATTTTCAGCGTGCCATCGGTGCCGGACCAGCGCGACTCGGCGAGTTGGCGCATTCGCTTGGCCTGCGCTGGGGCAATGTCGACACTACCGCTGATCCGTTCGATGTAGTGGTCGGTGTGCTTGGCGCCAGGAGATCGGCGTGATAACTCTTCCATCCGCATCATCATCATCGACAGCAGCGGCAGCGCCGGGCCCGGTCTTGCGTGATATCCATTTGCCACCCGATCCATCATGGTGGCCACCTGCACCGGGCTGGTGGATGCTGGCGGGGCTTCTGCTCATGGTAGCGGCGCTCTGCGCTTGGTTGTGGCGGCGATATCGTAGCCAGGCTCAAAAACGTGAGCGCGTGTTGGCTGAACTCGATCAGCTGATGCAGCAGTACCAGCGAGACGGCGATCCGTCGACGCTCGCGAGCGGTATGCATCAGCTGCTGCGTCGCGTCGCGCGCCGGCACGATGTACTCGCCGCGCAACAGCGAGGCAACGCATGGCGGCAAACGTTGGCGCGCGTTCCGGTCGATGCAGGGACGCTGGATTGGCTGATGGCGCTGGAGCAAGTGATTTACCGCGCGCCCGTACCGTTTGATCAAGCGGCTGCATCGGCGGCGGTTCGGCAATGGTTGCGATTGGCATTGAAGCCCACCAAATGGAAGCACGCTGCGAGTGCACCGAGCAATGACGGAGCGCGGTCATGACGACGTTCGCGTGGCCGTGGATCATCGTGCTGTTGCCGTTGCCCTGGTTGTTATGGCGCTGGCTGCGGCCGGTGGCGCCGGGGCAGGCCTTGCATCTGCCACAGCCGGGCATCCGGTTGGCGCAGGCGAACAGCCAGTCGGCAAAAAGTATCGGTCCGTGGCTGCTGGTGTTGGCCTGGTTGAGCCTGCTTATTGCTGCCGCTCGGCCGCAGTGGATCGGGCCGCCAGAGGCACAGCAGCACAGCGGGCGCGCGTTGATGTTGGCAGTGGACTTGTCCGGGAGCATGCGTACCGAGGATATGCAGTTGGCAGGCCAGGCGGTCAGCCGTTTCGGTGCGGTCGAGGCGATTGCCGGCGACTTCATCAGTCGTCGGCGCGGCGATGAAATGGGTTTAATCTTGTTCGGCAGTCAGGCCTTTCTGGTGACGCCACTGACGTTTGATCTTTCCGCCGTGCGGGCGCAGCTCGAGGGTGCGACGGTAGGGCTGGCTGGCACGGAGACGGCTATTGGTGACGCGATCGCCGTGGCCGTAAAGCGCCTGTCGGCATTGCCGCAGCAGGCGCGTGTGCTGGTGTTGCTTACCGATGGCGTGAACAATGCGGGTAGCATTGCGCCGCGCGAAGCGGCGCGTGCTGCCAAGGCCGCCGGTGTGCGTATTTACACTATCGGCATCGGCGCCACCCAGATGCGCGTCGCGGGACTTTTTGGCAGTCAACTGGTCAACCCGTCGGCCGATCTGGATGCCGACATGCTGACCACCATCGCCAACGAAACCGGCGGGCGATTTTTTCGCGCTACCGACAGCAATGCGCTGGCCGATGCCTATCGCGCCATCAACGCACTGGAGCCGATGCCTCAACACGGACCGCCACTGCGACCACGGCATGAGTTGTTCCGCTGGCCGCTAGGCGTTGCAATTGCGCTTTTACTGATCGTGATCTTGCCCCGCCGGCTCAATGTAATGCGAGGCATCGCGCATGAATGAAGCGTTGCAACAGTTTCATTTTTTGCGACCACTGTGGCTCGTCGCGCTTGTCGCGCTGCCGCTGCTGTTCTGGTTCGGTATGCGGCGGAGTTCGGTGCCGCTTGAACTTTCCCGGTTGGTCGATGCCGAACTGTTGCCGCATCTGTTGCGTGGTCGCGCAGCCAATCGTTATATGCCAGCTGGTCTGTTCGCCGTGGGTTGGACACTATGCGCATTGGCGTTGGCCGGCCCGACCTGGAATCGTGTGGCGCAGCCGCTTTACGCCAGTCGAGCAGCCCAGGTCGTGGCGATATCGCTGTCGCAGCACATGCTGTCGCGCGACGTGGCACCGAGCCGGCTGGATCGAGCGCGCTACAAGGTGCATGACTTGCTGGCCAGCAATCGAGATGGCCTTAACGCGTTGATCGGTTACGCGGGCGAGGCTTTCGTGGTGGCACCATTGACCGCCGATGCCAACAGCCTCGGCGATTTGCTCAATGCCATGAGCCCCGACACCATGCCGGTGGACGGCAACGATGCGGCGCTGGCGATCCAGCGTGGCGCGGCGTTGATTCACGATGCCAATGTACCCGGCGGTTCGCTGGTATTGATTACCGATCAGGCCGATGCCGCCGCCGACGCGGCGGCTCGCGTGGCTGATGCCGCGGGTGTGCGGGTGTCGGTGCTCGGTGTGGGAACAGCGCAGGGTGGCCCGATACCCCAGGCCAGCGGCGGTTTTTTGCGCGATGAGCAGGATCGCATCGTTATGGCCGATCGCGATGATGCAGCGTTGGCGGCACTGGCTGCTGCGGGCGGTGGCCGCTACGCGCCGATGACGACGGATGCCGGCGACATCGATGCGTTGAAAAGCGAGCTGCGTGCCGGTCCGTCAATAGCCGCAGCCGGGCAAGTGGGTGACGAATGGCAGGATCGCGGTCCGTGGTTGCTGCTGCCGCTGCTGCTGGTTGTGGCGATGGCTTTCCGACGCGGTTGGCTGCTGTTGCTGCCGCTGATCCTGCTACCCATGCTGCCTGGTCGCGCCGAGGCTACCGACTGGCGCGACCTGTGGCAACGCCCAGATCAGCAGGCTGCGCAGACATTACGCCAGGGTGGCCCGGCCAAACAGGCGCAGCAGCTTGCACGTGATCCTGCTTGGCTCGGTGCGGCCGACTATCGCGCAGCCGACTACGCCGCCGCCGCCAAAACTCTGCAGCCGCTGCCTGGCACAAACGCGGCGTATAACCGCGGCAACGCATTGGCCAAGCAGGGGCAATACAACGAGGCGATCGATGCCTACCAACAGGCGTTGAAAATTGATCCGGCCAACGCCGATGCAGCCGCGAATAAAAAGGCCGTTGAGGACTGGCTGAAACAGCAAAAGCAGCAGGACCAGAACCAGAAAAACGAGAATCAGCAGAATAAAAACCAGCAGCAGAAGCAGGATTCGTCAAATTCGAAAAAGCCTGACAGTGATGGCAACCAAGGTCAGTCGAAGCCAGATCAAGAGGGAAAGGACGGCAAGTCCGATGCCTCACAAAAACCGGATCAAAAGCCAGCACCGGATGCCGGAAAGCCATCGGATAAATCGGGACAGAATGGCCAGCCTGATTCGCAGAAGCAGCCGTCGCAAGACCCATCCAAACTGGATCAGTCCAAGCCGGATCAATCCAAACCAGATCAAACGGGCGAGGATTCATCTGCAAAGAGCCAGTCCGCTGAGCAACCCAAGCCATTGACTCCACAGCAGCAAGCCGAGCAGAAGGCCAGTGCTGACAAGGCGCAGCAGGCTTTGCAGAAGCAGATGGATCAGGCGCTGGCTGGCCAGTCCAAAGATCAGCAGAGCAAGTCGCCGCCAACCCATCAGCTCGGCGAGATGTCGAAAGACGATCCAGATTCCAAGTTGCCGGCCGATCTGCGACAGGCCATACAGCGTGTGCCGGATGATCCTGGCGCGTTGTTGCGACGGAAGTTTCAACTGGAATACGAGCAGCGCCACGGCGGCGTGCCGAACGAGGATGATCAACCGTGATCTATCGACGACTCATTGCATGGTGCTTGCTCGCCTTGATGCTGATTCCGGCATTCGTCCATGCGGCCGACGTGCAGGCTACGCTGGATCGCAACAGTGTGGCGTTGGGTGAAACGGTGACGTTGAATCTGCGCATCCAAGGCGATGCCAGCAATCTCGCCATGCCCGATCTCGGCGTTTTGGGCAGCGACTTCGACATGCTAGGTACATCGCAAAACAGCAGCGTCAGCGTGATCAACGGTGCTGCGACGTCCGAGCTGATGTTGGGTGTGGTATTGCGCCCCCGCCATACCGGCACTTTGCAGATTCCCTCGCTTGATATTGCCGGAAGTCGAACGGCGCCCCTGCAACTGGAAGTAACGGCGGCGGATGCTTCGGATAATGTGGCCGCGCATCGTGATGTTTTCATGGAGTCGCAGGTCGAGCCGAATCAGGGCTATGTCGGCCAGCAGCTGAGCTACGTGGTGCGGTTGTTTTTCGCCACCACCATCAGCGATGGCTCGCTCGAAGCACCGCAACTCAATGGCATCCAGTTCAACAAGATCGGCGACGATACCAACTACTCGGTTGAGCGTGGTGGGCGTCAGTACCATGTACTGGAGCGGCGTTATGCGTTGATTCCACAGCATGCCGGTCGTGTCGAGATTCCCGCGCTGAATTTTCAGGGCGTGGCAATCGATCCGGCGGACCCGGACAGTTTCTTCGGCGCGCGCAAACCGGTGTCGGCCAGGGCGCCCGCAGTAACGATCGACATCAAGCCGACGCCCGTCGACTGGGGCGGTACGGCGTGGCTGCCGGCACGCCAAATGAGTCTTACGCTGGATGGTTTGCCGGATGCGCAGACTCCGGTGCGCGTGGGCCAGCCGCTGAATCTCACGATGAACCTGCAGGCGACCGGCTTGCCAGCGGAGGCGCTGCCAACGCTCAGCATGCCGCCGCTGGATGGAGCAACGGCATATCCGGACAAACCGACCACCACCAGCCGCAACGATGGCCCGTGGATCGTCGGCCAACGGCAGCAAGCCTTTGCGATCGTTCCCAACCGTATCGGTACGCTGACGATCCCCGCAACAACGCTCAAGTGGTGGAACGTGTTGGCCGATCGCATGGAGGTTGCGCAGATTCCGGCGCACAGTTTTTCCGTGTTGCCAGCGAGTAGTGGTTCGGACGTCCATACGGCCAATCCGACGACCGCAGCGATGCCAGCTTCAGCTCTCGCGCCAGTTACGTTAGCGAATGCACCAACGACACCATGGCGCTGGATCGCCATCGGCAGTATTACCTTGTGGTTGCTCAGCGTGATGGCATGGCTGATCTGGCGTCGCTATCAGCGTGAGCGTCCTGCATCGGTGGCGATTCCAAACGCGCCCAATGCATCGGCGCGCGAGCGTCAGCAAGCATTCCTCGTCGCCGCGCGCGGCAGCAATACGTCAGAGCAGGTGCGTAGCCTGCTGGCATGGGCACGCATCGAACGACCGGCAATCCAGCACTTGGGCGACTTGACCGCATTGCTGGGCGATGAACAACAACGCGCGGCCATTGCAAGCTTGCAGCGGCAGCATTATGCCAGTGCATCGATGTCGGGTAGTGATGCGCCATTGGCTGAAGTCTTCAAGCGTGGCTTTATCTGGCGTGTGGCCGACAAGGGCGATGAAGGCTCTGATCTGCCGCCGCTCTATCCCTTCAAACTGCATTGAGCGCGCCTTGGAAAATCGCTCGCATGGCATCGCTGAAGCAGCACAAAGTAATGTCAATGGAAGCATCATGGGTCGGCTCATCGCACAGCGTGGCAGCGGCCACTGCCGCCGCCAACGTTGCCGGATAACCGTAAACACCGCAGCTGATTGCCGGGAACGCAATCGTGTGCAGTTGATGTTCGCGCAGCAGACGCAGTGAGTTGCGATAGCAGTGGCTCAACAGCTCTGCTTCGTCGTGATCGCCGCCCTGCCAGATCGGTCCCACGGTGTGAATCACGTAGCGCACTGGCAAATCGAAGCCCGGTGTGATGCGTGCCTCGCCCGTCGGGCAACGCACACCCGGCGCGCTTTCCGGTAGTGCACGACAAGCGTTCAGTAATGCGGGTCCAGCCGCCCGGTGAATCGCGCCATCCACGCCACCTCCGCCGAGCAAGCCGGGATTGGCGGCGTTGACGATGGTGTCCACGCGTAGTTGGGTGATATCGGCGGTGACAACGGTGATGGGCATGGCTTCGGTCCTAGCTGCGCCGTATGCTTCAATCTCTGCAGAGGTTTTAAAAGCTCATGGCGAAGACGGAAGATATCTCCTTCGGCTACCTGCTCAACGATGTGACCTTGCTGATTCGCAAGCATTTCGATCGGCGTGCGGTGAAGTTTGGACTTACCCGTGCCCAATGGCGCGCGGTCAAAGTGCTGTATCACCGTGAGGGTCTGCGGCAAACCGAGTTGGCTGAATTTCTCGAAATGGAACCTATTGCCGTAGGTCGGGTGATCGATCGACTGCAGGCCGCTGGCTTCGTCGAACGTCGACCCGATCCGAAGGATCGCCGGGCCTGGCGCCTGCATACGACCGAACAGGCGCGTGGCGTTGTTGATGATATGGAAGTTATCGGGCGCGGCCTGCGCAAGGATGCCACCCGCAATATCGATTACGACGAGCTACAGCAGGCGCTTGCGGTGATCACCCGAATCAAGGACAACCTGCTGGCGTTGGACCAGCTCACGGCCGACGCTGAAAAATGATTCTATGCGGAGCCTGGGCATGAATCCTTGTGCATTGGCGGACTGATTCGGGCTCATTGGTCGCAATGGCGATGACACATGCTGACGCCAGGCCCGTACTGTCTGCGGCATTGACTGCCTCTATGTGGATCTTGCGCCGCCCAGCCCGATGAAGACGCTCGGATATCCAAAAGGAAACGGCCCGAAGGCCATTTCCTTTTGTGTGACTAGCGCCGCTGCATTATTCGCCGGCGCCGTCTTTATTGAACGCATCAGGTGCCGAACCAAAATCGCCTTTGGCATTGGCTGCCATATATGCAAAGGACGCATACACGGCGACATTCTGCGCCAGTTCCCTGGGGTCGATTTTGTCCAGCGTGTCGTTGGCGTTGTGGTGATAGTCGAAGTACATGGTGCCGTCCTGTGTCAGCGAGAGCGCAGCCATGCCCTTGTCGTGCATCTGCGACAGATCCGAGCCGCCGCCACCGGGACGATTTTCATCGTACGCCACGCCAAGAGGAGCCAGCACGCCGGCGATCTGTGCAATCGCTGCACGCGCTTCGGGCTTGACGCTGGCGCTCATCCGCCAGACCGGGCCGGAACCGAAATCGGATTCGGTGCCGAGCTGATGTTTCGCGACTTCGCTGGCATGCCTTGTTGCGTATTCTATGCCGCCATACAGGCCCATCTCCTCGTTGGCAAACGCAATCACGCGCACGGTGCGATCCGGCCGCTGCGGCATGTCATGGATCAGCTTGCCGGCGGCCATCGCGATGGCCACGCCAGCGCCGTCGTCGATTGCGCCGGTGCCCAGATCCCACGAATCCAGATGACCACCGATATCGACGATCTCCTCGGGGTGCTTCCGGCCGGTGATCTCGCCGATGACGTTGGCGCCAGTGAAGGTGCCGACGATGCCGCAATCCAGATCGAGCTTTACGTTGACCGGCTTGCCGTAGCCGAGCACGCGCTCAAGCTGGTCGGCATCGGGATTCGACAGCGCAGCCGCAGGAATCGCCTGTGCGGGATCTTTGAACATGGTGACGCCGGTATGCGGCGTGCGGCTATTCGCATCGGTGCCGGCCGAGCGCAGGATGAAAGCGGCTGCACCCTTGCTGGAAGCGATGGCCGGGCCGCCGGTGCGGATCGCCGAACCCATGCCGTAATCGTGGCCGTCCTTCTGCCGCGTCATGCGGAAACCGATGTAAACGATCTTGCCTTTCACACTGGCCGGATCGGACGCCTTCAGTGCATCGAGGCTGTCGAACTTCACGACTTCGGCAGTGAGGCCACCCTGCGGCGTTCCCGCGGAGAAGCCCAGCGCGGTCAGCGCCAGCGGCTGCGGGAACGGCGCGACGATGGCGCCGTGTTCGCTGCGGCGCTGCCATAGAGGATAGGTGACCGCCTCGGTATAGACCTTGTCGTAACCCAGCTCCTTGAACTTGGCGATCGCCCAGGCGCGTCCGCGCGCGTCGTTGACGCCGCCAGCAATGCGTGGACCGACCTCGGTGGTTAGCGAGGTGACAATCTTGTAGCCGGTGTCGTCGGTGAGCGCCTTGTCACGCAATTGTTCGGCCGCCTTTACAGTGGCGTCGGGAATTCGGGTATCGGTGGCGCTGGCATGACCAGCGTTTGCCAGCAGCAGGCTGGCAGCGAGAAAAGTGAGCGGAACGCGCATGGTGAGTTTCCTGACGACAAACCCTGATTATGGGCCTAGACAGCTCCTGCGCTTGAGCCATAAGTCATACTGGCGATCGCAAATGAAGATGGCCGCGCATCCCTGCGAATGCGCGGCCATCGAGAAGCTTTTGAAATCAGTTCGGGTCAGGGTTTGCTTTTCAGCAAATCGCGAATCTCGGTGAGCAAGACAACGTCGGCTGTCGGTGCGGCTGGAGCCGCTTCCTCTTTCTTCTGCATCTTGTTGATTGCCTTGACCACCAGAAAAATCGCCGCAGCGATGATGAGGAAGGTGATGACGGTATTGATGAAGTCGCCGTAGCCAATCGCCACTTCGGCAATCTTGTGCTTCGGATCGCTGTCATCACCCGGTTTGAGTACCCATTTCAGCTGGCTGAAATCGATACCGCCGGTAATCAAGCCGATGGGCGGCATGATGATTTTTTCGACCAGTGACGTGACGATCTTGCCGAACGCGGCACCGATCACCACACCAACCGCCAGGTCAACGACACTGCCGCGCATGGCAAAAGCTTTGAATTCCTGCAACATACTCATGCTTTTTCCCCAGGTTTCGGCCGAATGGCCAGTGGACTCTAACGCAACGTGGTGGGTCCGCCCAGTGTAGTTGCTGAAGAACTCAAACGACTCGGCTGACCAGCTCGGCGACGCCGACCAGCTCGGCATGAAAACTGTCGCCAGGCTGCAGTGCGGCAACACCCGCCGGCGTGCCGGTAAAGATCAGGTCGCCAGCTTTCAACTCGAATAGGGTGGAAAGCACGGCGATAATTTCCGGCACGGTGTGCACCATTTCACCCAGCGTGGTGTGCTGACGCCGGGTGCCGTTGACGTGCAACTGCAATGTCGTCTGGGCGTCGATGGTTACGTCGGCTGCCGCACGCAGCGCGGACATGGGGGCGGAGTGATCGAATGCCTTGGCCGTATCCCATGGGTTGCCCTTGGCTTTGGCCTGGGCCTGTAAATCGCGGCGGGTGAGGTCCAGGCCGACGCCATAGCCCCAGATCAAGGATAAAGACTGTGCGGGCGTCAGGTTGATACCACCGGAGCCAAGGGCCACTACCATTTCGACTTCGTGATGCAAGTCATTGGTGGCTTGCGGGTAGGGCACATCGGCGCCATCGCTGACGACCGCATCGGCCGGCTTGCAGAAAAAGATCGGCGTCGACTTGTCCACCGTCGAGCCCATTTCGCGTGCGTGCTCGGCGTAGTTGCGGCCGATGCAGAACACGCGGCGTACGGGGAAGCGTTGATCGCTGCCGATGATCGGCAGGGTGGTTATCGCGGGAGCGGGAATGATGGTATTCATACCGCCAAGCGTAGCAAACCGGATCGGCGTCGTCGTGCAATAGCTGCACCGTATAGTGACTTCGACAGCAAGCGGGATATTCTGAACGAGCGTGACGTCGGCATGTCGATCCGCGGGCTTGCCATTCGTCGATCTAGCTATAGGCCTAGCGTATGACATCTGTCATCGATGATGGCTGATGCTGCACCCTGATCGCGCTGGGGGCGATCAGGCAATCTTGCATGCCACAGGTTTGCTGTCGCGAGCCTGCGTTCAACGCATCACCGGCA
>Ga0302231_10000854_pt1 | contig 20694 bp, 19 predicted proteins | sample II_Palsa_N2_2_FD_193522 | JGI IMG/M metagenome (GOLD analysis project Ga0302231, IMG submission 193522) | Peat permafrost microbial communities from Stordalen Mire near Abisko, Sweden - II_Palsa_N2_2 | ecosystem: Environmental > Terrestrial > Soil > Palsa > Peat permafrost | place: Sweden...
AATCCGGCTGCAAGCACGACCGCGCCCGTCATCAGCAACCGGGGCGTGCTCAACGCGCGCAACAGCAGCACGGCAACCAGGCCGCCGCCCGTTAATGCAAACACAACCCAGCCGCCCGTCATGACGTCGTTGTCGCCCGTCACTGCGCGCGCAAGCGTCGGCCCCAACGACAGATAGAACCCGCCCAACGCCCACACCGCGACGTTGACCGGTGCGATGCGCAACATCGCCGCTCGCGCGGCCCGGGGCACACGCACGCGCGGCACCAGCGAAGTCAGCGTACCCGGGCTCCGGCTCACCGTCTCGGGCAGCATCCACACGCCCACCGCCTGAAGCACGAACACCGCGATCAGCAAGAAGTAGACGCTCTGCATGGGCGCGGGCGCATAGTCGACCAGCAAGCTCGTGCCAAGCGCGCCCACTCCCATGCCAAGCAGCGGCGAAAGCGTATTGACCAGCGAACCGCGCGTACGGCTGGCATCGAGAATCGCCGCGCCCAGCGCGCTCGTTGCTGTACCGGTTGCAAAGCCCTGGAGGACACGCGCCAGGATCAGCGTCTGGACGCTGTGGGCATCGGCGAAAATCAGCATGGCCACGACCTCGAGCACTACGCTACCGATAATCGCCGGACGCCGGCCAATGTGATCGGACAGTGACCCGGTCGTCAGCAGCGCGACCAGCAGGCTGAATGCGTAGACGCCGAATACCAGCGTCAGCGTCGCCGACGAGAATCCCCATGCCTCCTGATACAGCCGGTAAAGCGGCGTCGGCGCACTCGACGCGGCAAAGAACATTGCCGCAATGAACGCATAAAGCGGCAGCGCGTAACGTGTCCTGTCAGCGGTAAAACGAGGGACGGTATCGACGGCCATTGCACACTCCGGAAAATAAACGCAAAATAATTGCTTTAGCGAATTGTGCGCGTTGTCTTTCGTTAATGCAACTTTTTAGCTTTAACGAGTTTCATCGATACGAACGAGCAAGACGGAGAGGGACAGGCAATGACAGCAAGAGAAGGGTTGCGACCCGGAGGACGGAGCGCGCGGGTGCAGGAGTCGGTGCATCACGCAGTCAGGACATTGCTGGACGAAATGCCACGCGAGGAACTCACCGTGCCGCAAGTCGCGGCTCGCGCCGGTGTGACGCCGTCTACGATCTACCGTCGCTGGGGTGACCTGCCGTCCCTTCTCGCCGATGTCGCCCTGCAGCGTTTTCATCCGGATAACGGCCCGGCCGACATGGGCTCGCTGCGCAGCGATCTGGAAACGTGGGCGCAGGGATATCAGGAAGAGATGTCGTCGGCGCCCGGCCGCGCCATGACGCGCGATGTCCTGGCAAGCAACGATATCCGCAGCCCTGCCTGTCAGTGCGCGGCCATCACGCGCTCGCAGATCCAGATGATCCTGGACCGGGCGGTCGAACGAGGCGAAGCGCCGCCTGATGTGAATGCGGTGATGGATCAGGTGGTCGCGCCACTCATCTATCGCCTGCTCTTCGACGATGCCCCGATCGACCCGGCATTCGCCCGCAGTCGCATGGCGATGTTGCTGGCACCGGGTATTTCGCGAAATGCATCTGTTTAGGCATGCCGACCATAACCCATGATTTTCATACAGGGAATCGTCCTGCCGGAGCGCATAGGGCAAGCTCGAAGTCCCACATCAAATCGGTCAGGCGCGAAGTCATACCACCACAGGCGGGCGCGATTTATTCCAGAACGCGTTCACAAGGAATAAATCCGCCAGACCGCCAGTCTTATTGGCAGGTCTCGTCGACGCTGTTGCGCACGGAATAACGATTGGGTACAACGTACCCGTCCACGTTCGACGTCAAGAGGAAAGGAGATGCAACCGATTTCGCGTCATCTGCAGCTTGCGTCAGGCGTGGTTCTGCTGACCTATTTGTTCCTCCATCTGGTCAATCATGCGCTCGGTATCTGGTCGCTGGATCTGGCGGGACGCGGTCTGATGCTTGCGATCAGGCTCTGGCACAGCACGCCCGGTACGATCCTGCTCTATGGTTCGGCCGCGCTCCATTTTTCGCTGGCCTTGCGCACGCTCTACGGGCGTCGCCACTGGGTGCTGCCTGCCACCGAATGGATTCGCCTCTGGGCAGGACTCAGCCTGCCTCTCCTGCTGATCCGCCATGCAGTGGGAACCCGCCTCGCCGCCTCGCTCTACGGCTTCGAACCGGACTACGAAAAAATAGTGATTTCCCTGATTTCGAGCGGCACACAGGGTCTGCAACTTGCGCTGCTCGCGCCGGGCTGGGTGCATGGCTGCCTCGGACTCTGGCTACGTTTTCGCCACCACGATTTCATGCGCCGCGCAAAGCCCGCGCTGCTCGCCTTGCTCATTGGTTTGCCGCTGCTGTCGGCGGCCGGCTTCATGCACATGACGCGAACGGTGGAGGCGGCTAACGCCCACCTTCCCGCCCCTGATCCGACACTCGTCACGCATCAGGTCGCGCTGAATGATTGGCGTCGCGACCTCCTGACGCTCTACGCGTGCCTCGTTATCGGCGCCGTGGGCGCCGGCTTGCTGCGTAATCGGCTCCAGTCGACTCGAGCGCCGAAGTCGGGTTAAACCATCACTCGATGCCTCGGTCAGTCATCCACTGCAGTTGCGTACGCCTGCTACGGTTCGACGCATGCATTCCACGTTGCGTAGCTGATACGGCCCTCTGGCGCCACGCAAAATTAGCCGCAACCTCTGGCTCTTGTGCATCACACGGTGGCATCATTGTCCCCTCGCTTCTTCCACGAGCCTCTTGCGAACATGTCGAATCTGATCGTGCATGGCGGTGTCCCCCTACGCGGGGAGATCACGCCGTCCGCCAATAAAAATGCTGTCCTCCCCATCCTTTGCGCCACGCTGCTGACTGATCAGCCGCTGCGTCTTATCGGCGTACCTGAAATCACCGACGTCAAGAAGATCCTCGAGATTTTCCGTACGCTTGGCAGCAACGTGTCGATGGACTTTTCCACCGGCATCCTCGACCTGCATCATCACGCAACGACCTTCGACCCCGTCGCGCATCATTTGCCCGAGGAGATGCGCTCTTCCATCATGCTGGTGCCGCCTTTGCTCGCGCGTTTCGGCGTGGCGCGACTGGAAAACGACGTCAAGGGCTGCACGCTGGGCGTTCGCGAAATCGATCCCCATGTCGAGGTATTCGAACGTTTTGGCGCGCAGGTCGAACGCACGACCGACTCGCTCATCGTGCGAACTTCGTCGACTGCCAAGCGGATGACCGCGAATCATCACTGGCTGGACTATGCCTCGGTCACCACCACCGAAAACTTCGCGCTCTGCGCGGCGACGGCGGACGGCACGTCGACGCTGGTCAACGCAGCATCGGAACCGCACGTGCAGGAGTTTTGCCGCTTCCTCGCACTGCTCGGCGTACCAATCGATGGTATCGGCACGTCACGTTTGAGCGTCACGGGCGGCCGCAAGCTCAGCGGCGGCGAGTTTCGTTTCAGCGAGGACTTCCACGAAATAGCGACTTTCCTCGCGCTCGGTGCGATTACCGGCGGCGACATTGCGGTGAGGAATACCGCACCCGACCAGTTTCCGCTAATCGATCGGACCTTCGCGAAGTTCGGTGTGAACGTGGAGCATCGGGACGGCTGGTCGCGTGCGTTCCAAGACGGTCCACTGCGCGTGCGCCGGCCGTTCACGCAGAACATTCTCACCAAGGTGGAAGCCGCGCCCTGGCCGTATCTGCCAGTCGACCTGCTGCCCATCTTCATTGCGCTCGGCGTGAAAGCCGAAGGCAGCGCCATGTTCTGGAACAAGGTCTACGACGGCGCAATGGGGTGGTCAGTCGAGCTATCGAAATTCGGCGCGCATGTGTTCCTGTCCGACCCGCACCGGCTGATCACATTCGGCGGCCTGCCTTTGAGTCCCGCGAAAGTGGAAAGCCCGTACATCATTCGCGTGGCGATTGCGTTGCTGATGGTCGCGGCCAGCATCAAGGGACGTTCGGAGATCATCAATGCACTGCCGATCCGCCGTGCACACCCGCGCTTCGTGGAAAACCTGCGCTCGGTCGGTGCCGACGTGGAGTGGACCAGCAGCGAATGAAATAAGAGGTGAGACGCATCGCGGCCGGTAGCCGCGACACCTTGAAGCTTGAACCGTGCCGGCGTTAGTCAAGCATCCGCCGTCACGGCCAAGCGTGCATCAAATATCAATAGCCGAGCGCGAGTCCCGAGTTACGACGCGGATCGTTCGCGCCATAGAAACGATTCTTGCCGACCGGCTTGCCGCCCAGCGACGGCGCGCCCACCAGAATGGCCGCTACGTGGTTGAACGGCTGGGGCCCGGAGAACTTCTGCCCCCATCCTTCAAGGATCTTCTGCGTGTCGGGGCTCAGCGTGAAGCGTTCGAGATTCGTCGATTCCGGCAACCATTGCTGATGAAAGCGCGGTGCATCCACAGCCTCCTGAATGTTCATGCCATAGTCGATCACGTTGAGCATGGTCAGCAGCGTAGCGGTAAGGATGCGGCTGCCTCCCGGCGTGCCGACCACCATCACGGTCTTGCCGTCCTTCGTGACAATTGTCGGGCTCATCGACGACAACGGACGCCGTCCCGGACCAATCGCGTTAGCCTCGCCCTGCACCAGCCCGTACATGTTGGGCACACCGATCTTCGACGTGAAGTCATCCATCTCGTCGTTGAGCAGCACGCCCGTCTTGTTCGCCATCACGCCCGAGCCGAACCAGTCGTTCAGCGTGTACGTCACCGAGACCGCGTTACCCCATTCGGTGACCTGACGTCCCGTTCAACCGGGCCGCAAAGTGACCGCGCACAATACCAACAAAGATTACAAACGGGAACCCGCAAAAGCCGCAGTAGAAAAACCCGGACTAGCCTGCCTTGGATTGCTGGGCGCGCAAGTCAGTCAGCGACTTGCGCTGGCCGCCTTCGGCGTCGAAGTTCTCCGGCGCGAGCCATTGTTCGAATGCGGCGCGCACCGTGGGCCATTCTCTGTCGATGATGGAGAACCACGCGGTATCCCGTGTCCGCCCCTTGTAGAGCACGGCCTGCCGGAAGATGCCTTCGAACTGGAAACCCAGCCGCGCAGCCGCTTGCCGCGAAGGCGCGTTCAACGCGTCGCACTTCCATTCATAGCGGCGGTAACCGAGTTCATCGAACGCATGTTTCATCAACAGGTACTGGGCTTCCGTCGAGATCGGCGTGCGTTTGAGCAGCGGCGAGAACGCCACGTTGCCGACTTCGATAACCCCATTGGCCCGGTCGATCCGCATGAGCGACAGGGTGCCGATCGCGATTCCCCTCTTCAGGTCGATGACTGCATAGTGCTGGGGATCGGGACTGACCGCGGCCCGTTCGACATACTCGAGATAGCTTGCTGCGTCGTCGAACGGGCCTACCGGCATGTAGGTCCAGTCACGGCCATCCGGGGCTTGGCTAAAGGCGGCGAAGAGGTCGGCCGCGTGGTGCGGTTCGAGCGGCTCAAGCCGGCAATACTGCCCTTCCATGGGATCGCGCGGCGGGTGCACGCGCGCAGTCCAGTGGGGCAAGGACTCGCCGACGGGCTGCTGATACTGATTCAAGGTGCTGGGCATGACGGTTCCTTTCGGCTTGGGGCGGTCGTAGAGCAGGGGCTTACCCGAAAGGTGGCAAAACTTAGGCTAAGCATGTGCTAACGTACGCGAATCATGGAACCTTAAAAAGTGCCACATTCCCTATTTTTCATGGCTCCACGCTCGTGGCTCGGTCCGTTAGCGTGCACTTTTCCATTCCGCTCATGACAACCCCAGCTCCGTCGCCCGTGCCGCAAACCCTGCTTGAGGCGCCGTTCGCCAGAGGGCCCGGCGCGGCGCCCATGCAGCGACAGTTGCATCATCGCTTCAAGGAAGCCATCCTCGACGGCCACCTCGCGCCAGGAAGCCGCCTGCCAGGCTCACGCGCGCTGGCTGAGGAACTCTCGATCTCCCGTAACACGGTGACCGCCGCGTACGACCTGCTGGCGGCAGAGGGATATGTGCAACCTGACCGGCAGGGCACGCGGGTAGCGACGTTGTCACGTCCGTCGCCATTGCAAGGCAAGCGCAATGCGCCGGCAGCACCGGCCATTGCGCACCGGCTGACGCGCATTCAAGCCTGCGCGCCACCCGCTGAGGGCAACGCCGCGTTGCGTCCGGGTGTCCCCGCCTTATCTCATTTCCCGCTGGCCGCATGGCGGCGTGCGATCGATCGGGCGATTCGAAACGCAGGGCCATCGGCTCTTGGTTACGGCGATCCTCCGGGTGAGCCGGCGTTACGTGCGTCCATTGCGCGGCATCTGGGTATAGCCCGGGGCGTGCGTTGTGAGCCGGATCAAGTCGTGATTACCGAGGGTGCGCAAGAAGCGCTTTCGCTGTGTGTGCGCTTGCTGACCAATGCCGGCGATACGGCGTGGATCGAAGACCCGGGTTATCGCGGAGCGAAGGCGGCGATGCGCACGGGCGACCTGCGCATGGTGCCGATGCGCGTTGACGCAGATGGTCTCATCGCCGATGAAAGCGACTGGGAGTCGCAGCCGCCCCGGCTGATCTACACCACGCCATCGCATCAATATCCTGCGGGCGCGGTGCTGACCGTCGCGCGCCGCCTTGAGCTGATCGCGAAGGCGCAGCACCATGGCACGTGGATCATCGAAGATGACTACGACAGCGAATTCCGCCACGCGGGCGAGCCTATTGGTGCCATGCAGGGTTTGGTGAGGCAGGCGCCCGTGCTGTACGTGGGCACGTTCAGCAAGACGATGTTTCCGTCGTTACGCCTGGGGTTTCTGGTCCTGCCCGAGACCCTGGTGGCGCAAATGCGCACGCCGCTCGACGACATGCTGCGAGGTGGTCACCGCTATGAACAGCTCGCGCTGGCCGAGTTCATTGAAAGCGGCCAGTTCAGCCGGCATCTGGGCCGCATGCGGCGTTTGTACCGTGATCGGCAGCATGCGTTGAGAGAAGCGCTGACCCGGCATATGCCTATGACGCATGTCATTGAAGGCGGGTACTGCGGGTTGCACTTGACGGTACGGTTGCCGGCGTGCTATCCGGACCGTGACATCGCCGATGCAGCCAGGAAGCGCGGCATGGCGCCCGCTCCGCTATCCAGTTTTGCGTTGCAGCCCATGCCCGAGGACAACGGTCTCGTGCTCGGATATGGGAATACGTCGGCGGAGTTGTTCGAACCTTTGGTCCGGCTCCTGGCTAAGCTGATTCGTGGGGCGAAGGTTTAAAAGCGGTGGTTGGAGTGGGCATGGTTCAGCACGCTCTACACCAATACATCCGAGAACACCCGGTTAGCAAAGTGGTTCGAATCCGTACTGCCGTTCAACACACCCACGGTCTTCAAGTCGTCCGCGTACAGCGCGATTTCCTTCTTGAACGCATCGCCGCTCGGATGATGATGATCCGTATGGCTCTTCAACATGGCCGTCAGTTGCGCGACGTCTGCCTGCGGCGCGTATTGCGCGAAGATAGTCGCCGCTTCCGCGGGATGGTTCGCCGTCCATTCAGTTGCGTCGAGCAACGCTTGTGTCAACGCTTGCGCTGTCGCACGATCCTTCCTCACCAGCGTCCCACGCACGCCGAGCACGCAACATACGCGCGTCTGATACTCGCCGCACAGGTTGTTCGATACTTCGTACAGGTGATCCGATTCCCGCAGCATCCAGATGGTTGGATCGCCGTCTGCAACCGCGTGGACCTCGCCTTTCTTCAGCGCCTCGCCCAGCAGGTTGGCGGGATACTGACGCCACTGAACGTCGCTATCCGGATCGATGCCGAGTTTCTTGAACGTAATGGCGAAGAAGTTCTTGGTGGGACTCGCCATGTCGCTCACGCCTATTATCTTGCCGCGCAAGCCTTGCAAATCGACAATTCCCGAACTGCGCGTCGCGAGCAAGCGCATGCAGCCGCCGTGAATCCCGGCAGTCAGCTTGACGTCGAAGCCCTGCTCCAGCGGCTTGATCCAGCGCAGCGCCATGCCAATCCCGGCATCCGACTTACCCGTCGCAATGGCTTCGAGCAACTGGTCCGTCGACCCGGCGAAGTTGATCAGCTCAACGTCCAGGCCCCGCCTGGCGAAGAAGCCTTGCTTGAGCGCCACCGGTACCGGCGCCGTACAGATCGCACCGGCATTCCACGACAACTTCAACTGCTTTAACTTGCCGTCGTCGGCACGGGCAGGCAATCCGGCAAGGCCAAACGATGCCCCACCCAGTGCCGCTGCTCCGGCAGTCCACGCGGTCTTTCGCAACCACGCGCGGCGCGATTTGTTCTCTGGCACAACGGCTCTTTCGCCACCCTCGGCATCAGGACGATTCATCAAACATTCTCCACAGGTCGTTCGTTATTGATGTTTTGTTTGTGCGATTTTGGTCGGGAAACTCGCTTGTAACGTCAAGCAACCAGACCGAGTAACGCAAGCACCTCACGCCGGAGTTCAACCAGCTTGGGATCGTCGCGATGACGCGGATACGGCGCGTCATTACGCACTTCAGCCGTCACGCGTGCCGGACGTTCGCTGAAAACAATCACCCGGTTCGCAAGGAACAACGCCTCTTCCACATCGTGTGTCACAAGCAGGACTGAGAAGCGCGCGTCCAGCCACAACTTCACCAGTTCGCCTTGCATGCGAAGCCGCGTCAGGGAATCCAGCTTGCCGAACGGCTCGTCGAGTACGAGCAACTCGGGATCGTTGACAAGCGCCCGCGCGAGCGCAACACGCTGCGCCATACCACCGGACAACTGATGCGGATACGCAGCCTCGAAATCAGTCAGACCGACCAGTCGCAACGCGGCATCTATACGCTGTTCCGCCGATCGCTCACCTTCGGGACGAGGCTCAACCGAACGCACCCCGCTCCACGGAAACCGCCGGCGCCTGCGCTGCGCCTCGGGTCCAAGGCCGACGTTGGCGCGCACCGTGCGCCATGGATACAAGGTCGGGTCCTGGAACACCACCACGCGCGACGGGTCCGGACCACGTATTGCCACTCCGTTCGATGACACCGTGCCAAGCGCGGGTACATCGAGTCCGGCCACGAGTCTGAGCAAGGTCGACTTGCCGCAGCCGCTTGGGCCGAGCAACGCGACGAATTCACCCGGGGCGACCGAGAAGCTGACATCGTCGAGAACCGGCAGCGCTGCGCCGTGCAGCGAGAACCGGTGACTGACATCGCTGACATCGATACGTGCGCCGCTTGCCGCAGTCTTGAATGCCGGTTGCGCTGATTGCGGTGATTGAGCAATGCCTTGCGTGCTTACCATTTCAACAACCCCTTCTGCCACGCGAGTAACCGGTCTCTAAAGCGGAACAGCAACGTGATCAGCCCGGAGCACATCAGCGCCATGACCAGCAGCGCCGCGTACATGTTCGAATAAGCCGCCCATCCCTGCGCCCATTGCAAATACCAGCCGAGCCCTGCTTTGACGCCCATCATTTCCGCGACGATCAGCACGGAGAACGACGCACCCAGTCCCATGAAAAGTCCGACGAACACGGACGGCAACGCCGCCGGAATCGCAACCTTAAGAATCAGGAAGCCGGGCCGTGCGCCCAGCGTGCGGGCGATGTCGTAGAACGCGCTGTTGACGCCCGCCACGCCCGACCAGGTGAGCACGGCCACGGGAAAGCCGGTGGCGAGCGCGATCAGGAACACGCTGGCGCTGAAACTGGACGGAAAGAAAAAGAACGCCAGCGGCAACCAAGCGGTAGCGGGCAACGGACCGATCAGCCGCAAGACCGGATGCAGCCAGTACCCCACCGCTCGCGACCAGCCGATACCAACTCCCGTCACAAAACCTGCCACGGCTCCAATCACATAACCGTAGGCAAGCAATCCGAATGAATGAGCGACGCTTGAACCGAGGCGCGGGAAGTCATCGAAAAAAACGGCGATCAGCGCTTGAGGGGGAGCAAAAAACGGCCGGGGTAGCCATTCGAGTTTCGCGGAGAGTATTTCCCATGCGGTCACGCCCACCGCGAGCGCAACGAGCCAGGGCATGGCCGTAAGCCAGCGTTCAGCGCGTGATGGAGACGCATCAGGTTGTCGCGCCAGGATGCTTCTGCGCGCCGCCACGCCTACCAGGAGCCCCGTCGCTGTGAGCATCAGTTTGAGGACCAGCAGATCACCGGTGTGGGGCCACTCGTCCGCGTCAGGCCACCAGCGCGTCAGGCCTGCGCTGACGAGCCATGCCAACGCTGCGAGCCACGCTGGCAGCAGGCTCGGACCGGCCTGGCTGACAGACGCTACGCTCACACGTGAGGGTTTCGTTCGGTTACCCGCCGCGTGCGGCTGAAATCCGACGCCGGGGTGTCCGGAGGCTGGGTCGAAATGAGGAGTGCCGGACATGATTGGGAAGGCCCTCGTTACGTTGAAATAAACCCTGTGCGATGGCGCCGGGTAGTGCGACGCCGCGTTGCAAAGCAACAAACGTCAAGACTAGCGATGCTTCGGCCTCTTAACAATTATTCGTTCGCGATATGTTTATGAGGCCACGCGCTTTATCGATTGCATGACTATTCGACGATGTCGGCCTTCTCGCCTTGCCACACGCTATGCGCATAGAGCGTCTCATTGAAGTCGGGAGGCACCGCGCCGTTCAGGCGTTCCTCGTGTCGATCGAGATCGGCGAGAAACAGATCGCGGCTGATGCGGCTCACCACCGCCGGGATATCGCGCTTCATGCTCGGCACGTCGCCTACCGGCACGCCAGAGCTGACGAGACCCGCGGGGTTGTATACGTGAAGGTTCGCCAGATAAGGCGCCGTTCCAGGGATTTTTTCCAGATACTCGAGCGCCGTGCCGAGGTAAGGATGCGCGCCAAGATAGTCATCCTGCTCGTTATCCGCGGGTACGTACCGGTCGCGCCACAGCAGGATGTCCTTCGACACCGCTGAAAGCTCGGGGCGCACGGCCGGGTCGACAAGATAGCCTGTACCCGCGATTGCAAAATCGAACCGGAAGTGCTCATTGCCCACCTGCGCTGCAATATGGCCACCCTCCGCGCTTGCCTGGCGCCAGGTCGCGCCAAGATGCAGATGGAAGTTCGGATGCTTGGTCACACGTTCCACGGCATCGACCGGCGGTGTCGAGCCTGCGTTCCGGAAGCGCAGCGCCTGACGCCAGCGCAAGGCGTCCGGTAACGCGGGATAGTTGTCGTACGCACCCGGATACCCTCGAGTACGGGTAATAGGCACGGCGGGAATCGCAGCGCGGCGCACAAAGAGATGCACCTGCGCGGCGCCTGCTTCCAGCGCGGTAGCAGCCGCGTCGAAGGCGGACGCCGCACCGCCGATCACGGCTACCACTTTCCCTTTGAGCAAGTTGAAATCGATAGCCTCGGAGGTATGTGCGTAGAGCGAGCGCGGCAAATTCTCGTGCAGCACGGCCGGTATCTGTGCGGCGCCGTTGCCCGCTACCCCGTTGCACAGGATGACCTTGCGTGCCGTCTCTACGTGCTCGTCACCTGCAGCGTTCAGCAAGCGCAACCGGAAATGAGTGTCCAGGGGTTCTATCCGCGCGAGACGCGTGGCATAGCGAATCGGAATCTTTAGAAAGTGTCGATACCACCCAAGATATTCGGCCCAGCGAGCACGGGGAATCCGGTCCATCTCCGCATAGGCCGTCGCGCCCCAACGCGCTTCGAACCAGGCCTGGAAGCTCAATCCCGCGACGCTGAGTTCTGGCCCTGTCAGCGTCTTCGGCGTACGCAGTTTGTTCATGCGCGCCCGATTGAGCCAGACACCCGCGCCTGCTTCGTCGGCGGCCGCATCGATCACGGAAACCTTGCCGATACCCGCGCGCCGCAGCGCAAATGCGAATGCGGCGCCGGTCTGTCCACCGCCGACGATCACGACGTTGTGGTCGATACCTGCCCGGTCCGGCACCCAGTTATCCGGGTCGGGACCTAGCAGGCGCAGCGTATCGAGCGCGTTGGCATCGAGATTGGAGGGGCTTGTCATTGCGCGGGTTCAATCAGGAAATGGAGGGATGATCGAGATATTGAAAAGGGACACGCGCGCTGGCAACCAAGCAATTCAACTTTGCTTAGACGCTTTTTACGGAATGGAACGGCCGGCGAAGCTGCACTTACTTCAATGCTTGGATTATGCGGTCTCTATTCGGATCGAGTTGCATCGGTTGGGCGAGAGGCCGGTGCGGCGTGACCGGCCCTGCACGTCACTTGGACGAATACTCCTGATGCCAGGCAAGCAATTGCTTTGAGGGAGGCATGTGCCACTTATTGCCTTCATCGATGAGAAAACCACTCCGGTGCCACTCCTTCACGATCTTGTCGAGCGCCGCCACGGTGTCTGTCTCACCCTTGCGCACCCAGATCACCGACGGCGACGGGATCAACTGGTCAGCGATAGGTGACTCATAGTCCTGCCACTCGCCCGAGGCACCGGTGAGGCGGGCCTCAATGCCGGGCGTCACATGCACCGACGCTACGCACGTCCCGCCGCGCAGCGCCAGCAGCGCTTCGGGCATGCCTTTGAAACCCTTGACCTGTGCCCCGTATTGTTCAATCAGCGGCCGCGTGTAGTTGCTGCCTTGCGAAACGCAAACAGGCTTGCCGCGCAGGTCGTTCCAGTCATGAATACCTGACCCCTTGTGCACCATCGCCGAGCCACCGATCTCCTCGAACGGCGTGGGCACATAACTCAGTATCTCGTCACGCTCCTTCGTGTACTGCATGCTCGCGATCAGCGCATCGACCTTGCCCTGCTGAAGGAATTGCACGCGGTTCGGAGGCGTGACTTCCACCGCTTCAAACTTTACGCCAAGGCGTCTGGCGAGGTCTTGCGCAAGTTCGACGTTGTAACCAATGGGTTTGCGAGTCTGCGGATCGAGCGAACCGTAGGTACCGTCGAGCACGACGCCCACGGTTAGCGTGCCGCGTGACTTGATCCGCTCGAGGGTGGCATCGGCGTGAACGGCTTGCGAGAGCGCAAGCGCGGTCAACGTAAAGCTTAAGCAGGTGGCGAAGCGGAATCTCATTGGCTGGGACTTTCTGTGGCGGGTGCATCGATACGGAAAACAGCAAGTTCGTCCGGTGCGCACTGCGCGATCAGACCGATCTCCCAGTCGAGATACTCGCGAGCGGCGTCGAGGTTGCCATCGTGACGATCGTGGACAAAGAACAGATAGTCGATACGCGCGGCATCGGCAGGAACATCGGGCGTAGATGCCAGCGGCAAGCCCGCTTTTTTCCAGGTGTCGATTCCATCGTCGGCGAGATAAAGCGAGGTGAAACCCAGTTCGCGCAGGTCGGTTGCTGCAATGCCTGCTACCGCAGGTTCGTCCGCGAATAACAGCAACGTGTCGTTGGGTGCCGCCTTAAGCGAGGCGAGCGTTTTCGCGAGTTGCGGACGAATCGACCAGTGTGCACCAGCAGCATGTTCTCGCCGATACGCCGCACTCGATCGCAAATCGAGCAGCAAGACATGGCCTGTTGCGGCTTCGCGTAACGCGGCTGTGTCGAGCAGTGGCAAGGACGATTGCGCCGATGCAATTCGCTTGCCAATGTGCAGCGTAGTTGCATTGGCGGCATCGATCAACGCGGCCTCAAAGCCTAACTGCACGAGCCATGTGGCAATCACGGGAGCGCGCACGCCGTCGTAGTCGACCAGCAACACGCGGGCACGCCGCACGCCTATGGTCTGGTCGGTCGCTTGCACCAGTTGTCCTCCGGGCGCATGGACGGCGTTTGGCAGCCCGTCGCGCGCGAATTCTTCAGGCGTACGGACATCGATCAGGAAGGTCGTCCGGTGCGGATCAGCAAGCCATTCTTGCGCGGCCGAAGCATCGAGCGTCGCAACGAGGAAGCGCGCAGCAAGCTTGGCCGCGCGCGCCTGCGCGTCAGCAACCGCCGCTTTGTTCAAACCCTCCGGATAGCGGCGCTCGCTGCCATGCTCAAGCTTGAGTCCCGCGAGCGCCCAGCCTTGCGTGCCATTCTCCAGCGCGATCACCGGATTCGGCACGCCAAGATTGCGCAAGGTCTGCGCGCCGATAATGCTGCGCGTGCGCCCGGCACAATGAATCACGATCGGTGTAGCAGGGTCGGCAACAAGCGTTCCGATCCGATACGCCAGCTCGCCGTTTGGCACGGGAACAGCGCCTGGGATGGTCATCTTCCGATGTTCATCGAGCGTCCGTCCGTCGAACAACGCGTGCGCCCGTCCTTCCTCGATCAGAACCGCAAGCGCTTCCGGCGACAGATGCGGCGTTCCATACGCGTGTTCAACGAGTTCTCCAAAGGTCTTCGACGGCAGGTTTACGCCTTTAAATAGCGTATAACCTGCCGCCTGCCAGCCGCGGGCGCCGTCGCGCAGGATCGATACATCCGTGTAGCCGAGCGCGCCCAGACGACGTGCTGCGAGTACCGCGATGCTTTCGTCATCGTCAAGCAAGACAATCCGCGTGTCGGGTCTCGGCACCAGTCGCGGCGCATCAATCTCCAGCCGGCTATAGGGCAAAGGGATCGCGAAGAACGGATGCCCTTCACCGAATTGTCCGGCTTCGCGGACATCGAGCAAGGCAATTTCGGCTTCGTCGTTCAGCCATGCGCGGACAAGGGATGCATCGACGAAAGCTGTGTCGTTTCGGATTGAGGTCATGGGAGAAAAGCCGGAATGAGGAATGGACAGCGTTCAGGACAACACGCTGCGAAACGCTTGTGCGAGGTCGAGGATGAGATCGTCCGCATCCTCCAGCCCAATATGCAACCGGATCACGGCTTCCTGTGCCTGCCAATAGCTATGGGAACGCAAACGTCGCGGCGGCGCGACTAGGGCTAGGCTTTCGTAACCGCCCCATGAGGCGCCAATGCTGAATAGCTGCAACGCGTCGATAAAAGCAGCAGCGTGGCTGGCATCGGCGTCACGCAAGGCGAACGAGACGAGCCCGTTCGCGCCATGGAAATCGCGCGACCACAACGCATGTCCGGGATCGGTAGCCAATGCCGGATGGAAGACACGCGTGACCTGGCGCACGCGTTGCAGATACGACGCGACAGCAAACGCGCCGCGCGCGTGTTGCGCGAGGCGGACAGGGAGCGTACGGATGCCGCGCAATGCGAGATAAGCGTCGTCGGCGCTAACGCTCAGGCCCAGCGCGTCGTGAGCCTCTCTTATGCGCTGCCCGATGGCTGCGTCAGCAGTCGATACCACGCCCTGCATCAGGTCCGAGTGTCCGCCCAGATACTTCGTGACGGCCTGCACGGAGATATCCGCGCCCAGCGCCAGCGGTTGATACAGCAAGCCCGCCCCCCACGTGTTGTCCGCGGCGAGCAAGACGCCTTGCTCGTGAGCGAAATCCGCAAGTGCAGGGAGATCAATGATCTCGTATAGAAACGAACTGGGTGACTCTGCGTAAATCAGGCGCGTGTTGGCCTGAAGCAACTTACGCGGCAAACCATCCGCTGCGCTGAAGTAAGTGAATGTTATACCCAGCCGCGTAAGTAGTGGCTCGATCCGCTCGCGCACAGGCCCATAAACACCGTCGTGCACCAGCACGTGATCGCCCGGCGACAACAAGCCGATGAACACCAGTGAGATTGCGGACAAACCCGAGGGGGCAAGCTGCACGTCACGTGCCCCTTCCAGTTCACCAATAGCCGCTTCCAGCGCCCGATGCGTTTGCGTGCCATGCCGTCCGTACGTGCTGACCGCCTCACCGGCGTCGCGCCGTTTATGCAGGGCCGCGCGGCTGACGTGCTCTCGAAACGCACCGTGCTCGTGCGTTCGACCGGCACATTGACTGGCGCGCTGCCATCGATGAACGCGGGCGCACCGGCACGGATCAGGCGCGTGGCCTTGCGTAGCAGAGGCGCAGTCATCAGCCAACCGCCTGCGTGCCGCGTTGCATGTGGGTCGTGTTGTAGCGCACCACATGTCCGGTATCGAGTTCATAACCGAGGCGGCCGGAGAGCGTTTCCAACGGACGCCCATAGAGATGAAAATGCAAGGTGGGCGTAGCACCCGTTACGTGGATGCTATGAATGTCTTCAGGCAGGAACGCGATCGGTGTACCCGGACGTACCACGACTTCGCGCTCGAGATCGAGCGTGGCGCGTTCGGCGTTCGTACCGTCGTCCGTGCGCTTGTACACACGATTCAGCTCCTCTCCGTCGAGTGCCGCGATGACCGCCCACGTATCGTGGTTATGCGGAATGGTAGTTTTTCCGGGCAGCAGCGAGTTGAGATAAAGCGCGAACCCGTCCTCACCGGGATTCAGCCGATATCGCGTCGACGTATCGCCGCTGCCCGCTTGCGGCGGCGGGAAATCTGCGGAAGAGAACAACGCGGCGTGCTCCGCGGCAAGCGCCTGCAGACGTTCGCTGATGGCGTCGAGCGCCGCGCGGGTCACGCCCTGCTTCGCCACAATATGACGTACATGGTCCAGCAACGCAGCAACAGCGGCCTGGCGTTCGCCAATCTGATCGGGTGTGGAGGTTGCGGTCATGTTTTAATAAGTGGGTAGTAGTCAGGGAGTAGCCAAAGCGAGAGCGGCACCGCTTCGCGAGCGTTTGCGCAGTGCGCGCCGGTCATCACCGCGTGCACGTTGAAGAAACAGGCGTGTGCGTTCATTCTCCGGCGCGCCGAAAATCTGCGACGGTGCGCCTTGCTCGACAATCACGCCACCCTCCGTGAAAAACACTTCGTCGCTGACATCTTCGGCGAAACGCATTTCATGCGTGACCAGCACGCATGTCTGGCCGTCGTCGACGAGTTCGCCAATCACCGTAAGCACTTCGCCCACTGTTTCCGGATCGAGGGCGGACGTCACTTCATCGAAGAGGATCAGGTCGGGCCGCATGGCAAGTGTCCGTGCAATAGCGACGCGCTGCTGCTGGCCTCCCGACAATTCGCCCGGGTAAGCATCAGCCTTGTCAGCCAGCCGGACCTTCGCAAGCAGCGCATGCGCGTCGTGCTCGGCTTCGGCGCGGCTGCGTCCAAGCACGCTCATCGGCGCGATGGTCAGGTTGGCGAGCACATTCAAGTGTGGGAACAGGTTGTATTGCTGGAACACAAAGCCGATGTGCTTGCGCAGCGCTATCTTCTGCGCGTCGGTGCGCTGCGCGCGGACATCGATTCCGTCGACGTGCACTTCGCCCTGCTGCGGCGCGATCAGGCCGTTGATCACACGCAAAAGCGTCGACTTACCTGAGCCGGACGGCCCGATGATGGAGACAGCCTCGCCTCGTCGCACGCGCAGATCGATCCCCTTGAGCACCGGCACCGTGCCGTAGGAGACGTGGACATCGCGTAGTGAAACCAGCACTGGATCAGCGCTCTTGACCACGCCCTGTCGTGCTGGCGCAAGGCCAGGTGGCGGAGCCTCCTGAAGCGGATCGAGTGCAAGCGCCAGCAGGCTCATGCGACCTCCAGAGGCGTTTTTTCCTGGGTCCTGACAACGCGTTTCGAAAGGATCAACAGTGTCATCACGGGGTTCCTTCTCGAGCGCACGAAAGCATGCTGGAGCGACGATTCTAAGAACGACGCCCCTTTTCGATAACCAAGCATTCGTCGAATCGATAGCAGCCGACTTGCTAAAGATGCCCCCCAGGTGCACACCGCGCCCAGCGAGCTCTTTTAAGTCCTTAATCCACCAGTCCGGTAATTTGCTTAGCAGATTCGCTTCCTTGGCGACACGCTGGCGCTTACCTATTCTGTCAGGCTCTCCTGCCGCTATGCAACGCCATGACCCTGACGAAACTTCGCCGCCTGCTTACACCCGTCGTGCTGGCATCAGCCATGGCCGCGTCCTTTACAGCACACGCGGATGCAACCCTGGACAAAATCAATTCCCGCCATGAACTCACAGTGGGGGTGTTGATCGGTGGCAGTCCGTTCGGTTCACTCGATCCCTCGACTCAACAGCCGCGTGGTTTCAATGTGGACCTGGCTAACGAACTCGGCAAAAGGTTGGGCGTGAAAGTGCAGCTGGTGTCCGTGTTGCCCTCCACACGGGTTCAGTTTCTTCAGCAGGGCAAAGTCGACATCCTGATCGCAAACATGGAGTACAACGCCCAGCGCGGCGAGATCCTGGACCATGTGGCCACGCCCTATTACCGCGTCGGCGGAACAGCAATCACGCTTAAGACAAGCGGTATTACGCGCTGGGAAGATCTGCGCGGCAAGCCGGTGTGCATTTCGCAGGGCAGCAGTTACATCCGCCCGATAGTGGAACGCTACGGTGCAATCCCTCGGGCCTTTCCGGGCGCCTCCCAGTCGCTGCTGGCGTTGCGCGGTGGCAGTTGCGTCGCAGCCGTTCATGACGCTGCGCCGCTGCTTTATCCGCTATTGCAGAGTGACCCCGAGTGGCATGACTACCGCGCCCTGCAGCCTGAGATAGAACCCGCACCGTCCGTGATCTGGGTGCGTCAGGGCGAACACGATACCGCCGCCAAACTGGATACGTTCGTGCGCGATCTGCATCGCAACGGCTGGTTTATTGCAACCGAGGCGAAGAACGGTCTCAACCCGCCGTCGCCCGCGCTGGCTGAGTGGCACCAGCAATTGCCCGCGGAGAACTGACATGGACACGCTGCTGCACGGCTTCGTCACGGCGACAGCGCGCCTTGGACTCGACTACCGCTTCCTGCTCGACGACTACGAGCGTGTGCCGTTCGTGCAGGGTCTGGGCGTGAGCATCGAGATCATTGTTTCGACCATGACGGCCAGCGCCGTTGCAGGGCTACTGTTGCTGCTCGCACTGCGCGGCCGCAACCGGCTGGTCTGCGGACTGGCGCGCGGTTTCATTGAAGTCACCCGCAATACGCCAACGCTTGTGCAGCTATATTGCGCGTTTCTCGTGCTCAACATGCTGATTACGCAATGGCTGCATGCACGCGGTATCGATAACCCGTTCAAGCCGTTTTTCTGGGTCGTACTTGTGCTGTCGCTGCACAAGGCGGCCTTTCACGCGGAAGCGTTGCGCGCCGGCTTCGACGCACTGCCCTCTCAAACGCTCGAAGGTGCGGCCTCGCTCGGTTTCAGCCGAGCCACGCGATTCTGGCGCATCGAACTGCCGCTCGCGTTGCGCGCGGCCCTGCCCGCGCTCGTCAACAACATGGTGGAACTGGTGAAAGCGTCTGCGGTGGCGTCCGCTATCGCCGTGGGCGACGTCACCTACCAGTCCATCATGATCTGGACCCAGCGCGACAATGTGCTCGCTTTGATGCTGCTGATTCTCGCGTTCTTCGGTGTGCTCACCTGGCTGGTCACGCTGGCCGGCAGCTGGCTTGAACGTCGTTACAGGATTCCCGGTTATGGCTACTGATTCCGCGTCGCCAGCGGGCAAGCCCGCTGGCATGCGCTTGCCGCCCGGCATCTATGGCGTGGTTGGCATTGTCGCGGCAGGCGCCGCTTTGTGGTCACTCGCGCCCGAAGCCGGCTCGCGCGGTGAGACGCTGGCACGCCTCGTAGAATGGGCGCCGGCATTGGCGCACGGCTTCGCTATGAACGTGCTTATCAGCATAGGCGCGATTTTTATAGGGACAATGATCGGGCTGCTTGCAGGCGCGCTCGCGATGTCCAAATCGTTCGCGGGGCGGTTGGCTCGACTGTGGATTGTCGCGTTTCGAAATGCGCCATGGCTCGTGCTGATCTACTTCACGACCTATGTGTTCCCCTTCGAGATCCGCGTCTTCGGCACTACCGTGCCGTTTCCGGACTGGCTAAAGGTCATGCTCGGGCTTGCTCTGCCGGCCAGCGCGAACATAGCGGAAGTATTTCGCGGCGCGGTTGCCTCCATCCCGTCAGCGCAGTGGGAAGCGGCGGCCTCGCTGGCGTTTTCCCGTTGGCAAATCCTGCTGAAGATAGTCGTGCCGCAATGCGTTCGCCGCATGTTGCCGCCGTGGATGAACGTGTACGCGATTATCACCATGGGCACCGCGCTGTCGTCGCTGGTCGGCATCCATGACCTGCTGGACACCGCGCAGATCGCCAGCAGCACGGTCGCACGCAGCAGCTTTACGGTGCTGACCTACGTCGCCACGCTCGTGATCTTCTTCGCCTACTGCTATCCAATTTCGTGGCTCACGCGGACGTTCGAAAAACGGCTGAGGACCGCATAAAGCGCGGGCCCGATGCTTCCAACGCTACGTGTAAAGCAACGCTTGAGCAACGTCATTTGCAACGCACGAATGCTTCTAACCGCTTGAGCGCGGATTGCTTATAGTCGAAACCCTTTCACAAGACACACTTGAACCGGGGCTTCCGATGAAACGCTTTTTCTCCTCCCTGCGCGCGTGCGCCGGCGTTGCACTCTTCGCCGTGGCCACGAGCGCCGCTCACGCGCAGTCGCGTGAAGTCGTGATCGGTTACCAGGACATGGTCGTCCCCTGGCGTTACGCTCAAGTGAGCGGCGCAGTGGAGAAAGCGACGGGCTATAAGGTGACGTATCGCAAGCTTGGCAGCGGCGCCGACGTGATCCGCGCGCTCGCATCCGGTTCGATTCAGCTGGGTGAAGCCGGTTCAAGCCCGATCGCGGCCGGCCTCTCGCAAGGCGTGGACATCTCCCTGTTCTGGATCCTCGACAACATCAACGACGCCGAGGCACTCGTTGCCCGAGACGGCTCGGGCGTGACCAAGATAAGCGATCTCAAGGGCAAGAAGATCGGCCTGCCGTTCGTCTCTACCTCTCACTTCCATGCGCTCG
>Ga0302231_10000859_pt1 | contig 20598 bp, 17 predicted proteins | sample II_Palsa_N2_2_FD_193522 | JGI IMG/M metagenome (GOLD analysis project Ga0302231, IMG submission 193522) | Peat permafrost microbial communities from Stordalen Mire near Abisko, Sweden - II_Palsa_N2_2 | ecosystem: Environmental > Terrestrial > Soil > Palsa > Peat permafrost | place: Sweden...
TGCTGGAGTGGCGCTATGAATCCGTGGTCAGTCATTTTGACGATCATGTCGCGCAGCTGGGGCAGTTTCTCGACGTCGCCGATGCTGCGCCGATGGCACGCTTCGCCGAACATGCGCAGGACAAGCATTACATCAGCACACCGAGTTATGCCCAGGTCACCCAGGGTATCCATCGCAAGGCGGTGAACCGCTGGCATGCTTATCGGGAACCATTCCAAGCCGTGCTGCCGATATTGCGGCCGTTGATGGACCGTTTCGGCTACGGCGAATAGACGCCGCTTTGGACGTCCAAAAAACAGCGCCGAAGCGCTGTTTTTTTATCTCATATTGCAGGCATGAATGACGCCGCCTTACTGACCTGCGGGAGGTGAGGCCGAGGTGGGCGCTGCCGGCGCGGCAACAGTCGCTGCACCGGACACCAGCACGGAATCCGTACCCTTGCCAGCGTACGGCAGTACCTGGGCAGCCAGTTTGGAATCGCCTTTGATCAGACCGACCGCGTCGGAAATGATGTGCGCGGTCTCGTTGAGCTGCACGTCCTTGGCCTTCTTGGCGTCTTTCTCTTCTTTCAGTTCGCTGCTGAGGCTGCGCTCGTTGGCATCGAGGCCGTCATCCAGCGCACTGTCGTCGTCACTCAGCAATGCATCGGAACCGTCGATCGCCTTGTGCCGCGTGCGGAAGCCGGCCTGAATCGCATCCTGCTGCTTGCGTTCGGCTTCACGCGTGGCAAGGTTCATCGACACCGAAGTCTTTGCGCGCATCATCTTGTACTGCGCCAGTTCGTCCAGCATCAGCTGCCATGCCGGCGACTTTGCCGTGCGTGCGTCGTGCATCTGCTGCAGCTGTGGCAGATAGGCGTGCAGGTCAGCCACCGGCTGGTAACCGGCCGGCGAGATCTGCGTCCACTTCAGCGCGTTGTCGTAGGTCGACTCGCCGTAATCCTTGTCATCCCCGTTGTTCGGGAACGCGAGGTCCGGCGTTACGCCCTTGAGCTGGGTGGAGCCGCCGTTGATCCGGAAGAACTCGGCGATGGTCATCTTCAGCTCGCCGTACTGCGGCTTGCCGTCAGGGTTCTGGCTGAAATGGTCAAGGTCGACCAAGTTCTGCACGGTACCCTTGCCGAAGGTCGGATTGCCGATGATCAGACCACGGTGATAATCCTGGATTGCCGCCGCAAAGATTTCCGAGGCCGATGCCGAACCACGGTTGACCAGCACGGCCAGCGGGCCCTTCCAGACCATGCCGGGGTCCTCATCGCCCTGTACCTCGACCTGACCCTTGGCATCGCGCACCTGCACGACCGGGCCCTTGTCGATAAACAGGCCAGTGAGCGAATCGGCTTCGGCCAGCGAGCCGCCACCATCGTTGCGCAAATCGACGACCACGCCTTCCACACCCTCGGCCTTCAGCTCGTTGAGCAACTTGGTCACGTCGCGGGTGGCGCTCTTGAAATCCTTGTCACCCTCGCTGCGAGCACCGAAATCGGAGTAGAAGCTCGGCAGATCGATCACGCCGATCTTGCGCGTCACGCCAGCATCGGTAATCTCGATGACCTTTTTCTTGGCCGCCGACTCCTCGATGCTGACCTTTTTACGCACCAGCGTGACGGTTTCAGGCTTGCCATCAAGGCCGGCATCCGCCGGCAGAATCTCGATCCGCACCGTGGTGTCTTTCTTGCCGCGGATGCGGTTGACCACGTCGTCCAGACGCCAGCCGATCACATCGGTGACCGGGCCAGTCGCGCCTTCGCCGATGCCGACGATGCGATCGCCCACATGGATCTTCTCGGACTTGGCCGCCGGACCGGCAGGCACCAGTTCGTGGATTTCGGTGTAGTCATCACGCGCCTGCAGCACCGCGCCGATGCCTTCCAGCGACAGTCGCATCGCAATATCGAAATTCTCGGCGTCGCGCGGGCTGAGGTAATCGGTATGTGGATCGGTCGAGTGGGCGTACGCCGTCATGAAAGTCTGGAATGCATCCTCACCATCGAGCTGCTTGACGCGATCGATGTAGCCGGCGTAGCGCTTGTCCAGCGTCTTGCGGATATCGTCATCGTTCTTGCCGGCCAGCTTCAGGCGCAGCCAGTCGTTCATTGTGCGCATGCGCCAGATGCTGTCCAGCTCGGTCTGGTCCTTCGGCCAGGCCGCATCCTTGCGATCGAAGGTGTAGTTGTCGTTGGTCGTGAAATCGAAGCCCTGCTTGAGCAAGCCGCGCGCGTAGGTCATCTGCTTGACGGCGCTTTGCAGGTAGTCGTTGAACACTTCGAACGGCGCCGACAGATCCTGGTTCCAGATCGCATCGTCGAATTTGGTTTTCATCGGCGCGAACTTGTCCATGTCCGCCTGCGTGAAGAAGACCTTTTCGCTATCGAGCAACTTGAAGTACGCGTCGTAGATGCGCGCCGACATGGCGTCATCGAGTGGCTTGGCGTCGTAGTGGAAACGCGTCAGGAAGCGCGCGGAGAGCTGCGCGGCCTGGGTTTCATTGGTGGTGGCCTTGAGCGGCCATACAGACGCTTTGCGGTTCTGCGTGCCGGCACCGAGGTCGGCCGCGGATTGGGCCGCGACGCAGGTGACGGTGAGTGCAAGCAGCAGGACCAGCAGGGGACGAAATTTCATGAATTCTCTCAGGCTGACTCGGTAACACCGGCTGCATGGGCCTGCAGGTCGGCGTGATAGGACGAACGTACCAACGGACCGGACGCGACATGATGGAAGCCCATCGCCTCGCCGGCTTCACGCAAAGCCTCGAATTCTTCGGGAGTCCAGTAGCGCACCACCGGATGATGGTGCGGCGTCGGCTGCAGATACTGCCCGATGGTGATCATCTCGACGTCATGGGCGCGTAAATCTCCCATGGTCTCGATCACCTGGTCCCAGGTTTCACCCAGGCCAAGCATGATGCCGGACTTGGTCGGCACGTCCGGATGCTGCGCCTTGAAGCGCTTGAGCAGGTCCAGCGACCACTGGTAGTCGGCGCCAGGGCGCACTTCGCGATACAGGTGCGGCACGGTTTCCAGGTTGTGGTTGAACACGTCCGGCGGAAAATCCTTGAGTACTTCCAGCGCACGCTCCATACGACCCTTGCCGCGGAAGTCGGGCGTGAGGATTTCGATTCTGATGTTCGGACTGGCGTGACGAACCGCGCGGATGCAGCTGGCGAAGTGCTCGGCGCCGCCATCGCGCAGATCGTCGCGATCGACCGAGGTAATCACCACATAGCGCAGGCGCATGTCGGCGATGGTCTCGGCCAGGCGCGCCGGCTCCAGCGGATCGGGTGCCACCGGGCGGCCATGCGCCACGTCGCAGAACGAGCAGCGCCGTGTGCAGACTTCGCCAAGAATCATGAAAGTGGCCGTGCCCTTGCTGAAGCACTCGTGGATGTTCGGACACGAGGCTTCTTCACACACGGTGACCAGCGAGTTTTCGCGCAGACGCGCCTTCAGCTGCTGCACGGCATTGCCTTGCGGCAATCGGACGCGAATCCAGCTTGGCTTGCGCAGCGTCGGCACGGCGGTATCGAAGCCCGCACGGTTCAGCGCGATCTTGTCGTTGCCCAGCTTTTTTTCAGGCACGCGCATATCCGCAGTGCCGGTAACGACGCTGATCGGAATGCTGCGGATTGGTGTGGCGGAAGTGTCGCTCATCGGCAGTACCTAGACCGCCACACGGGCGGGGAGTTCAGGCAGGACAGGAGCGGCCGGCTCGGCATCGAAACCGAACTGGCGGCAAAATTCACCGATCAGCACTTCTTCGACGTCCGCCAGACGCGATGGACCGCCGCAGTCTACCATCTGCGTCACTTCCAGGCCCTTGTAACCGCAGGGGTTGATGCGCTGGAACGGCTCCAGATCCATGTTCACGTCCAGGGCCAGACCGTGGAAGCTGCAGCCGCGACGCACGCGCAATCCCAGCGCAGCGATCTTGGCGGCACCCACATAGACACCGGGCGCGCCATCGAGCCGCACGGCTTGAATCTGCCAGTGCGCCAGGCTGTCGATGATCGACTGTTCGATCTTGTTGACCAGTTCACGCACGCTGACGCCAACGCGGCGCAGGTCGATCAGCGGATAGGCCACGATCTGGCCAGGCCCGTGATAGGTCACCTGGCCACCGCGGTCGACCGGCACCACCGGAATATCGCCCGGGATCAGCACGTGCTCCATCTTGCCGGCCTGGCCAAGGGTGAACACCGGGTCATGCTCCAGCACCCAGAGCTCGTCGACGGTATCGGCCACACGGTTGTCGGTGAACGCACTCATCGCTCGCCACACCGGCTCATACGGCTGGCGGCCAAGGCGACGAACTTTCAGCGGCAACGACATGGATGGCCTGGGGCGAGGGTGCGCAGAACGAGCAACATCAGGGGCAAAAGCCACGAATCAAGGCGCCGCGCCCAAAAAAGACGATCGCATTTCGGCGGGAAAAGCGAGAAATCGGCAATAGCGCAGGGCAAACGATCCCTGTTCCATATTGCCCGCCCCGCTTTTCACAGCGTGTACCGAATATCCGCATTCTCGCGCAGCGCCGCGTGTGCCGCTTCGTACTGCTCGCGGCTTTCACAGCGAACGGTGACGGTGACCGAGACGAAGTTGCCTTCGCCCGATTGCCGGTGTCGCACGGTTTCGTGGAAAACGTGCAGGCCGGCGCGATCAAGGATCTGCGGCACGTGGGTGGGCAGGTTGGCACTGGCCTTGCCGACCGCGGTGATCTCGAACTCACCGGGAAACTGGAAGCCCTTGCCGTCCTGCTTGGCCTTGCTGAAGTCGATCGGTTCCATCACTTGCTACCTGGGGCGGGTTCGCTGGTGGTCTTGCTGCTGTGGAACCAGAGCAGGATGCTGTCCCACAGACGGCCGAAGAAGCCGCACTGCGGCGCATCGTTCAAGGCAATCAGCGGAATCGTCTGCACCGGCTGGTCGGCCAGCGTGATGCGCAGCGTACCGACCTGCTGGCCTTTCTTGAACGGCGCGATCAGGGTGGACGGAATATCCATCGTCGCCTTGAGCTGGTCGTACTGGCCGCGCTTGACGGTGACCTGGACGTCGTCGGCAACGCCGATCGGCAGCTGGTTTTGCTCACCCTTCCACAACTTCGGCGTAACCAATGGCTTGCTGGCGTCGTAGAGCTTGTGTGTTTCGTAGAAACGGAAGCCGTAGCTGAGCAGGGCCATCGCCGAATCGGCGCGCGCCTTCTCGCTGCTGGCACCCATCACGATGGCGATCATGCGCGACTCGCCCTGCTTGGCCGACGCCGCCAGGCAGAATCCAGCCGCCGCGGTGTGGCCGGTCTTGATGCCGTCCACGCTCGGATCGCGCCACAGCAACGTGTTGCGGTTGCCCTGCTTGATGCCGTTCCACTCGAACTGCTTGATCGCGGAGATCGCGTAGTCGTCGGGGAAATCATGGATCAGCGCGCGCGACAGGATCGCGATGTCGTGCGCGGTGGTGTAGTGGTTGGCGATCGGGTAGCCGGACGCGTTCTCGAAGTTCGAGTTGACCATGCCCAGCTGCTTGCCGTACGCGTTCATCAGGCCGGCGAACGCATCTTCGGAGCCGGCAGTGTGCTCGGCCAGCGCGATCGCCGCATCGTTGCCGGACTGGATGATCAGGCCGTACAGCAGATCCTTCAGCGGCACCTGGCTATTGAGCTTGAGGAAGCTCGTGGAACCGTCGGTACCCGCACCGCCGCCACGCCAGGCACGCTCGCTGATGGTGACCGGATCGGTCATGTGGATCTTGCCGTTGGCCACTTCGGCCGATACCACGTAGTCGGTCATGATCTTGGTGATTGAGGCCGGCTCCACGCGCAGGTCGGGATCCTTCGAGGCGAGAATCTGGCCCGTGGCGTAATCCATCAGCACCCAGCTTTTGCCATCCACGTCCGGCGGCGGCGGCACCGGTGCATCGGGCACCACGGGTCGCGGTACCGGCGAGGGACGCGGTGGTGGCGTTTGCGCGACGGCAACGCCGAGCAGCAGGGTCAGGGCAGCAAACGGAACCAGGGTGCGGCGCAAAAAATTCATCGTTGTGTGTCGTCCAGTCTTTGAAATGGCGTCACCGCATGGGCGTCGGCATCGAGTAACAAGAGGTTGAAAAGTTCCGCTCAGTCTACCGCGACGCGCGGCCTGGGCAGACCCATGTCGGTGATCTGGTCACTGACTTTGTCAGCGCTATCAGCATCTGCCAGCGGTCCGAGGCGCACACGATGCACGGTGTGACCGTTGATTTCAGCATCCATTACCTGCACCGGAGCAAAATTGGCCGCACGCAATCGCTGTGCCACCTGCTCCGCATTGGCCGAATCGGAAAACGCGCCGACCTGCAAATAGATGCCCGGCAGCTTTCCAGGCGGCGCGGCCGGGGGCGGTGGTGGCAGATCGCGTATCGGTTCGCCTGGATCGATGCCGCGCACTTCCACCAGGCCGGTGCCCTTGGGCCAGACGCCAATCTTCACCGCGGCCACGTAGGACAGATCGATTACCCGATCCTCGTGAAACGGGCCGCGGTCATTGATCCGCACGATCACGCTTTTGCCGTTGGCCAGATTGGTGACGCGCGCATAGCTGGGCAGCGGCAACGTCTTGCTGGCAGCGGTGAAGCTGTACATATCGTAATTTTCGAGGCTGGACGTCTTATAGCCGTGGAACTTGTTCCCGTAGAACGACGCGATGCCACGCTCCACATAGCCGCTTGCCGAAGGCAGCACGTTGTAGGTGCGACCGAGCACGGAATACGGCGACTTGTTGCCATAGAGCGCGCGCGGCTCGACCTTCGGCACGGGTTCGACCAGGTTGCTGATATCCGGCGGCGGCCCATCCGGCACACTGTCGTCACTGTCGCGATAGCGGCTACTCTGGGATTTGCTGGTGTCATCGGTAAAGCCGCCGCTGCTGCCGGCGTAGCCCGCGGAAGGTGCCGACGATGATGGCGATGCGCGACCATAAGCACGCGGCGTGCTTTGGATCGGCCTGGCTTTGGAGCCACTGCAACCGGTCAACAGCAACAGGATCAGAAGCAGCATGGTGGCCATCAGCGTCGCCGCTGCCGACCTCGCCGGGCCGCCGCCGATTTTTCTCATTGCGCGGAGTCCGCCTGCACGCCGGCCGCAATCGCCTTGGCCAGTTGATCGACCGCCATCGCGTAGAGTGGGCTGCGGTTGTAACGCGTGATCACGTAGAAATTCGGGAAGGTGAACCAGTACTCCCGACCGTTTTCACCTTGCAGCGTCTGCAGGCTGCTGAGCTGTCCCGGATTCACCGACTGCAGCGGCGCATAGCCCCACGCTTCCAGCTGTTCCAGCGGCCACTGTGGCTGGGCATCCTTCACCGTGATCGGCTTTGACGCAGCGTCCGGCTGCGCGCGCATGGCCACCTCGCCACCACTGACCCAACCGTGCTTGGCGAAATAATTGGCCACACTGGCAAGGATATCGGGCAGCGAGTTTTTCAGATCGATATGGCCATCGCCATCTTCGTCCACCGCAAAATCGCGGATGCTCGACGGCATGAACTGACCCCAGCCCTCGGCACCGGCGTAAGAGCCGGTCAGCGTATCGATGGGCCCGCCGAGATGGCTGTCGGGCAGCTCCAGCAAGGTTTTCAGCTCGCTGCGGAAAAACGCGGCGCGCGGTGGGTAGTACAGCCCTAGCGTAACCAGCGCATCGAGCACCTTGTATTTGCCGGTGACGCGTCCGTAGAACGTTTCCACGCCCACGATCGCCACGATGTACTGCGGCGCCACGCCGTACTGCTGACCGATCTGTTCCAGCAAGGCGCGGTGTTCGCGATAGAACGCGATGCCGTCATCGATGCGCTTGTCGGTCAGGAAGATGGGGCGGTACTCGCTCCACGGCTTCGCCTCGGCCGGACGACCCATCGCATCGAGAATGCTCTGCTTGCGCTGCGCGCCATCGAGCAGCGCATTCAGCGCCGCGGGATCTTTGCCAGTATCCCGCGCAACTTCTCGCACTAGCGCGTCCTGACCGGGATGCGTTTCGGCCAGCGCGGGTGAAAGCGCTGCCATCGACAAAAGCATCGAGGCGACGACCACTCGGATCGGGGCGACGTTGAAGCGCGATACGGAAGTAGCAGTCATGCGGAATTTTCGTTGGCGTTGAAACAGCATCGTCGAGAGCCTAACACGTGGTTCGCAGCACACCCGATGCGTTGAATGCGGCGATCAAAACACATTCACTCATGCATCTTGCGATTGGCATGGATCGACATAAGCACACCAAACCCGACCAGCAGCGACACCGCCGAGGTGCCGCCATAACTCACCATCGGCATCGGCACACCGACGACGGGCAGCATGCCGGCAACCATACCGCCGTTGACGAATACGTAGACGAAAAAGCTCATACCCAGCGCGCCAGCCAGCAGACGCGAATAGGTATCGCGCGCTTCCATCGCGATCCACAGGCAGCGGCCGATGATGAAGGCATAAAGCACAATCAGCCCGATCACGCCGACCAGGCCAAACTCTTCGGAAAACACCGCAAAAATAAAGTCGGTCGTGTGCTCGGGCAGAAAATCCAGTCGCGACTGCGTGCTCTGCTGGAAACCCTTGCCATACATGCCACCCGAACCCACGGCGATCTGTGACTGGATGATGTGCCAGCCGTTGCCCAGCGGATCGGATTCGGGATTGAGCAGGGTCAGGACGCGATCGCGCTGGTATTGATGCAGGAAATGCCAGGCCACCGGAATCATGCCGCCCACCGCCGCCACGATCAGGCCCATGCGCCACCACGCCATGCCCGAAAGAAACAGCGCGAACGCACCGGCCGCGGCCACCAGCAGGGCCGTACCGAGGTCTGGCTGCTTGACGATCAGGGCCACGGGAACAGCGATCAGCAAGCCGACCACCGCGATGTCTTTCCAGCGCGGCGGCAGTTGGCGCGGATGCAGATACCAGGCGACCATCATCGGCATGGTCAGCTTGAGCAGTTCGGACGGCTGAAAGCGCATCACGCCCAGGTTGAGCCAGCGGTTGGCACCGCGGCCCTCGCCTAGCACCGCGACAATCACCAGAAAGGCAGTGCTGGCCAGATACAGCCACGGCGTCCAGTTACGTAGCACCGATGGCGGAATACGCGAAATCAGCAGCAGCAGCGCAGCGCCCAGTACAAAGCGCGCCGCCTGTCCGCTGACCATGGAAAGGCTGCTGTCGCTGGCGCTGTACAGCGTCACCAATCCGACCATGGCCAGCAGGATCAGCGCCATTGCGAGCGGCAGATCGATGCGTGGCCGGGTGAGGATGCGCCGCAGGAAACGCTGCAGACGTATCGTCATCGTGTCGATCATGGGCCGCCCTCGCTGCTTGAGCTTTCTACCGGCTGATCTTCCACCGACACACTGCCGGCAGGTGCTGGCAGCGACTGATACGGCAGTGGCGTGTCTGACGGCGCCGTGCTGCCCTGCATCAGCAGCCACGTATCGAAAATCTTGCGCACGATCGGGCCAGCATCCTTGGCGCCCCACGCGCCAGCTTCGAGCACCGCAGCGGCGGCAATCTTCGGATCATCGGCCGGCGTGTATGCCTCGAACCACGCGCGATGGCGCGCGGCCAGATGGGCTGAATTCTTATTCGTGTCGTAAGCGTCGGAAGTGCGCGAGAAACGCTCGGCCGTGCCGCTCTTGCCGGCGATCGGGTAAGGAAACCCATCGTTGAGTCCCTTGCCGGTGCCGCCGGTAATCACCGCGCGCATGCCTTCGTTGATCACGTTCCAATCGGATGGCTTCTGGATCAGCGACGGACCGCTGGGCGGATTCGCCAGCATCTGTGGCCGTGCATCGCCGCTGGCCCGGGTAGCCATGACGAGTCGCGGCAAATAGGGCATGCCGTGACCCGCCAATGTCGCCATCGCATGACCCAACTGCAGCGGCGTCACCGCCCAGTAACCCTGACCGATGCCGGCGATCACCGTCTCGCCAGGAAACCAGCCCTGCTTGCTGCGTTTGGCCTTCCATTCACGTGAGGGAAGAATGCCATCGGCCTCGCCCGTCAGATCGATACCGGTCTTGCCGCCAAAGCTGAAACGACTCATCCAGCTGCTCAGCCGATCGATACCCATGTCCAACGCCAGTCGGTAGAAATAGGTGTTGGTCGATTTCTCGATCGCCCGCACCATATTGACCGTGCCGTCACCACCGCGCGTATCGTCGCGATAACAGCGCGTCTGCCCCGGCAGACAAAACTGACCGGTCGACAACACGGTGTCCTCCGGTCGTCGAATGCCGTATTCAAGACCGCCAAGCGCCAGAAATGGCTTCACCGTCGAACCCGGTGGATACGCCCCTTTCAGCGCGCGATCCAGCAGCGGCTTGTCAACGTCGGTGGTCAGCGCGGTGTAGTCGGCGCGGCCAATACCATTAACGAACAGGTTGGGATCGAAGCTTGGCACGCTGACCATCGCCAGCACCTGACCGTTGCGCGGATCGATCGCCACCGCCGCGCCCGGGCGGCCTTCGAACGCGGCCACAGCCGCCTTCTGCATGCGCACGTCGATGCTCAGATAGAGGTTGGTGCCTGGCGTCGGTGGAATGGTTTTCAACACTTGCTGGATGCGGCCATCGGCGTTCACCTCGTCCAGCTCATAACCCGGTTTGCCGTGCAGTACATCTTCGTAATAGCGCTCCAGACCGGTGCGGCCGACGTGGCTGGTGCCTTTGTATTCATCAGGGTCGAGCCGGTCCAGATCGTCGGTATCGATGCGGCTGACGTAGCCGACCACGTGCGCAAACAGCGGCCCCAGGGGATAGTGGCGTGTCAGATACGGCACCACATCCACGCCGGGAAAGCGCCAGCGGTTCACCGCGAAACGATCGATCTCGTCTTCGGTCAGATGCAGTTTCAACGGTACGCTATCAAAGCGACGACTCTGTGCCTGCTGCTTCTTGAACGCATCCAGATCGTCCTGGCCGAGTGGCACCACTTTGCCGAGCTCGGTCAGCAGTGCCTGCATATCCGGTACCTTGTCGGGTACTACCTCGAGGCGGAACGCCGGTACATTGTCGGCAAGCAGCACGCCGTTGCGATCGTAGATCAACCCTCGCGCCGGCGGAATCGCCCGTGGCTTGACGCTGTTGTTGGTCGAACGGGTGGCAAACTCGTCGTGATGCGTGACCTGCAAGAAATGGAAGCGGCTCACCAGCAGACCGAAGCTCAGCAGAATCAGCAAAAATCCCACCACGGCACGACGCTGGAACAACGCACTTTCACCGCGGGTATCCTTGAACGATCGCCGGATCTTCATTGGCATGGCATCACGGCGGCGGTCATCATTGAATCCGCAAACGCGCGCGCAGATCGTCCAGCAGCAGAAACAGGAACGGCCACAGCGCCGCACCCACGAACGGTGAAATCCACCAAGCTGCTGGCGGCAGCGACGCACCGGCCAGCACCCGCACAACGAGCAGCAGGATGCGATCGTTCAACAGCAGCGCCAGCACGGCAAGCGTCTGTTGCCACATCGGAAAAAAGCGCAGGCGCGAGCGAAAGCGCAGCGCGATAAAGACCAGGGCACACAAACGCATCGCCTGCTCGCCCAACACCACGCCATTGAGAAGATCTGCAGCCAGACCCAGCGTAAAAGCCATGCCCAGCGTGACGCGATCCTCCGATTCCAGGCACCAGTAGAGAAGGACCAGCGCCGGCCAGTAGGGCTTGAACGGTTCCAGCACCCCAGGCAGCGGCACCAGCATCGACAGCAGCGCGAATACCAACGTGCCGATAAACCACCAGCGGCTCAATCGCTGCCGGCTCATGGCGGTCCCCCGCTGCTATCGGCCGACGCCGGCGCGGATGGCTTCTTGACGAAAGCACCCGCCTGACTGGATGACGCGGCAGGCACCGTCTCGACTGGTGGCGCCAGATCAGCCGGCGGCCCCATCGGGGTTATGGGCGCGGGCGGGCCATCCGGCTCGGCCTGATCGTGCAGCAGCAGTACGTCCTCGCTGCGATCGATGTCTGCCGCGGGATCGGCCTGCGCCGCCTGGAACATACCTGTGGAAGACGGTGCCACCGAGCGCACATCGCCGACCGGAAACCCGGGTGGAAAACGTCCACCCAGTCCGGAAGTCAGCAAGTGATCACCCACGCGCACATCGGCCGCCAGCGGAATATTCGGCAGACTCAACTGACCGCTTTCGCGCGAACCGTAAGCCACCGTGCGCAGGCCGGAGCGCGCGATCACCACGGGAATGGCATGCGAGGGATCGGTTATCAGCATCACCACTGACGTGGTCGGCAATACTTCCTTGATCTGTCCCATCACGCCATGTGCGTCGATCACGGGCTGGCCCGGCTTGACGCCATCGCGCGCGCCAACGTTCAAGGTCAGCTGATAGCGATAGGCACCCAGATCCACGCCGATAACATGCGCGAGCTGCACGTTGAGTTCGAGGCTATGCTGGGTATCGAGCAACTGTTTCAGGCGCTCGTTCTGCACGGCGACAGCGCCCATGCGATTCAACTTGGCATTGGCCAGCAACAGGTCTTCGCGCAAGCGCTGGTTCTGCTCGGTCAGCCGCTGGCGATCGGCGAAAGCCACGCTCGCGGTGCGAATGCCGACCGCCGGCAAGCCGGCAAGGCGATAGACCGGCTCCACTACCATCGACGCGGTGTAGCGCATACGCCACAGCCAGTTATTGCGATGATCGAGCACCATCAGCACCATGGCCAGCGCGAGATAGAAAATCAGCCGCAGCGTGCCAGCCGCATTGCCAGCAAACAGAGGCGAGGATTCGTCGCGCGCGCGCGCCATGGCCGCCCCTGACTACCGCGTGTTATTCGGGTGCGAAGAAATCGCTGCCGTGCTGATCGATCAGCTCCAGCGCCTTGCCGCCGCCGCGTGCCACGCAAGTCAGCGGATCGTCCGCCACCTGCACGTGCAGCCCGGTCTCTTCCGAAATCAGCCGATCCAGATCGCGCAGCAACGCACCACCGCCGGTGAGCACGATGCCGCGCTCTGCCACGTCCGAGCAGAGCTCCGGCGGGGTCTGTTCCAGGGCGGATTTCACTGCAGCCACGATACCGGCCAGTGGTTCGTGCAGCGCTTCCAGAATCTCGTTGGAGTTGATCGTGAACATCCGCGGCACGCCCTCGGCGAGGTTGCGACCGGAGATCTGGATCTCCTTGACGTCAGCCTGCGGGAACGCACAACCGATTTCCATCTTGATCCGCTCGGCGGTGGATTCGCCGATCAGCGTGCCGTGGTTGCGTCGTACGTAGTTGATGATCGCCTCGTCGAAGCGATCGCCGCCGACGCGTACCGACTGCGAGTACACAATGCCGTTGAGCGAGATCACCGCCACTTCGGAGGTACCGCCACCAATATCCAGCACCATCGCGCCACGCGCCTCGTGCACCGGAATACCGGCACCGATCGCGGCCGCCATGGGCTCCTCGATCAAAAACACATCGCGCGCACCCGCGCCTTCGGCCGATTCCTTGATCGCGCGACGCTCGACCTGGGTCGAACCGCAGGGTACGCATACCAGCACGCGCGGGCTCGGACGCAAAAGGCGCGACTTATGCACCTGCTTGATGAAATGCTGCAGCATCGCCTCGGTCATGGTGAAGTCGGCGATGACACCGTCCTTCATCGGACGCACGGTGGCAATGTTGCCTGGCGTACGGCCCAGCATGCGCTTGGCCTCGGTACCGACCGCTGCGATGGTGCGGGGGCCACCCGGGCCGCGGTCCTGACGGATCGCCACCACCGACGGTTCGTTCAGCACGATGCCCTGACCACGCACATAAATCAGCGTGTTGGCCGTGCCGAGATCGATGGAGATGTCGTTGGAAAAGATCCCGCGAAACTTCTTGAACATGGGTCCGCCGTGGGTCGGCTTGGCTAAAAAGTAAGCTCACCAGTCTAGTCAGCGCGGCCACCTTGCGCAAGAACATTAACGTTAAGAAATCCTTGTACAACACGGCGATAAGTGCGATTCCTGCGCCTTGAAGTGAGTTGTTCACGCACCTGAAGTGTCGCCATTGCAGGCAGATGGCGGTACGATTCCGACCTTTGCCTGCCGAAGCCTAATGGCTCGGTTCCCGTCGTCCGCAGCTGCGGCGTCGTTTCTACGAGCAACACCCACGCTGAGGGGCACCCGCACATCATGTCTGCTGTTATCTGCGGATCGCTGGCCTACGACACCATCATGGTGTTCCAGGATCAGTTCAAGAACCACATCCTGCCCGATCAGGTGCATATCCTTAATGTGTCGTTCCTGGTGCCACGGATGCGGCGGGAATTCGGCGGCTGCGCGGGCAATATTGCCTATAACCTGAAACTGCTCGGCGGCAATCCGCTGCCGGTGGCGGCGGTGGGTCAGGACTTTGCACCCTACCGCGAGCATATGCAGCAGAAGGGCATCTGTCTCGATGGCGTGCGTGTTTTCGAAGATCAGTTCACACCGCAGTGCTTCATCACCACGGATCTGGACAACAACCAGATCACCGCCTTTCATCCCGGCGCGATGTCCAGCGCGCAGGAAAACCACGTGCGGGACATCAAGGACATCGACTTCGGCATCGTCGCTCCCGATGGCCGTGAGGCAATGCTGCAGCACGTGGACGAATTCGCAGGGCGCGGCGTGCCCTTTATCTTCGACCCTGGTCAGGCGATGCCCCTGTTCAACGGCGAAGAATTTCGCGCGATGATCGAAAAGGCGACCTACGTGATCGTCAACGATTACGAATCGCAGCTCCTGCAGACGCGCACTGGCTGGAGTGCCGTCGAGATCGCGTCACACGTGACAGCCTACATCGTGACCCACGGCCCACGCGGCTCGGTCATCCATGTAGGCGGTGAGTCGCATCAGATTCCACCGGCGCGCGAGCGCAAGATCGTTGATCCGACGGGTTGCGGCGACGCGTATCGCGCGGGGCTGATCTTCGGCATCATGCGCGGCCTGGACTGGCCGACCGTTGGCCGTATGGCTTCGCTGATGGGTGCGCTCAAGGTTGAACATCCCGGCACACAGAATCAGAGCTTCACCTACGAAGAATTCGCCGCCGAGTTTGAAGATCAATTCGGTTACGCGTTCGCCTAACGGCGCGTAGCAGGAACACGGACATGAAAGGCGGTGTATTTCTACACCGCCTTTTCTTTTTCTAACCGTTATTTTTGTATCGCAACGGGTTCGATCCGCTTTATGCCTTTACCTTGAAGCCCATCGTCGCCTCGACAGCCTGCTTCCAGCCGGCGTAAAGCTTTTCACGTTCCGGCTCCTGCATGGTCGGTTCAAAGCGTTTATCCACCGCCCACATCCGCGCGATTTCCTCGCGGCTGCTCCAGAAACCCGTGGCCAGACCGGCAAGAAAGGCGGCACCCTGGGCTGTGGTTTCCTGCACTTCGGGACGCAACACGGGAATATTGAGGATATCCGCCTGGAACTGCGCCATGAAGTCGTTGGCAATCGCGCCGCCGTCGGCACGCAGCTCCTTCAACGATATACCGGAATCTGTTTCCATCGCAGCCAGCACGTCGCGCGTCTGATACGCCATCGACTCCAGCGCCGCACGAATGAACTGCTCCTTCGTCGTACCGCGTGACAATCCGAACACCGCACCGCGCACATCGCTGCGCCAGTAAGGCGCGCCAAGACCCACGAACGCCGGCACGAAATAAACGCCATCGTTGTCATGCGCACGCTCGGCGTAGGATTGCGAATCACTGGCCTTGCCGAGCATGCGCAGGCCATCGCGCAGCCACTGGATCACCGAACCGGCCACGAAGACACTACCCTCCAGCGCGTATTCAACCTTGCCATCAATGCCCCAGGCGATCGTCGTGAGCAGTCCATTCTTCGAGGTGACCGCCTTCTCGCCGGTGTTCATCAGCATGAAGCAGCCGGTGCCATAGGTATTCTTGGCCAGTCCGGGCTCGAAGCAGGCCTGGCCGAAAAGCGCCGCCTGCTGATCACCCGCGACACCCGCAATCGGCACTTCACGACCGAGCAGGTACTGCGGCAAGGTGGTTCCGTACACTTCGCTGGACGAACGCACCTCGGGCAGCATGGCGCGCGGAACATCGAGCATCTTCAACAGCTCGTCATCCCATTCCTTGGTATGAATGTTGAACATCAACGTGCGCGAGGCGTTGGTGTAATCGGTAACGTGCGCCTTGCCGCCAGTGAGGTTCCAGATCAGCCACGTGTCGATAGTGCCGAAGAGCAGTTCGCCTTTTTCCGCCTTCTCGCGTGCACCGTCGACATGATCGAGTATCCACTTCACCTTGGTGCCCGAAAAGTAGGCGTCGATCAGCAGGCCGGTTTTAGCGCGCACCATGTCTTCGTAGCCATCGGCCTGAAGCTGGTCGCATATTTCACGCGTCTGGCGCGACTGCCACACGATCGCGTTATAGATCGGCTGCCCCGTCGCCTTGTCCCACACCACCGCGGTCTCTCGCTGGTTGGTAATGCCGATGCCGACGATGGATTCGGCGTCAACCTGGGCGTTGTTGATCACCTCGGTCAAGGTCACCAGCACACTGGTCAGGATCTCGCGAGGGTTGTGCTCGACCCAACCCGGCTGCGGAAAGATCTGGGTGAATTCACGTTGCGCCGTGCCAACGACACGGCCATCGTGATCGAACAGCATCGAACGCGAGCTGGTGGTGCCTTGGTCAATAGCCAGGATGTATTGCTTGCTCATGGAACTCGCCTCACATGGTCAGAATGATGAAAATGCCCCGTTGAACTTCTCGACAATTCAAATCGGAGAAAGCTCAGTGGAATATTCAGCCGGGCTTATTTCGGAAGCGCACCGTCGCCTGAGGCCAAGCCGAGGCGCTCAGCCTCGGCAGCACGCACGCGCGCTGGCAAGAACGGACGGATCAGGCACTGATAGGCACCACCACCCACCACGCCACCGATTAATGGCCCGACGATCGGAATCCACCAGTAGTTTTCAGGCGACGGAAGGGCTGATGAATTCCAGCCAGCCAGGTAAGCGAACAGGCGCGGCCCAAAGTCACGTGCGGGATTGATCGCCCATGCTTCCAGGTAACCCATCGACGCGCCGATTGTCGCTACCAGCAAACCGATCATCAGCGCACCGGAATTGGCCATCGGCGCCATCTCGTTGTACTGCTCGGTGATCGCGAAGATGCCAAACAGCAGAAAGGCGGTGAGTATTATCTGATCAAGCAATGCGTGCATCGGCGTGATCGCCAGACCCGGGTGGGTGAAAAATACGCCAGCTGCTCCGCCCGCAACGCGAGTGAGCTGGTGCGTTTCGTTGTAGTGATCGATCACCGGGCCAAACAACACATAGACGATGGCGGCGCCGGCGAAGGCACCCACCACCTGGGCCAGCCAGTAAGGCACCACCTTCTTCCACTCAAAATTGCGGAATATGGCCAAACTCAAAGTTACGGCAGGATTCGCATGCGTGCCGGATACCGAGCCGGTAACGTAGATCGCCAGCGTTACGGCCAAGCCCCATGCGATACAGACGCCCCAATAAGCATTTTGGTAAGGGCTGGGATCGTAGAGTATGTACATCGCTGCGACTGAATCGCCAAAGGCGATGATGATGAACATTGCTATTGCTTCAGAAATAAGCTCGCCTGTTAGTTTGCGCATCTCGCTTCACCTTTGATGATTTTCGCGGTCCATGGTTGTTGGCACTCTAGGCGCTTGCCTGCATTTGCTCAGGCAAACGTCCACCCTTATCGAGCTGGAACTTTGGCGAGGTACGCGGTCAGACGCGCAACATCATCGGGACTGACCCGCAAGCCGAGCTTGCTACGCCGCCAGAGAATGTCTTCAGCCTGAGTCGCCCACTCATGCCTTATCAGGTAATCGACCTCGGCTTGATAGAGGTCGCTGCCGAAGTGCTCTCCAAGTGCCTCCAGCCCATCAGCCTCGCCAAGCAAATCGCGTGTGCGTGTGCCGTAGTTGTGCACCAGTCGCCAGGCCATGACTTCCGACAGCCACGGGCGGCTTGCGCGAACATCATCGAGCAACGCGTCGATGTTGAATTCGCCACCACCTGGCAGCGGAGGCCCCTTGGCCGTCCACGCCGGCTTGGTATTGCCCAGTGCTTCGCCGAGCAAATCGAGTGCTTCCTCGGACAGCTTTCGATAAGTCGTGAGCTTGCCGCCGAAGACGTTCAACAGTGGCGGACCGCTGCTATCGAGTTCGATGTGGTAATCGCGCGTTACTTCGGAGGCGTTGCCGCTCTTGTCCTCAAGCAGCGGACGCACACCGCTGTAGCTCCACACCACGTCAGCCGGCGTGAGATTGCGCTTGAAATAGCGATTGGTGGCTTCGCAGAGATAAGCCGTTTCTTCACCATCGATTGTCGGGTGCGACGGATCGGCCTGATATTCGATATCGGTGGTGCCGATGAGGGTAAAGTCGCGTTCATACGGAATGGCAAAAACAATGCGGCGATCAGGCTGCTGGAAGATGTACGCATAGCGATGGTCATACAGCTTGGGCACGACAATGTGACTGCCCTTGATCAATCGCAGCGAGTGGCTGTGTTCGATATGGGCTATATCATCGAGAAATTTGGCTGCCCATGGTCCGGCCGCATTTACCAGTGCGCGAGCGCGAACAGTGCGGCGAACGCCACTATCCGACTCGAGCTCGGCGATCCAATCCGCACCCTCTTTCTTTGCGCTGATGCATCGCGTGTGAGTGAGTATCTCAGCACCGCGTTGCGCCGCATCCATCGCGTTGAGTACCACCAACCGCGCGTCCTGGACCCAGGCATCGGAGTAGACAAAGCCCACATGAAACTCGTCGCGCAACGGGGTACCGACTACATGTTTGCTGAAACGAATGCGCCGTGAACCGGGCAGCGTACGGCGACCACGACCAAGATGGTCATACAGAAACAAACCGATGCGAATCATCCAGGCCGGCCGCAGGTGCGGCTGGTGCGGCAACACGAAACGCAGCGGCCAGATGATGTGCGGCGCGGCGCGGAGCAGCACCTCGCGTTCAGCAAGTGCCTTGCCCACCAGCGCAAACTCGAACTGCTCGAGATAGCGCAGCCCGCCGTGAATCAGTTTGGTGCTGGCACTGGACGTATGCGATGCAAGATCGTCTCGCTCGCACAGCACAACCGACAGGCCGCGACCAACGGCGTCACGCGCGATGCCGGTACCGTTGATACCACCACCGACCACCAGTAAGTCGACCCGCTCCGACATGCACCACTCCGATGACAACAGTTCACGAAGTCGCATGAGCCAGTAACCGGCAGCATCTGCGAAACGGAATACTGTTTATGAAAATAGAAAATGAATTTATGGTTTTCGAAACTAGATAAGCTTGATAAAGCCAACTATCGAGCTCTATCGATCATATTCGAACATTTACAAACAGCGCACGCTGCAGCGCAACGTAGCCATCCTGGCTTTGTCGTCAGTAGCCAGGGAATACGAACCCGCCGGGATGAATATGACCGTGGCTAATCAGCAACGTGCAGATGCGTTCCCGCACTCTCGAGCACGGCCAGTAGTGGTTCGGGCGGATCGCGGTCGGTAAACCAGGCACCGATACGTGAAAGCGAACCGAGGCGAACCAGTGCATTGCGTCCGATCTTGCTGTGATCCGCGGCCAGATAGACCTGGCGCGAGTGCTCGATGATGGCCTGCGCCACACGCACCTCCTGGAAATCGAAATCCAGCAACGTGCCATCCAGATCGATTCCGGAAATACCGACAATGCCAAAATCCACTTTGAACTGACGAATCAATTCGATCGTCGCTTCGCCGGTCACGCCGTGATCGCGCCCACGTACCAAGCCGCCCGCCACAATGACTTCGAACGACGGGTTGTTGCTCAACATGAGCGCCACATTGAGATTGTTGGTGATGATGCGAAGACCCTTGTGGGTCATCAACGCACGCGCGACATCCTCATTCGTGGTGCCGAGATTGATGAAGAGCGAAGCTTCATCCGGGATGTGTTCGGCAACCAGAGCCGCTATGCGCTGCTTTTCTGCCTGCAAAAGACCTTTGCGAGCGTTGTAGGCCAGATTCTCCACGCTCGATGGCAGGCTTACGCCACCGTGATAACGCCGCAACAAGCCGGCGTCGCACAGTGTCGAAAGATCTCTGCGTATCGTCTGCGGCGTCACGTCGAAATGTGAAGCCGCCTGCTCGACGGCAACAAAGCCTTCGCGCTGCACGAGAATGATCAATTCTTCCTGACGTCGATTGAGTCGTGGATCCATCGTTTCAGAAACACCTGCCAGTCGTGCGTGCATGATGACTCGTGAAGTGCGCCATGTCATTCCAACACAAACAGCGACAAACTCGCCGGCCTGTTCAAAAAGGCAGAGATCCGCGTGTCAGAGCACTTGCAGGAACAGAAGCGATGTCGTCTGAGCCGACGCACAGCTCGTAATTTTCGAGCGTATCAAAAAGAATCGCAGCAGCGCTGCTACGCGATGGCGAATGCGATATATCCGCAGGCGTTTAAGCGGGCACATTAAACGCGCGCGCAAAAAGAAAAACCCCCACCGTTTCCGGTGAGGGTTGTTCAGTGTAAGGCCCCTGGCGGTGACCTACTCTTGCATGGCAAAGCCACACTACCATCGGCGCATGCGCGTTTCACTTCTGAGTTC
>Ga0302231_10000862_pt1 | contig 20586 bp, 18 predicted proteins | sample II_Palsa_N2_2_FD_193522 | JGI IMG/M metagenome (GOLD analysis project Ga0302231, IMG submission 193522) | Peat permafrost microbial communities from Stordalen Mire near Abisko, Sweden - II_Palsa_N2_2 | ecosystem: Environmental > Terrestrial > Soil > Palsa > Peat permafrost | place: Sweden...
TATGATGGCCGCGCCGTTGCGCTCGCGGATCTCTTCAATAGGGGAGTTCTGGATGTAGTGGTTGCAAATCAGCGCGGCCCGCTACTCCTGTACAAGAACACAGTTGATCCGAAGAACCATTGGGTTGAATTTGCACTCGAAGGAACGAAGAGCAACCGCAGCGCGATCGGGGCGCAGGTTACAGTTCAGTGGAATGGCCAGGAGCAGGTGCAGCAAGTTTCCGGCGGCAGCGGGTTCGCGGCGCAGAACGATCGCAGGCTGCATTTCGGCTTAGGCAAAGATCCGCATATAGAAAACGTCAATGTTCGTTGGCCTTCTGGTAAGATTCAGACGCTGGACGGAGTGGTGCAGGACAAGCTAAACACTGTGGAGGAGCCGAAATGAGCGGGCAGGCGATTACGGTTGCAGACGCTGCCTCCAATGAGCGGGGGACGAAGTTGGCATCGCCCCAGCGCGCGTGGCTCAGTTTGGAAAATCGATTCGTGCCGCCCCTGTTCATCACTCTTATTCTGCTCATCGGACATATGTCCTTCGGCATTCTCGAGAGTTATCGGAAGACGCTGCTTGCAATTGGTGTCAGCATCGCGACGGAGTTGATCCTTGGAAAGTTGGTCGTCGGCAAATGGCCGAATGTGGCGAGCGCGTATATCACTGGCATCAGCGTGGGAATTCTCCTGCGTTCGCCTGCGTTCTGGCCGTATGCGTTGTGCGCGATGATCGCGATTACGTCCAAGTATGTCCTTCGCGTGAAGAACCGGCATATTTGGAATCCATCGAATTTCGGCATCTGTGTCGTGCTGTTTCTCGCGGCTGAGTCGGTGACGACTTTGAGTATCCAGTGGGGAAATAGTCTTTGGGCAATGCTGGTTATTTGGTCGCTTGGATCGGTGATTATCTGGCGGCTGAAGCGCTTCCACATCTGCGTCACTTACGTTCTATCGTTCTTGCTTTTCGCAATTATGCGCGGGTGGATCGTTGGAGATCCGATTGTCTCTGAAATATCGCCTATCACTGGCCCGGAGTATCAACTCTTTATATTTTTCATGATCACGGATCCGAAGACGACGGTGCGTTCCAGGAACGGACAAATGATCGTCGCCTTTCTCGTTGCAGCTGTGGAGATGCTGTTCAGGCTTAATTCGTGTATCTATGCGCCGCTGTATGCGCTGTTTATCGTGGGGCCCGCTGCACTGCTCATCGAGACTTGGTGGACTTCTCAAAAGACGCACAAGACGGATCCGGCGGCGACGGCATTGGGATTCGGTGGAGTAGCACAGTAGTTAGGCAGGGTGGGCAATTGGTGTTATGAGAGATACAGATTTGAAGCAACGACGACGTTGGCACGCAGTCTTGGCTTGTGCACTCTTGCTGTTGAGCGCGGGGTGTAGACAGAAGCAGGATCATTCCTCGGGCGTGGTGGAGCGCGCGTCAATACCTTCGCCTGCCAGGACGACTTCTGCGCCGCTTACGGTCCAGCAGGTTGCAACGCGACCCAACGGACCTGTTCATTTCACCGATGTGACCGACGCTGCCGGAATTCACTTCCGTCACAACAGCGGAGCGTTTGGTAAGAAGTATCTTCCCGAGACGATGGGCAGCGGCGTCTGTGTGCTCGATTATGACGGCGATGGTTGGCAGGATGTTCTCTTCGTCAACTCCATGGATTGGCCTGAACATCGAACCAAGAGGTCGACCGCCGCGCTCTATCACAACAATCGTGATGGAACGTTCACGGATGTAACCCGTGGATCCGGTCTCGACGTAGAGATTTACGGACTCGGTTGTGCAGTGGGTGATTTCGATAACGACGGCCGCGACGACATTTACATCACCGCGTTGAATGGTAACCATCTCTTTCGAAATCTTGGGAAGGGAAAATTCGCTGACGTAACTGCTGCGGCAGGCGTCGGCAGTTCGGGATTTTCGACAGGCGCAATGTGGTTCGACTATGACAAGGATGGGAGGCTCGATCTACTCGTATTGCATTATGTCGAGTGGTCTCCGGCGACAGATCAGGCCTGCTCTCTGGATGGCAAGCACAAATCGTATTGCACGCCGGAGCTCTACAAGGGACAAAGCATCACGTTGTATCGCAATAAAGGTCACGGGGTGTTTGAGGATGTAACCAAGAATGCGGGCGTTCTCGATGCGTCCGGTAAATCTCTTGGCGCCGTCTTGCTGGACTATGATGACGATGGTTGGCCTGACTTCCTGGTCACGAATGACACCCAACCCAACAAGCTTTACCACAACAATCACGATGGTACGTTTACGGAAAGCGCCTTTGCGGCCGGCGTAGCTTTTAGCGATGCGGGCAAGTCGCGCGCGGGAATGGGGGCAGATGCAGCCGACTATGATCTAAGCGGACAAGCGAGCATGGTGATTGGTAACTTCACCAATGAAAGTATGGCGCTCTACCATAACGATGGCGGAGGACTTTTCACCGACCAGGCGATTGGTTCGGGTATTGCGGGGCCTTCGGCGAAGTCGCTTACCTTCAGCACCTTCTTTTTCGATTACGATCTTGATGGGTTGCCTGACATTCTGGCGCTCAACGGCCACGTAGCCGACGATATCAGCCAACTCCAGCCGAGCCTTCACTACGCGGAGGCGCCGCTGCTGTTTCATAATGCAGGGCATGGAAAGTTTGTGGATGTCTCCGACAAGGTTGGCGCTGCTTTTCGCATTCCAGTTGTGGGCCGCGGCGCAGCCTATCTGGATTACGACAATGATGGCGATCTTGATGTATTGCTCACGACTTCCAATGGGCCTGCCAGGCTTTTGCGCAACGACAACGGCAATTCCAATGACTTGCTGCGGGTGCAGACAATCGGTACGCGTTCAAACCGCGATGGGATCGGTGCGAAAGTCACTGTGAGAGTGGCCGGCTGGGAGCGGCTGGTTCAGATGGTGAAGAGTGGTTCAAGCTATCTTTCGCAAAGTGAGCTGCCGCTTACGTTTGGTTTGGGAACACCGAAGTTGGGTAAGGTTGTCGATCTTGAGATTCTCTGGCCGAGCGGCCGCAAGGAATCTATCCCAGCTGTTGGGGCGAATCAATCGATCAAGGTGCTCGAGGGAAAGGGAATCGTCTCCGCAGTTCCGATCAATTTCGCAGGGGCCACGCAAACTCTGCCACGTTAGAGGTGTTGATGATGCGCTGCTGAGTAGAACCCGGTACGTTGGAGGAGGGCTTCTATCTCCTTCGCGTTCGTGCCTAACGGTTGCGCCGCCGCAAAAAGGTCTGCGGGATCGATGGGGTAGCAATGATTCGCAGGGCGTTTACCCAGGCCGGAAACGTCGAAGTCGCGGATGAGTGTATAGATGTCGTCCGTTAGCCCGGCCTTTTCCTTTGGACTCAGCGGCGTTCGCGCGAGTTCGAGGAGACGGCGAGATTCGGGACCGAAGATGGAATGGTCATGAAGCAGGAATGACGTTGCTAGCTCTGGTTTATTGAGACGGCTCGCGACTTCCGAATAACTTGCGGTTGCAAAGTAAAGCAGCGACAAACTGCGGAAGGTAGGGAAGTCGCCCATGTTGCTGTAGAGCGCTCCGACCAGCCTTGCAGTCGCGAGTAGTTCGGCGTCCGTCTGTCGTGCGTACTCCTGTAGGCTGGGGGCCAATTGCGGCGAACTCCAATGCTGCTCAAGGATGTTTCCCAATCGAGTTATCCCGAGCAGTGTTAGCGGGAATCCAGTGGAGAGTAACGGATCTACAAAACCTGCGGCCGATGGCAGCAGTGCCCAGTTAGAGCCTGCAAGTGTGGGGCTTCGAAATGGAAGCTGCCGCGCAAAGGTGAACGGTCTCTCGAGTCGGGCGCCTGCGAACTGATCTTTTATAAGTGGAAGGGAATCGAGGAGTGCATTCCATGCGTGCTCTTTCTGATCAAAGGAGAATTGTTCTGCGACTTCTTCAGTCGCCGCAACGCCGGCACTGGTCATTCCATTGTTGAAGCGGAGTACCCAAATCCAGCCGCCATCGAAGAGGTGATGAACGGCCGCTGCTTCGACCGGATACGGAGCCTCGGTAGCGTGTGAGAATTCAGCCGCGGCCAACTCGCTGACCCCGGAAAAGTGACTGTAGAGGGCAGATGTTCGGGGGAAATTGGGCAGCGCTGTTTCGCTCAGGCCGAGGGTCTTGTGAAGAAATCCTCGCGGTCCTGTTGCGTCGATGAGGAAGCGCGCCTGAAAGGTTCGTTCTTGAGTGGCGTGAACTGTGTCCAGATGCCAGACGCTGTTGACGCTGGCGGTGGCACGGATGTCTACCTCATCGAAGTAGTCGACGCCGACGGATTGGGCTTGCTGCACGAGCAGTTCGTCGAACTCGGCGCGATACCAATGCGTGTCCGCGATGAAGTCATTAGGGCTCGCCGCGACAAACAGGTGGCGGTTGTTATCGGGTAGGTGGGATGGGGAATCGAGCTCGTGGTGAAAAAAGGAGAAGCCACGCTTCAGGCCGCAAGCGATTTGAGGATAGGCTCGCTGCCAACTGCCCCACTTGCTGAGAGGCTTCAGCAAGGGAAGGTCATAGCGGTCGGAGATGCCTTCCAGTAGGAGATTTGAAAGTGGCGTTGACGACTCGCCTATCGCAAATCGTGGGTGCTTGCCCTTTTCCAACAGCACGACCGAACGTCCGAGCCTGCTTGCGATCATTGCCATCAGCGATCCGGCGAAGCCGGAGCCGATGACTGCGATGTCGTACTCGCTGGTCAAGAGCGTACTCCACAGGCCGCGCAATGCACAGACTCAAGTACCGCTTGTAAAAAGTTCATTCGCCTCATCCGTTCAACTCGGTCGGCTCGACAATTGGGGCAGCACGTTACGCGATCGATGTCCCACAGGTCGACGAAGACGCGTCCCCTTTCGAGCGCAATACCGTAGGCGAGGGCATCCTCAACGACACGCAGATCGGGCGGTGCGAAGAGGCCAATCGTTGCAAGCGCGTCGACTGCTCCATTGCCGGGGCGCGTGGGTAGCAAGCTCACCGCAGTCGCGCTGCAATTGAAGGCGAAGTCGATTGATTTACAGGCCCATTCGAGCGATTCGTCTTCTCGCATGAAGGGTGGTTGGATGAGTACAAACGAACGGAGAGCTACACCGTCACCGCGAAGTAGATCGGCTGCGGCTGCATACTGGTCGAGCGTCATTCGCTTATTCAGTTTTGCCAGTACCCCGGGATGAGCGGTCTCGAGGCCTATCGCCACCTCGAGAGGACGAGAGCATACGGCTCGAAAGTGAGAGTAATTTTCTCCAATGAGGGCAGGGTGACATTCAACGATCACGCGCTCAAAACTGCCGACGAGGGAGGCAATCGCTGCATAATCTTCCGGGGGAATGGCACCCCGATCGAAAAAGCTGCCGCTGTTGTATAGCTTGATCTGACGCGCGGTTGGAAGGCGATCCAGGGCATAGGTGATCTGCGCAGGAATGGCGCCGCGCGGGACCGTTTCCGTCAAGGTATTTCGCCAGAGATCGCACATCGCGCAGTGCCACGGACACTCGCGATTCGTCAGGAAGATCGTTGCAACGCTTCCGATTTCACCTGTTGCGAATCGTTCTTCTTCGACAAGGAAAGCGTAGGGCTTTTCTGCATGTACAGTTGCTCGCGGGCCCCTGCGCTCGACGATCCAGCGGTCGCGTTCTGCCGCGGCCTGGGGGTAGGTTAGGAGATGCGGCATGGTCACAGATATTGAGCCAAGAAATACTTGCGATAGTCAGATTCTTTGAGAGGGAGCCGTTGGCGCATTGCTTCCGCTGGAATTGCTCCGTGCTGAAAACGCCGCTTATCGAAGACCCTCATCTTGATGTTTGTGACCGCCGCAATGCCGCGAGAGACGATCTCCCCCTTGAGTTGATAGAGGCGCTCTACGTTGTATCCGGTGAGTTGAATGAAGGGAATTGCCTCCGCGACGGCGATTACGTTGGGGCGAGTGAAGGGACTGAAGCCGCGGAAGCCATAGCGATGGGCGGGTGCATAGGTGCGTGTGTAGGATCGACTGAGGCCGCCGCTGTAGGTGAGCGAGTGCTTGATCTTACCCACTCCCCAGCCCTCTTGATACAGCATCTGGTTGTTGACGACGCTGCGAATGGTCAACTCGGGATTCTCTTCGATGGGATAGTCTTTGAGGTTTTCGTCACCACCATCGCCGTCGATCAAAACGTGCCACTCGGGGTATCGCTCGCGTATCCCTTTGCAAAGGGCGAGAGCCATACTGGCCGATTCGACATCAAGCGCCTTGTAGTCTTCGACGACGCCGATGGTTTCACGATGATCGATCTGCGATGGGCTCGCATCGATGATCTCGAGGAATAATCCGAGACCGGCGCTTTCAAGAAACTCGCGCGCCTGCACCACGTCCGGCCCGACTCCAGTATCGCCGCTGCCGAGGTTCAAAACGAAAGCCTTCAACCGCGATAGGCTCAGTCCGCGTTGTTTCATTACGTGATAGGTGGTTAGAAAAACACTGCCGCTATCCACGCCCCCGGAAAAACAGACGCCGATTGGTTCGTCCTGAGGAATGTGGACAATCCAGCGGTCGATCTCTTCGGCGAGAGCACTGATGTATTGATGTCCAATCACGTCGAGGTCCGGAGGCAGGGTGCCCATGGGAGGCGTAAAGAAACGCGTGTAGATTGGATCGGGATCGGGGCAGCCAACCAGTTGAATTTCGGTGACGTGGTGGGCTGGAACCATCCGTGTATAGCTCGGATGGAATTGCCCTTCAAGGCCTTCCGATTTCAGCCATACGAAGATCTCGTCGATGCGCGCGGCAACAATCAGGACGGGACCTTCCGTGCGTTTGGCTAGAAAGTAGCGCATGGGCCGGTCGAGCGAACGAGCCATCCGCACCGTCTTTCCGGACCTTGCGAGAAGGGCAAATGACCCCTCCACGTCCCTCATGGCAGTCGCAGGCTGGTCCAGTAGGATCGACTTCGCCGCTTCTGGGGTGAGATTGTAAAGTTCGTTGTCCGTTGACTTCGTGAGGTCAACGACTCGTTCGATATAGACGTCCACCGCTGCTCCTGTTCCGTTTACGATCCAAGTTTATCGCTTCGGGGTTTTCCCTGCGGCAGGAATTTGCCTATCGAGCAAATCGGCCTCACAAGCGGCTCTCTTCATTTGCGTTGAGGATACTGATCTAGCGTCCGGGTGCTGCACGGAACTCCTGAAAGATGCGCAGCCGAAGCAGCAACTGGCAGGGGCTGGTCACAAGCTTAGAGCTTGGTGTATGGTTTAGTACAAAATGTACGCGCAGATATGAGCCTAGGACTCTGCATCGGAAGGCAACTCGGGATCCGATGTATGCTGCTGCGCGATGGAAAACGGGCGGGCCCACCTCTGCCGGGGTGTTTTCTGAATCTCTTTAGAAATTCGAATGAGGAGTGCGCGTGGACGGAATAGGGACGCACTTGCGGGCAGCCCGGCTTCGATTGGGGCTGACCTTGCGCGAAGTAGAAGATCGCACAAGTCAACTCGCCCAGCAGTGGGGGAACGGCGCGTATCGCATCTCCGCGAGCTGGCTTGATCGAGTGGAACGGGAAAACCGTGGGCTTTCGGCGACCAAACTGATCGTTCTCGCATTTATCTACAACCTCACCATGGAACAGATGCTGGAATTGTGTCCGGGGGTGAGCGAAAGTCCGGCACAGCTTGAGCTTGTGTCGAGCCCAAATACGACGCTGCTGCTAAGTGAAGGGCCGCTTGCCGATCACGCCAAACTTTGGCTGCCGGATTCGGTCGTGACCGGGCCTCCGCCCGAGGACACGACGCTGTTTCGGTCGGACCAGGGAGTGATGCCGGTTCACTATCGGCGCGGAATCATCGGGCGGAGAGATCGGACCATGGAACCGATGATTCTGGCGGGGTCGATCGTCCTAATTGATACGCGTAAGCGGACGATCGCGAAGAGAAAGGACTGGCTCAACGAGTTCGATCGTCCCATCTACTTTCTTCTTACGCGAAGCGCTTATTTCTGCGGATTTTGCGAATTGGACAAGAACGGGGAGTACCTGAAGCTGGTGCCACACGCCCTCTCGCCTCAAACTGAAGACGACGAGCAGAGACGCTGGCAATACAGAAAACAGGTGGAGGTCGTGGGGACGGTGGATGCAGTATTTACGCGTCGAATCGCGTGATCGAAAGCGGTGAAGCGGGGGAGAGCGGATTAAAGAGCCCTCTGCAGGTCGGCCAGCCCGGGTAGATTGGCCTGTTCATATAAGGCTAGAACTTCGCGAGTCATGTGATAGTAGATGGCTACAGCCTGTTGGAGGTATTCTGCTGCCGCTACCGGCGGGCGGCCGGACTTCGCAGTCGCCTTGAGCCGGCCGATGTGCCACTCCACCTCCCGCGCGTTCAACCGCAGCTGCTCGGCGACGAGTAACGCCTCCGGATACCATTGCTGAACATAAAAAACCAGGTCGACCAGCACCGAACAATTTTTCTCCATGAGCTCGATGCCGCGCATTCCTCCGAGCACGCGCCAAATCTCCTGCGGGTTCGTCGCCTCAACAAGCTGGATCTCCTGATAAGGTGCGACCGCGGGATCTAGTGCGATTCGCTCAAGGTTCTGGTGATCCAAGGGGGCAAGTCGCTTGAGCAACTCATCCCACTTGCCGTAGGGGTAGAGCTCGCGCCGCCGATCGCGCAGATAATAATGCGTGCCGATGCCGATGATCGCCACAAGAAAGACGAGGAGAAAACCGAAAAAGTCGAGGTTTCGAATGGTCATCATCGTTTCAAAGCACGGAGCTTGCGAAGATCGTATTCCACGCGTCTTTGCAAAGTAAAGAGTTGTCGCTGTGCCTCTTCGGGAAGTTCCTGGGGAGCGGGAGCGGGCAACCACAGCATGACGATCCAATAAGACGCACAGAGGAGGTATGTCGACATACGAACGTACGTCAAGCTCTCAAAGGCCAAGGTATTTCGAGTCAGAATGTTGTGCCCAGCTTCGGTTACGAGGCCTATTAGGGAGTAGAAACCCAGACCCTGGGCGATCCGGGCAACATGGGTATTCCAAGGAAGATTTGCGGTCGATGAGAAGGCGATCATTCCCACGAATAGCTCGCACTGCAGCGCGGACGAGAACAGATTTCCCCGGTCCAGGAGCATGCCCAGAACCGTCTTCTCTGGAGGGGAGGGAAGGCAGGCCAACACAAAGGCGACGGCCAGCGAGCCAAGCACCAGGATGAGAAATCCCTTGCGAATGTCGCGGGCCCACGTGCCCGTAGGGCAGAAGACACTACGCGCAAGCTCATAGGTCACGGCCAGTTGAAGGACGAGATCCAGGATGGCAAACGCAAAATACGCGACGAAATAGGCGTGCTTCGATCCGCGCAGCGCGATTTCGTAGAGCGCGATGGAATTCAGAAGATTGGCTGCGATGAGGGTCGTGAATGCCGGAAAGGTTTTTGCGTGATGGCGAAACAGGAGGACGAAGAGTAACAGGAAGTGCGCGGTGAAGCCGGCCGCCCAGAACGCGAAAACAGCACCACTCAAATGCATCTCTTACGCTCCTGAGGGCGGCCGATTGTCGGTGCCAATTCCCAACTATCTCATGCCAAAGCAAGGATGTTGAGAAGAATCGTGACGATTACTTGCGGGTCGGGATTGGTTCCGGTTACGACCTGTGGGTCGGGGTTGGTTCCAGTTACGACCTGTGGATCGGGGTTGGTTCCGGTTACGACCGATTGTGCTGAGGCCGTCCCGATGGGCAGAACGAGGGCTGTGAACGTAACGGCAAGGCTGAATATGCGGGAAATGTTCCTGATCATGATTCGCTCCTTAGCGCTGGGTGGCGCTAGGGGGAAGGTAGGGGTCAGGAGGCCGCATTTTGACTTATGATTGCGCGAGGTTGCGTAAGAGAAACAGGCACGCCTAGAGAAAATGGATTGCTCAAACTCATGGAACGTTCAAAATGGCCATAAATAAGCACTTAAATCCAGCTACATTGCGGATGTAGTGCTGATAAGCAACAAGTTAGACATATAATGGACGCAATTTAGAAGAGGATTCCTGGTCGTTCGGAGCACAGTCGCGCAGAGCCTCTCCGACACAGTTTCATAGGACGTAGGTACGTCACACCTGTCGAGCAGCATCGCAGATGCAGGCAGAAGCTTGGAAATCGGGAACACACCCGGGGTCTTTATCATGGAGAATTCAAAAGACATTGCTGATGCGGTTACTACACTGATCAAGCTGATGGTCGACCACCGGGAAGGGGTTCGAGTTGAATGCGTCCCGATCACGGATGGGATTTCTCTTCGCATTTCTGTGGACCGCACCGATATTGGCAAAGTCATCGGGAAGCAGGGACGGACGGCGAGGTCCTTGCGGATACTGGTGACAGCAATGGGGATGGCCAGTAAGCAGCGAATCAGCCTGGATATCCAGGAGTGACCCGGGTACAGGCTCTCGGTGGGATTTATTGTGTTTGCCTGAGAAACCTTACATATTTCTAGTGAATGTGATTACAATCACCGTTAGCCTCAACGTCTCTGGTTAGGATTCCGGCATGTATCACGTTTTGTTGCGAGCGATGGTTGGTGTATTGCTGGCATCCCCTTTTATTGTTGCGATTGCCTATCTCATGGCAATCTTCGATCGCGCGTGCTGGAGGTTTCAGCGGAAGCATGCGTATCGGCCCGGACAGCGCTAACCCGTCCGTGGCGCGTCGCACTGAAAGCTATAGATCGAGCGGTATAGCAGATCAGGTTGCGGTTCTGTTTCTACGCTGTTGTTCCCGCCTTCTGAATCATCTGAGATCGGATGCCCCTGATTACTCTATTGGCAGGATCAATTTCGCCTGCCTGGAGGAGATTTCGTGACTGCAGGGGTTGTTCCCATCGATTCGATTCGGATGCCCGGCGCTTCCGAATATGGGATTGGTGCGGATGACCTTGGGGCGCAACTCAGAGGCTTTATGGACGAGTCGCGAGTCCTTACGAGGCTGATTGACCGCATTGCATTCGCCTCCGATGCGAGTCTGTATCGCCTTATTCCTCGCGCGATTGTTCAGCCTATGAATTCCGAGGAAGTGCGCAAGCTGTTTCAATTTAGCCGCGAGCGGAAGATCCCTTTGACGTTTCGCGCAGGTGGCACGAGTCTATGTGGGCAGGCGATTACGGACGGAATCCTGGTTGACATTGGCCGTTATTGGCGTCTCGGCGCGGTTGAGGAGAACGGACGATTGGTGCGTGTCCAGCCCGGATTGATCGGGCAACAGGCCAACCAGATGCTCAAGCGATTTGCGAAGAAGATCGGCCCTGATCCGGCATCGATCAGTGCTGCACGGATGGGTGGAATTCTCTCCAACAATGCCAGTGGCATGTGTTGCGGAGTATCGCAGAATGCTTACCACACGCTGCGCTCAATGACCTTCGTTCTGCCTTCGGGGACAGAGATCAACACGGCGGATCCGGATGCGGATAGGCGGTTTCGAGAGAGCGAGCCGCGGTTGGCCGAGGGTCTGCTTGGGTTGAAGCAACAGGTAGAGGCGAATGCTGAATTGTCCGGGCGCATTCGCGCGAAGTATCGGATGAAGAATACGACGGGATATTCGCTCAATGCGTTGTTGGATTATTCCGATCCCGTGGCGATCTTCAGTCATCTGCTAATTGGGTCGGAAGGGACACTGGCATTTATTGCCGAAGCGGTTTTGGAGACGGTACCGGATCTGCCGGTCAAGTACACTGGCCTGCTTCTGTTTCCGGATCTGCATGCGGCATGCGAAGCCATCGGGCCCTTGCGGGAGGCAGGAGCAGCTGCACTCGAACTCATGGATCGCGCCTCTCTACGCTCGGTTGAAGAGAAGGTGGGCATCCCGGCGGAGATACGAGAACTGCCGAACAGCGCTGCGGCGCTGCTGGTTGAGTTTCAGACGGCGGACGCGAATGCTGTGCAGGAGAACGCAGCACGGGCACAGACTGCGGTGCAGGGGCTGAAGCTGCTCAGTGAGGCACGCTTCACGGACGATCCTGTGGCGCAGGATCGCTTGTGGAGCATCCGTAAAGGATTGTTCCCCTCGGTGGGCGCCGTGCGGGCTGCCGGCACGACCGTCATTATCGAAGACGTTGCATTTCCGGTTGAGCGCCTGGCGGACGCTGCGGTGGATTTGATTCGTCTGTTTGAGAGGCATCACTACGACAACGCGATTATCTTCGGCCATGCCAAGGATGGGAATCTTCACTTCGTTATCACGCAGGGCTTCAATACAGAGAGGGAAGTCGCACAGTACCGCGACTTCATGGCGGATGTAGTGCGGCTTGTGGTGCAGAAGTATGACGGTGCGCTGAAGGCAGAGCATGGAACCGGCCGCAACATGGCGCCGTTTGTAGAGACAGAGTGGGGTCCCGAAGCCTATGCGATGATGCGACAACTCAAAGCACTGGCCGATCCGGATGATTTACTCAACCCCGGAGTGATCATCAATTCGGATCCTGAAGCCCACCTTGCAGATCTCAAGAAGATGCCTGTGGTCGAGACCGAGATCGATAAGTGTATTGAGTGCGGTTATTGCGAGCCGAAGTGTCCCAGCCGGGATCTCACGCTGACGCCGCGACAGCGGATTGTAGTGCGGCGCGAGATGCAGCGACTGAAGGACTCGGGAGCGAGCAGCGCTGCGGAGGACGCGCTTCGTGCAGACTTTCCGTACATGGCGCTGGATACCTGTGCGGTGGATGGTTTGTGCGCTACGGCGTGCCCGGTGGACATCGACACGGGGGCGCTGACCAAGCGTTTTCGTCGTTTACGCCACACCGCGTTGGCGAATCGCGTGGCAACGGGTCTCGCGCAGAATTTCAGCCTGGTAGAAGCCGGCGGGCGTCTGGCGCTCGCGGCAGGGCATCTGGTCCAGGACATGTGCGGGTTTGCGTTCATGCGCGGTATAACGCGACTGCTGGATAAAACAACTCGCAGCCTGATGGATGAGCCTTTCTGGCAGTGGTTGGCGGAGATGCCAGGAGCGCGGCGCGGTGCTCTGCCTGTCCGCACGCCGGCAGAGGCGGATGCCGTTTACTTTCCTGCATGCATCTCGCGGATTATGGGTGCGCTTCCGGGCGAGCAAAGGCAGATAAGCGTTATGCAGGCATTGCTGCATGTTGCAGACCGTGCAGGCGTGAAGATATATGTGCCGGGAGACGTCGCGGGAAATTGTTGTGGTGTGCCATTTTCCTCGAAGGGTTTTGATGCGGCACATTCCGTTGCGGCAAATCACACGGTTGAGAGCTTCTTTCGTTGGTCCAATGAAGGCAGGCTGCCGATTGTGATCGACACGAGCCCTTGCACGTATGGTCTCAAGACTGCGCGGCCGTATCTGACCCGCGACAATCAAGCGAGGTTTGACGCCCTTACGATCCTCGATTCCGTAGAGTTCGCGCACGATCAGTTATTGCCTAAGCTTCCGATTCATCGCAAGGTTCACTCGGTTACATTGCACCCTGTCTGTTCGGCGGTGAAGATGGGGATCACATCGAAGTTGGTGCGAATCTCAAACGCGTGTAGCGATTCCGTTTGCGTGCCGCCGGATGCGGGGTGCTGCGCCTTTGCGGGTGACCGGGGATTTTTGTTTCCTGAATTGACTGCTTCTGCGACGGATGTGGAGGCACGAGAGGTTCGGGAGCAGGAGCATGATGGGTACTACTCGAGCAGCAGGACGTGTGAGATAGGGATGACGCGAGCCACGGGCAAGGTCTATCAGTCCTACTTACATTTACTGGAGTACGCCTCGCGAAGCGGCGGCGAGGACGATGCAGGCTGACGGCGCCCCTGATCCCGGCTTATCCGAACTACCATCAGAACGATGGGTTGGGTCATCCGTAATGACTTAGAAAACCTCGTCGTCGCCAATGGGCATGCCAGGGGGAGCTGCAATCGGTTTGGCCGGAACAAACTTTTCGGGATCGCGATTGAAGTCTTCGATGCGGTGGATGAGGGCGGCACGGTGGATCGCCTCGGCGGTATCGCTTAGCGGCGCGGCTGAACTCCACTGCTTGAGAAGGTCATTGATGTGCGATCGAGTGATCGCGCGTGCCTGCGTGGAGGCCTCCGAATTCAGCGCAAGAGCAAGCGTCGCTTCGAGTGCACGGAACTCCACGGCGCGCTCCACCTCGGATGACATGGAGTGGCCTCCCTCGGGCCGTTCGGCAACAGTCGTGGAGATTGCCTCGAGGACGGAACGCAACGAAGGGCTGTCTGGAACGCGCATGTGGTACTGGACCAGGCGGGACGCTCGCGATGGATCAAGAAGCACCTGGAGCGTAAGATCGGCGGCGCACTCCGCGGCGGCGATCGGATCGAAGGTGAGGTCAGTCTGTGAGGGTAAGGACTCCTGTGTGCGCGGATAACCAGGCGGCACAGGTGGAAGGATTTTGAGGAGCGACTCGGGCAGCGTCAGGGTCTCGGGACTGAGCGTTTGCAGAACGGCTGTAAGAGCTTTGCGCTGGTCTGCCGGGGCAACGATTACCGGATCCGCTAGTCCATCGCCTCGCTCGTTGTAGCGATAGTCGAGGCCACCGACCTCCTTGATGGCGGCTTCGGTCTGATAGCGGTGGAATAGATAGATGGGCACCAGTGCTAGCTCAAGCTGTGACATGGGCGTTCCGGGCTGGATCACGTCGGGGCCGAAGTTCTTGAGCGCGGCTGCTCGAACTTCAAGAACCCTGTTGAGTTCTGCAGCGGGGTCAGCGCCGTTGTCCCAAAGATGCGCGTGTGGTTGAGCCGAGCCGAATGGCCGAGCATCTTCGTCGGTGATGAAGATCTGGCCGGCGTGGTCCGCGTCCGTAAGGATCTTTTGAAGCGCTACATCTGTGTTGGTATTCGCTGCGAACTGGCGGTAACCGTAATCGATCGCAACCTTGTCCCAGTCGCCGATGTGGTCGGCGTAGGCGTGCGAGGTGTCGATGGTTCCATTGTTGTCCAGCGTTACGTAGGGATGGGGATAGTCCATGACGCTATCGGATTGAGAGACGCTGGACGCCGCGAAGTTGTGTGCCAGACCGAGCGTGTGACCCGTCTCATGGGCCGCGAGTTGGCGAATGCGCGACAGGACCATCTGGAGCATTGGATTATCGTCGGGCTTTGGCACGCGGCCGCCCTTATATGGAGCGAGAAGGCCTTCGGCGATGAGGTAATCCTGACGCCCGCGCAACGAACCTAACGTTACGTTGCCCTTGATGATCTCGCCGGTGCGCGGGTCTGCGAGCGCCTCGCCGTAGCTCCATCCGCGCGTGTACCGATGAACCCACTGGATGATGTTGTAGCGAATATCCATCGGGTCCGCGCCCTCCGGAAGCAGGTCGACGCGGAAGGTTTTCGGTGCCCAGCCGGCAGCCTGGAATGCCTGGTCCCACCAGCGCGCGCCTTGGAGCAGCGCAGTGCGAATTGGCTCGGGTGCGCCGCGATCGACATAGTACTGGATCGGAGTGATGGCCTCACAGGCGGTCGTACAGTTTGGATCTTTCCTGATGAGACGGTGACGAAGAATGAAGCGCTGCGTAACGTCCTCGCCGAGAGGAGCCGTCAGGTCGCGGAACGAGGAAGGGAAGTAGCCTGCGCGCGGATTGAACGGGCGGGGATTGAACCCGGGCGGGGGCAGCTCAATGAAGGAGTGACGCTCGCGCAGGGTCATGGCGTGTGGATCAGGCGTGACGTCGGCGACATAGCGGCCAGTCAGAAGGCCTTCGGTGGCGAAGGTGAGGACTGCCTCGACCTCGGTGTTTTTGGGGAAGGCCTTGGTGTCGTCGAGCGCGATGGTCGATCGTGTTAGGTCGACGTGGTAGGCGCCCTGGTGGAGCGTGGCGAGTGTTTCAACAACGCGGTGAGCATCGTGAAGGAAAAACTCCGTGGCATCCACCAGCACGCTGCCGGACGGATCTTCTGCGGCGACGGTAAAGCCCCAAAGAATGGACTCTGGGAAGGATTGCGTGACGGCTAGGGTTTCGGCAGAGTCGGTGGAGGAGCTGCGGAAGTTGCTGTTGGGCTGGACCAAGAGAACCTTGGGGCCAGACCGCTGGAAACGAACGATGCGGCCTTCGGAGAGTTGACCGCGATCGAGGCCAAGATCGTTGGAACCGGTGCCATAGGGGAGGGAGTTGGTGTACAGAAGGTCGGTGCCGAGATGCGGGATCTCAAGGTACAGCTTTCCTGCTGCCGAATCCCAGTAGAGCGGGAGAAACCCGACGATGGGTTGCATGCCGGATGACTTCGCGGCAATGGAGGGCAGTTGATTGGCAGGTGTTTCGGCGTACGAGGGAGCAAACGTCAGGAGCAGGGCAAAAAGAAGACTGGCGCGCATGGGTATTTTTACCATGCTGTGGAGGAGAAGGTCCGACCGCTTGGGGGGTTATGGCGGACAGACAGGGATTCGAACCCTGGATACCTTGCGGTATACACGCTTTCCAAGCGTGCGCCTTCAGCCACTCGGCCATCTGTCCGCTCGAACGCGGGGCAACCCTCTAACTTTACCACGACGGGTAGGCTGGTCGACCCGTCGTGCGGATGTGCCTTGCTATGATGGCACACGTGGATGGTGGGTGCCGCAGATGTCCAACGTCTTGAGGAATAACGTCGAACGAGTTCTCATGGTAGCCACTGCATCGGCCGCGTGGTTCGCTCTGGCGCTCCAGTTTCCGCTGACACTGCGGACCTCCATCGCAAACGGAATGACGGTGATCGGCGCGATCCTGACCTATTTGAGTTTTTTCACCCTGCTCACAAATCTCCTTGTTGCGTTGGTTCTTACTTTTTCTTTGCTTGCTCCGAAGTCCCGTTGGGGTAGGTTCTACTCCAACCCCGTTGTAGCCACGGGAACTGCTCTTTACATCGCAATGGTTGGCCTGGTGTATTCCTTTCTGCTGCGGCATACATGGAACCCGGAGGGTCTGGACAAGCTCACGGACGTCATCCTGCATGACGCGGTGCCAGTCCTGTACGTTGCCTTTTGGATCTTCTTCGTGCCGAAGTCCGGGCTGCGTTGGAGGAATCCGTTGTCATGGGTGATTTACCCAATCATCTATCTGGCGTGGATCTTGATTCGCGGGGCCATCTCGGGCCGCTATCCGTATCCGTTTGTCGATGCTAGCCAACTCGGCTATCCGCAGGCGCTTTTGAATTCGCTCATGCTGCTGTGCGTCTTCCTGGCTGTAGGCTTTGCGGTGGTAGGGCTGGCGAGGTGGAGGTGTTCCAGGGCCGTAGGGCACTCGCTGGTGTAATGTCCGATAACACATATTCTGTATACTTACGATGCTGATTGCCTATACCCTACTGCTTTTTGACGTTTGCGCAACGTTGATCGCTGGAATGATAACCTTCCAGGTAATGAGGTTTCGGTCGTGAGGGTCGTTATTGCTACCGGTCGACAGGCGCATTATCAGTTGCCTGCCAATGCGTTTGTGCGGCGAGGATGTGATGTTTGCCTGTATACCGCGACGCCCCGCAGCCGCATGCGCAACTTTGACCCGAAGGTCGCGAATCGATGGATCCCCGCGCCAGTCGCGATGTTTAGCGGCCTCACACACGTCCGGACACCCTTGGTGCTGGATGAGTTGGATTCAACCTTCTTCGATCATTGGGCTGCCAAGGTATTGAGGGATTGTGATTTGCTGCTGGGCGCCTCTACCTCAAGTTTGGCCAGCGGCAAGGCTGCGCAACGCCTTGGAGCGACGTTTGTGCTGGACCGTGCTTGCCCGGATATCCGTGTGCAGCAAGATGTTATGGCCGAAGAGGCTAAGAAGGTTGGGGGCGAATTTCGCCGAAATTCGCCTTGGTTTATCGAGCGGCAGGTGGAAGAGTATGAAACTGCAGACTTTATCCTGTCGCCTTCCGATTATAGCCGGCGGAGTTTCCCTGATCATCTGCGGAAGAAGGTGGTGCTGGCACCGTTGTATGGGCGGTCCAAGGTCTCTCCGCGGAACACAAAGCCTTTAGGATCAACGTTTGTGCTGGGATGTGTCGGTGGGCAGCCGCTGCGCAAGGGGTACTTGTATCTGCTCCAGGCCTGGAAGGAATTGGCGCTGCCGAACGCGAAATTGAAGATCCGGACGGGCGATGCGATGTACCGCTATCCCCTGCTCAAGCAGCTGATGAGCGAGCTGCCGGACGTCGAGCTCGTCAGCTATGTACCTGATATTAGTACATTTTACACCGAGTGCGATGCGTTCATTTTGCCCAGCGTCGATGATGGTTTTGGGATGGCTTTGTTCGAGGCCGTGGCCAATGGAGTGCCTTCGGTGGCCACGCGGAATTGCGGGGCTTCGGAGCTTTTGGTGGCGGAGCGGGACTGCCTTTTGATCGATGCATTTAGCGTGAAACAGATTAAGGATGCAGTCCTAAGGCTATATGAATCAAGGGACTTACGCGATCGACTTAGCCGGAGTGGATCGGCTGCGGTGGAGGCGTTGCAGGAGGGTGGACTGCCTCGGCCTTATGAGACTGGGGTGGATGATTTGCTGGGCTCTATTGCTCGAGCAAAGCTTGTTGAATCAGCTGCTTAGAGCTACTTATTGAAGTCCTCCGCCTACGAAGTGGACGATCTCCAGGCGGTCGCCTGTAGTGATTTGAGCTTCGGACCAGGTGGTGCGGGTGACGATCTCGCCATTATGCTCTACAGCTATTCGATCAGCTTTTAGCTCTAGTGCATTGATAACAAGCGACAAGGGTGATGGTGATTCCAAGGCGTCGAGGGTGCGCTGCTGGCCGTTTAGTTGGATGGTGAGGGGTGTGGACATACGCTTTCAGGCTAGCAGATGGGCGCGATTCGGGTGCGCATTGTGCTGCTTGAGGTGGGTTTCGTGTTGCAAACCGATTGCCTGACCTTGGTTTCGGGTGTCGCGCCTTAGGAAAGATGCCAAAAGAGGTTGAGGGGGCCTTTGCCGTGGCCGAGGTTCGGGGCATTGCGGATGGCTTCGGTGACGAAGTGCTTGGCGTTGCGGACGGCTTCGATGGGGGTGTCGCGAAGGAGGAGATGGCAGAGGAGGGCGGAGGAAAAGGCGCAGCCGGTGCCGTGGGTGGAGGTGGAATCGAGGTGCTCGCCGGCGAACCTGTGGAAATCTCCCGAGGGGAGGCGGAGGAGGTCGGTGGGTTGGGCATGGTCTCCGGCGGTGGCGACGATGTGGAGGTGGGGGTGCCGGGCGGCTAAATGTTCGGCAGCCGCCTCGGCCTGGGCGAGGGTTTCTACGGGCCGGGAGGTCAGGGCGGAGAGCTCGAACCAGTTGGGGGTGATCCAGGTCACAAGCGGGAGGAGTTGGTGGTGGAGGAGCTCGATGGCCTGGGACGGGAGGAGGGTGGCGCCGGAGCTGGCGCGGAGGATGGGGTCGAGAATTACGGGGATAGCTGAGGGGGGCTGATTCCCTGCCTTGGACTTCCCTTCTTGGGGGCGGAGGGTGGCGAGAAAAGCCGCGACTGTCGCGGCGATTTCGCTCGAGCCGAGCATGCCGATCTTGATGCCGGCGGGGGGCAGGTCGGCCACGAGGTGGTCCAAAGCCCGGCGGAGGAAGATGGGGTCGGCAGGTTGGATTTCAGCGACACCGAGGGTGGATTGGACGGTGAGGGCGGTGATGGCGGAGGTACCGAAGAAGCGGTGGGCGGCGAAGGTCTGGAGGTCGGCGGTGATGCCGGCGCCGGAGGAGGGATCGTGGCCTGCGATGGCGAGGAGGGTGCGTTCCTGGAGGCCGCTGGGGGCGGGTGAAATGGAGGATTTCGATAGCACCTGGGGCAACCCCACCGTGAGAAAACGCTATCATACAGATGGGGATTTTGCAACCATAAAGCGGTAATAAGTGCCTTTCAAATGTTTGACTTAGGGTACTCCAAAGGCGACAATAGTTAGATGAGTGATCCTACGATGAATGGCACGGAAGAGCTGCAGGGAAAGAAAGGCCGCAAACGTACTCGCGTTGGCGTGCTGGCCGTAACCCTGGGATTAACAGCCTCCCTTGCTGCAAGTCCTACGGTGAAACGAGAGAACGCAGGGGTTCCGGTCAATCCACCGACCGGCAAGACCATTGCGAAACGTCACTGGTTCCAAATTGGTAAAGCATCCTGGTATGGGAAGAAGTTCAACGGGCGGAAGACTGCAGACGGTGAGACATACGACATGTATGCCATGACCTGCGCGCACCGCACGCTGCCGCTGGGAAGCTGGATTCGGGTAACGAATCTTAAAAACAACAGGTCTACGCTACTCCGGGTAAACGATCGCGGCCCCGTGCCGCTGAACCGGATAGTGGATCTCTCTTACGCAGCGGCGCAGAAGCTGGGCGTATTGGGATTGGCCAAGGTACGGGTCGAAGAGGTGAATCCGACGGATCCTGAACTGGCGGAGATGATGGTGTCTCAGCTGCGGATGGGCGATCCGGTGAAGGTGCAACCGATCGACGAACCACCGAGCACGGGTGAATTGACGCCTGGGCTGGTGGCGGACTTCAATCGCTAGGCGGTTGTAGTTTCTAAGGAGAAACTGAGAGCCCCGCAATTCCCTTTTGGGTTGCGGGGCTTTTTTGCGTCTGGTGTGGGGAGACCCGTAAGTCCGCGGGTCTTGCAGATCAGAAATGAACTTGCCGAAAACCCGCTTTGCGGGGGTCACCCTGGCTCGAAGGG
>Ga0302231_10000886_pt1 | contig 20205 bp, 13 predicted proteins | sample II_Palsa_N2_2_FD_193522 | JGI IMG/M metagenome (GOLD analysis project Ga0302231, IMG submission 193522) | Peat permafrost microbial communities from Stordalen Mire near Abisko, Sweden - II_Palsa_N2_2 | ecosystem: Environmental > Terrestrial > Soil > Palsa > Peat permafrost | place: Sweden...
CGCAACGTATGCTGGATCGTGCCCGTGGCAAACTTCCAGATGGGCTCCCATTGATAGTCGACGCTGTTGTCGCGATCGTCCTGCTGGCGCAGTTGGCGATCCACGACCTCGCCATCGGTGATCTTCGTGCTTGAACTGTCGCCGTTGACTAGCGCATCCAGCGTGCGATGCAGATAAGAGAACCGATTGTTGATCGTGAGGAAATCATTGATCGTCCACCGATCGGTGATCGTCGGACGAACCAGCGTGGAATGGGCGGACGCGAATGGTGATGCGTATTTCGCATCGATCGAGACATCCCGGATGGGTGAGCCGTTTAAATAAATCAGGCCGTAGGAGTCCGGCGTTTCGCGAATGCGGCGCAGATCGAGCGCGAAATCGGTGACGTGGTCGCCCCATTGCCACTGGAATGCGGGCCTGACTTCATCGTCCCGGCTGCTCAGGTCACGAAACCCATCAGCGTGCGAGAACGTGCCATCGATCCGATAGTTGAGGCCGGCCATGCCGGTAGGGCCGGTGACGTAATCGCTATTGCTGATGGTGCCGAACGAGCCGACTTGCAGGCTGCCACCGTAGTGCAGGGACGAAGCGGGCGTGTAGTGGACGATGTTGATGGTGCCGCCAGGCGGTCCGCTGCCGAAGAGGGCCGACCCCGGCCCTTCGAGAATTTCCACTCGTTCGACACCGTTAAGGGAATGCGACAGGCCACTGAGTTCGTCGCCGTCGGAAAATCCATCGCTATAGATTTGCGCGTTGAGACCGCGAATCAGGAAGTGGTCGTAATAGCCTTTGGAGTCCTGGCCACCATAGTTGACGCCGCTGGCGTTGTAGACCGCGTCGCGCAGCATGTTGGCACCCTGCTCGGATAGAAGTGCCCGCGGGATGACCTGGATACTTACGGGAATGTCCTGCAGTTTCGTACCGGTCTTGCTCAACGCGGCATCCTGTTTCGGATGGCTGACACGATCGTCGCTTTGCTCAGCCGTGCCAGTCACTTGGACGGCTGGCAAGGTGGTTGAGCTATGAACATCCTGCGCCTGCGCCATCACACCCTGGCAGACCACGACGAAGCCGAACACCAACAGGGGTATGAGCTGTCTGTTGCGGGCTTTCGATAGATTCAATCGATGGAAGCGACCGCGAGAAATCGCGGAGTTCAGGGCGTTGTCAGATGGCATGGGTTTCCTTCGGCTGACGGTTGCAATCGAAAATACCAATGAGAATGATTAGTATTTATGCATCCGTGTTGAGTGCCGAATTCAGCCCCTTTGGTTTAAACCGGATTGAAAATCTTTTTTGCGCCACCTGGGGCGGCGAAGCTTGGATCGCGACATCCTAAGCATGAGTCGACAGACGGCTATTCGTTTGGGCTCCGGGCCGTGTCCATGAGCTCGTGGTGGTACGCCTCGGTCATCTCATCCATCGGGAACATGCATTCGACGCGGAGCTCCTGTGCAGCGATGGTTTGCGGCGTTCCAACGGTGGAGACCATGGAGAAATAGTTGAGCACTCGGCCATCTTTCTTGAAGCTCAGCGGGATCACCGGCAGTGTCGGCTCTGATTCCATGCGGTCAGCCATCATGACGTCGCTATCGGCGCAAGGATAGGCGAGCAGTGCCGATATCAACTCCCTGGTTTTCTCGTCAGTGAAACTGCCGACCGCTTCACGATGGATGCGTTCGATAAGTCCGCGGGAGGCACTCGGCCAATTCGCGATAAACGGACGCATACCCGCGGGATCAAACATCAAATGCAAAATATTGCGCGGCTTGGGCCTCGTGCCAAAGTCGATGAATGAGCTGAAAAATCGCGGTGCGGATTCGTTCGTCATGAGGACGTTCCAATAACGATCCATCACCACCGCGGGGTAAGGCTCATGATGATGCAGTACCCGCGTAAGTGCCCGGGTGACGCTGTCCATTTCGCGGGCGTTCCAGGCATCATCGGGGTAGATCGGCGCAAACCCCGCTGCAAGCAGGAGCTGGTTTCTGTCCTTCAAGGGAACGTTGAGGACTTGCGCGATATGCACGAGCGTTTGCTTGCCTGGCGCACTCCGCCCGCTTTCAATGAAGCTTAGATGGCGTTGTGACACACCGGTGTCCAACGAAAGCGCGATCTGACTTTTGCCGCGAAGCTTCCGCCAATGCCGAAGCAGGTGGCCAAGCTCACCATCGGAACGATGCGGGTCAATCTTGTTCAAGGTCACTCCTGAATACAGATCGCGCCGTGGTGATGGTGACCCGCGCATGATGAGTGCGAGCTTACTCAGGGTTCCATGCATATTTCTGGAAAGCTGCCTCCAGTGGCGGCATCGTGACATTACCCGTGTAATTCGTGATCGCCGATGCTGCAACGGACGCGATGACCTCAAGCAGATGGTCGCTACCAAACCCAGCCTTGAGGAACTTCGTGACATCCTGCTCGTCAAGGCGCCCGCGCTGCTCGATCAATGTTCTGGCCAAGATCGAAAGAGCGGCGTTCTTGGGGTTCCGCGGGATACGCCGCTCACGAATCGCCTGGACGTCCAAAGGATCCACGCCTTCTTTCAACGACAGGGCTGTATGGAACGCCACCGCCCATGTGCAGGCATTGGTGACGGCATTGGTGAGCAGAAGAATTTGAATCTGCTGCTCGGTAAAGCTGCCGCCGTGGACTTTTGAAAAAAGAGCCACCAGACAGTCGACGAGAACAGGCGATGTCGACATCGTGCCGGCGATATTGGGAATCATCCCGAACGCGCTTTGTAGTGCCTGAAGCGAAGGTCTGGACTGTTCTGGAGCAGAAGCGATGGTGTGGATGGGAAAGCTTTGCATGACGTCGATCTCGCTTGGGTAAGAGGGGGAGGTTGAGCACTTGCTTTGAAGCGTTGTCTCGTGCGCTTGCTCTGAAGCGATGATTGGCCAGCGACCGGATCGACGCAATTACGTCGCAGGTAATAATCGAGCGAACGCTTCTTCTTTCGACAGCGAAGTCGCTGCGTCTTACTCTTGCGTAAGTCGTCGTTCGCTGATCGAACTGGGCCATTTGGTGCTGGCCTTCACACAGCTCGGTGCCTACCTGGCGACTTGCCTTTCGTCGCGATAACCCGCGCAACTTGATCACGCGTGCGCCGTCACCTGGCAACCAGCGTTCTTGAAGCTCCCACTGCCGTACCCGGTCCACATTGGCGTGATTGGAGCATGAGGCCGTGCTGCAACTGCACACGGATAACCCTCGTTCCTTGGTACGAAAATATCATTGACACAATAATGTTAATCAGATAACACTGTGACGGTGGGCTATCCACACGGCTATCTCTGAGGGGAGAACGTCATGAAGTCTCAGCATCTGCGGCATGCTCGTCGGGGGATCTGCATCGCTGTTGCCGTGGGTTTGTTTGGGCCGCTTGCGTTGAGTGCGCAGCCATCGTCCGCAGTGAGTGCGAATGTCGCAGCGGGGTCGGTTGCCGGCGATGGAAATGCAGCAGTCGCCGCCAGCACGGATCAGGGCCCGCAAGCGCCGCCGAAATCCGCCAATACCACGGCGACCAACCTTGGCACGATCGAAGTCACCGCTAACAAACGCAAAGAGCGTTTGCAGGATGTGCCGATGGCGGTGTCAGCGACGTCGGGATATCAGCTTGAACGGCAGAGCGCATTCAGCTTTTCCGATTACGCCACGCAGATACCCGGACTCAATGTCATTTCAACCGGTGCGGGGCAGACCCAGCTGGTGCTGCGCGGCATCACCTCAGGCTCAGGTCAGGCCAATGCGTCGGTAGGCACCTATATCGACGACACGCCGTACGGCTCGAGTACGGTTTATTCGGCGGGTTCCGTGTTGTCTCCGGACATCGACCCTGATGATTTGCAGCGCGTCGAGGTACTGCGCGGACCACAAGGCACGCTGTACGGATCGAACACGCTGGGCGGACTGGTGAAGTTCGTCAGCACCCCGCCGGACAGCACACAGTTTTCCGGCCGCGTCGAGGCGGGTGGCAGCAGCGTTTCCGGTGGCGGCAGTGGTTACGACACGCATGTCACAGTCAATCTTCCGCTCGTACAAGACAAGCTTGCGCTTCGCGTCAATGCCTACGATCGCGATGATCCCGGTTACGTCGACAACGTGTTTACCGGGCAGAAGAATCTCGATGGCGACAAGGTGGGCGGTGGACGCGCGCAGTTGCTGTGGACGCCGACACAGAACTTCTCGCTGAATTTTTCGGCCCTTGCACAGAACCTAACAAGCAGCAGCCTGGCGAACGCGGGCACGGACGTCGATCCGGTAACGTTGAAGCCGATCTATGGCGACCTGCAGCAAAGTCGTGCAGCCAGCACCGGTATGTTCGATGTGCGCTACCGGCTTTACAGCGCCGACATGAATGCCGATTTTGGCTGGGCAAAGCTGGTCTCCACGACGAGCTACAGCACGCTGGCCAAGGATTCCAACACGGATTCCACTGCGGCTTACGCGCCGTTGCTGAATCCCTTGCTCGGCCTGACCGGCGTCGGCTACTCGATACTGAATCCGATTACGCTGGGAAAATTCACTCAGGAACTGCGGCTGCAATCACCACAGGATCAGACGCTGGAATGGCGAGCCGGCGTTTTCTACACACGCGAACATAGTGCCAACGAACAGAATATTTTGAGTTTCGATGCGAGCACTGGCGCACCTGTCGAGTTGCCGACGCTTGGCCAGATTTCGGTGGGCCCAGCGGTCTTCAGAGAGTGGGCCGCTTTTGGCGACGTCACTTGGCACGTCAGCTCGCAATTCAGCATGCTGCTCGGTGCGCGCTACAGCGACGATGAGACGTCCTTTACACAGACCGGCAACGGTCTGCTGGTTGGCTCCAGCGACTTCACCATTCGTCAGTCGGACAGCCCGACGACGTTCCTGTTCAACCCGAGCTACAAATTCACCGATGACCTGATGGGCTACGCGCGTATCGCATCGGGCTTCAGACCCGGTGGTCCGAACGTCGGTGTGCCACCTGGCCTGGGCGCGCCAGTGACGTTCGGTCCGGACAAGCTGGTGAGTTACGAGCTCGGTTTGAAATCGATCATGCTCGATAACCACATGACGGTGGATGTCGATGCGTTTTACATCAACTGGAGTCAGATTCAGCTGACCTCTTTCGCTGGTGGTTTCAGCTTTCTCGGCAATGGCGGCAAGGCCACTAGCCAGGGTCTGGAAGCCAGCTGGCAGTACTCGCCCGTGCATGGCTTGATGCTTTCGGCGAATGCCAGCTGGACCGATGCAGAACTGGCGGCAGATACGCCGCCCGGGTTGTACGGCTACAAGGGCGATGCCTTGCCGTATGTGCCGAAATGGAATGCAAGTGCTGGGGCGGACTATGACTTCCCGTTGGGCAGCGGATGGTCGGGTTTTGTGGGCGGAAGCTATCGCTTCATCGGTGACCGCGCGTCGGATTTCGCGGTCGTTCCCGGGCCGCGCGCCACAGTTCCCAGTTACTACGAATTTGATATACGCGCGGGCGTCAATTACGCCAACTGGAGTTTCAAGGCGTACGTCAAAAACCTCACCAACGAGCGTGGTATCACCGCGATCGGTCCGGAAACCACCGATCCTCTTGGCAGCCCTTTCAGCGCGGAGTACGTGATGCCCCGCACCGTTGGCATATCGGCCACCGTCGACTTCTGACCACGTCTCATTGCCAAACAGCCTTTGGAGTTCATCCATGAACAGCTACGCAAAATGCGGCATGGCATTTGTCTTCACCTGCATCGCGGGTATTGCCATGGCGCAGGTGACGCCGCCATTGCAGACCGAACCGACAGGTCCGGCTGCGCTGCAGCCTGCTTCCACGCCCGCCGCCGTCGCACCGACGAGCAACGCTGCCGAAGCGACTCATGCGTTGACGGCCGAGGACCTCTCGACCTTCTTTGATGGTTTCATGCCTTTCGCACTCGAGCGCGGTGATGTCGCTGGCGGTGTGATCTCGGTGGTCAAGGATGGCAAGCTGCTGTTCGCCCGTGGCTACGGCTTTGCCGACCTCAAGACGCGCACGGCACCGTCGCCCGAGACCACCCTGTTCCGGCCAGGCTCGACATCGAAACTGTTCACCTGGACGGCGGTGATGCAGCTGGTCGAACAGGGCAAGCTGAATCTTGACGCGGATATTAATCAGTACCTCGACTTCAAGATTCCGCCGTATGAAGGTAAACCGATCACGCTGCGCAACGTCATGACGCACACGCCGGGCTTCGAGGAAACGGCGAGCGGATTGTTGCCCGCGTCGACGGATGATGTCGACCTTGGAAACTATCTGAAGTCGCACATTCCAGCGCGCATCTTCGAACCTGGAAAGGTTGTGGCGTATTCCAACTACGGTTGCGGCCTCGCCGGTTACATCGTGCAGCGCGTATCGGGCGAGCGCTTCGAGGATTACATCCAGAAGCACATTTTTGCGCCGCTGGACATGCCCCACTCGAGCTTCTCCCAGCCGTTGCCGCCATCGTTGGCTCCGCTGCTGTCCAGAGGCTACGAAAGCGCTTCGGACGGCAAGCCGCGTGCGTTCGAGCCGGTTGATCCAGCTCCCGCCGGCGCCCTCAGCAGCTCGGCTACGGACATGGCGAATTTCATGATCGCCCAGCTGCAGGGTGGCCGCTTCGGCAACACCCGGATTCTGACGCAGTCCACTGCGGATCAGATGCATAGCCACCAGTACAGCGCAGCACCTGGCTTGAACGGTTTCGATCTCGGTTTCTATCAGGAAGACAGCCACGGCCAGCGCATCATCGGCCATGCAGGCGACACCATCGTCTTCCATAGCGACCTGCATCTCATGCTGGACGCAAACGTCGGCGTTTTCATGTCGTTCAACAGCGCCGGCAACGAAGGTGGCGCACATGTGATTCGCAAAGCGGTGTTTGCCAAGTTCCTCGATCGCTACTTCCCGTACAGCGCGCCAGCGGAGCCCACGGTTGCCACGGCGAAAGCCGATGCTGCGCGAGTGGCTGGCTGGTACGAATCAAGCCGTCGCAACGAAAGCGCCATGCGTGCTTTGTACATGCTCAGCCAGGTCAGCGTCGCCGCGCAGCCGGACGACACCATTGTCGTGTCGGCATGGAACAACTACGCGGGCAAACCATTGCATTGGCGCGAAACCGGGCCGCTCACCTATCGCGAAGTCAACGGTGACGCGCATCTGAAATTCGTCGCCGATGCGCGAGGCAACATCAGCTACTGGGCCACCGATGTGGAAGCGCCGGTGTTCGTATTCCAGCGCGTGTCGGGTGCGCGGGCGATGGGCTCGGTCAGTCTGTGGGCGAGCGTTTCATTCGCTGTCGTCATCGTGGGTCTGCTGACCTGGTTCATCGGTGGCTGGGTACGCCGACACTATCGCCGCCCGCTGATGTTGACCGATGCGCAGCTCCGGTCGCGTCTCTTCTCGCGACTGGGTGCGTTGGCATTGTTCGTGGTCATGGCGGGATGGCTGGGGCTGCTTGCCGCGTTGTCGGTAAGCGAAGACATCGTGCTGCAGGGCAGGGCAACGCCATGGCTTTACCTGCTTTACGTGCTGGGTGTGATCGGTGTGCTGGGAGCCGTCGCGGTGGTGGTCCATGCGGTGCGCAGCTGGTTGGCACCGCGTCGCAGTCGCTGGGTACTTGCGGGCGAAACGGTGCTGGCGCTCGCGGCGATTTACCTGGTGTGGTTCATCTTGGCCTTCGGCCTGATCAGCTTCAGTACGCGTTATTGATGACAGAACGTCACGTGCGCATTTCCGGATCAACAGGAGTTTTCATGAACAGCAACGGACAAGCGCGGCTGCAGATGCAGGCACGTATCGAGCGTCGGCCCACCGTGGCGCCCTTTCGCATCACGGGCTACACCTTCAATGCATTCGAAGCCGTCGTGGTGACTCTGCAGGAGAATGGTCTGGTCGGTCAAGGTGAAGGTCTCGGGGTTTATTACAAAGACGACACGCCGGAAAAGATGCTCGCCCAGATCGAAGCCCTGCGTGGCCAGATCGAGGCCGGCATCACCCGTGAGCAGTTGCAGGATCTTTTGCCCGCCGGGGGCGCGCGCAATGCGCTCGATTGCGCACTATGGGACCTGGAGGCCAAGCGCAGCGGTAAACCGGTCTGGGTACTGGCCGGTCAGGATCAGCCGAAGGCGCTGATGACCACGTTCACGGTCGGCGCCGACGACCCGCAAATCATGGCCGGCCGCGCCCGTGCTTTCGCCAGTGCTCGTGCAATAAAGCTCAAGCTCACCGACGACGATCTGAATGCGCAACGTGTGCTGGCGGTGCGGGCCGCGCGTCCGGACGTCTGGTTGATGGTGGATGCGAATCAGGGTTTTACGCGTGAGACTTTCGCCCGCCTGCTGCCCACCTTGGTGGAGGCGCGCGTGGATGTGGTCGAGCAACCTTTCCCGATTGGCGAAGAGGCCTGGCTGGATGGACTGGATCGCTCGATACGCATTGCCGCGGACGAAAGCGTGCAGGATCGCAGCGACCTGCAGAAATTAGTCGGCCGTGTCGACATCATCAACATCAAGCTGGACAAATGTGGTGGCTTGACCGAGGCGCTGGCGATCGTCACGGACGCACGCAAACTGGGTTTCGATCTGATGGTGGGCAACATGTCCGGCTCTTCCCTGGCCATGGCTCCGGCGTTCGTGGTGGGGCAGTACTGCGACGTGGTGGATCTGGACGGCCCCACGTTCCTGACCAGCGACCGTACGCCGTCGGCGAGCTACGAAGATGGATACATCTGGTGTGCCGACGAGTTGTGGGGTGGACCGACGACAGTTGCGGCATAGTGGCCACCTACGCACCACGCAGGGCAGGGCGAGCAGGCGCATGACCGAGGTCACCAACGCGGCAGACAGCAGGAACTGGTTTGGACATCCGCGCGGATTGAGCGTGCTGTTCTTGACCGAAATGTGGGAGATGTTCTCCTTCTTCGGCATGCGCGCGATCCTGGTCTATTACATGACCAAGCACCTGAACATGGATCAGCAATACGCTTCGCTGGTCTATGGTGGCTACGCGGCCTTTGTCTATTTCACGCCGGTATTCGGCGGCATGGTGGCCGACCGTTGGCTGGGGAAACGCAAGGCCGTGGTGATCGGTGCCGCGGCGATGGCGCTGGGGCATTTCATGATGTCTTCCGAAGCGCTGTTCTACCCGGCACTGGTCATGATTGCGCTGGGCAACGGCTTGTTCCTGCCCAGTCTGGCCAGCCAGATCGAAGGCCTTTATCGCGAGGGCGATGTACGTAGCAAGAGCGCTTACAACATCTACTACGTGGGTATCAATCTGGGCGGATTCCTGGCGCCGCTAGTGTGCGGCACGCTGGGTGAAGCGTATGGCTGGCACTGGGGTTTCGCAGCGGCGGGGTTCGGCATGTTGCTGTCGCTGGTGATTTACTTGGCAGGCACGCGCTACCTTCCGCAGGAGCCCGCGCGGGGAGCCGCCATGCGTGCGGCCAGGCCGCCACTGGACCGCGCGGCACGGGATCGCTTCGCCTTTCTGATCGGCATTGCCGCGATCGTGGTGATCTTTCGTGGCGCCTACGAACAGAACGGAAACACCATCGCGCTGTGGGCAGACACCGGCATCGACCGCCAGCTGGCGTCGGGTTGGGTGATACCGATGACCTGGTTCCAGTCGATCAATTCTCTGGCCGTGTTTGCGTTCACTCCTTTCCTGGTGGCGCGCTGGACGCGTCTGGCCCGACGCGGTGTGGAAACACCGTTGCTGGGCAAGATGGCATTCGGCGCTACCATCGTTGGCGCCTCCTACGTCGCGCTGGGCGTCGTTGCAGCATGGAACGATGCACACGGGACGCGAGCGAGCTGGCTCTGGTTGTTCGGGTGGTTCGTTGTGTTTACGATCGGCGAGCTTTACATCCTGCCGGTGGGGCTGGCGCTGTTTGGGCGACTGGCGCCGGAAGGGTTTCGTGCTACCAGTATCGCTACATGGTTCTTCGCCGGGTTTTTCGGCAACCTGCTTGCGGGTGTGCTGGGTATGCTGTGGAGCGTGCTTGGACACGGCTGGTTCTTTACCTTGATCGGGGCTGTTTCCGGCGTATCGGCGTTGCTGCTATATGCGCTCAGTCTTCGTATGGGTAATGTGGAACACCAGGGTGCCGCGACCGGCGCTGCGCTGCCTGCCCATTGAGTCGACCACGATGACCAAAGACCTGCAGAAGAAATTGAAGAGCCGGTGGGAGACGTTCACGACCTCCGAACAGAAGATTGCCACCCACCTTTTGCAAAACGTCAGTGGCATTCCCTTCGAGACGGCAGCATCGCTGGGCAAGCGCGTCGGCGTTAGCTCGATGACGGTGGGGCGGTTTCTGCGCAACCTCGGCTATGCCGGCCTCAATGAACTGAAAGAGGAGTTGCGTGGTGACGCGCCGTGGCTGCAGTTGTACGCGATCCCTGAGCAGGCTGCCCAGGCTGATGCCGTTTCGGAAACCCTCAAGGCAGAAATACGCGGACTGACCAAGGCGCATGCGCTGACTCGCGGCCCCGAATGGAAGGCCATCGTCAAGCTGCTGGTGGCGGCGGATCGTATTTCTGTCGCCAGTTTTCACCAGGGTCGCTTCCTGGGCATTGGTTTCGCCGGGCTGCTGCAGCATGTCAAACCGCGTACGGTGTTTGTCGAAGGACTCGATGGTGCGTACGCTGACGTGCTGCTCGATTCGACGCAAAAAAGTTGTGTGGTGCTGATCGACTTCCGACGCTACTCGCGGCATTTCCGCATCCTGGCTGAGGAAGCGGCGAGGCGTGGCATTCCCTTGGTCATCATCACCGATAGCCAGTGTTACTGGGCGACTCAGTTCACCGACAACGTACTGATGCTGCCGGTCGATGTCGATCGGCCCTGGTATAACTTCACCTCGGTCACGAGTCTGCTCAGTCTGCTGATTGCAGCGGTGAGTCGTGAGCAGGGCGACATGTTTGAGCGCATTGGCGACATCACGCAGCTACGGCAGAAGCTGGTGGGGTATGTCGAAGCGCCGCCCGATGCGCGACCGCAGCCGAGCGCAAGCATGAAGAACAAGACCCATGGCAAGACCAGCAAGACTCCCGGCAAAGGGAGTGGCGGCGTGGCCACGCGCAAGACGCGCGGCAAGCCCAAGGCTCGATAGGCATCCGCCACGCTGAAGGTGGCGCGATCCGGAACCAGCAACACCATTGAACAAGGGGAGTCATCGATGAACCGCAGAGCTCATGCCAGGGTCCCGCGCGAACGTGCGCCGATTCGTTGGATGGCTAGCGGCATGCTCGCCCTCGCCAGCTTGCTACCGTCGAGTTCGTTTGGCGCGGTAGCGGCCGCGTCTGCTACGTCACAAAATGTCGATGCATTTGCCGACAAGGTGATGCAGACGTTCGATCCCCCGGGCATGTCCATCGTGATCGTTGAAGGCAACCAGATCACTGCGCATACGTACGGTGTTCGCAAGCTAGGCAGCAGCGCGAAGGTGGATGCGCACACGATCTTCCCGATCGGCTCCAACACCAAGGCTTTCACCACGGCCGCACTGGCGATTCTGGTGGACCAGGGCAAGCTGCGCTGGGACGATCGCGTGGTCGACAAACTGCCTGGCTTTCGCATGTACGACGCCTACGCGTCGAATGAAATGACAGTGACCGACTTGCTGGTTCACCGCAGCGGGTTGGGGCTGGGCGAGGGCGATCTGATGATCTTCCCCAGCACCGACCGCACACGCGACGAGCTCGTCCATGACATCCGTTATCTGAAACCGGCGCACTCATTCCGCGCCGATTACGATTACGACAATGTGCTGTACATCGTCGCAGGACAACTCGTCGAAGCGGTGTCCGGTCAGCGCTGGGAAGATTTCGTGCAGCAGCACATCCTCGATCCGCTGGGCATGCACGACACCCAGGTGAGCATCGACACACGTGTTGCCGATCAAGTGTCCTTGCATGCGAGGAATGCCACACCGGTGCGTGGCGTCGGCAGGCAGGCGGTGCTCACCACCATCTTGACCGGTAGCGTGTTCGCACCGGCGGGCGCGCTGCAGGTCAGCGCCGAAGACATGGGTCGCTGGCTGCAACTGCAGTTGCAGCACGGTGCGCTCGATGACGGCAAGCGTGTTTTCAGCGAGGCCGCTGCGCAGGCGTTGTGGACGCCGCAGACGTTGATTCCGATTGATCCTGCGCCGGCGGCGCTCGCCCTGGCGCAGCCGCAGTTCGAGGCTTACGCGCTGGGCCTCGAGGTGCAGGACTATCGTGGGCACAAGATCGTCACCCATTTTGGCGGCGTGCTGGGCGGGATTTCAGCGGTGGTGATTATTCCGGAAAAGCACGCCGCTTTTGCGATCATGCTCAACTCCGAAGACGCCGGTGCACTATTCGCGATGCGCGAGCATCTGCTGGATAGCTTGCTTGGCTTACCCTCTCCGGACTGGATCACCAACTACAAGCAGGTGTTCGATGGGGCCAACGCGAACGCCGTAGCCGCGCTAAAGGCACACAGCACCCGTGCGCATCCCGAACGTGGCCCGTCGCTGTCGCTGTCCGGCTATGCCGGTGTCTATCGCGACCCGTGGTATGGCACGGCCACCATCCGCCAGGGTAAGCGCAGCAAGGGCATTCTTGACATCAGCCTGGACCGCTCGCCCGGCTTGCACGGTACGCTGGAGCACGTGCAGTACGACACATTCCGCACCCATTGGGCGATGCCGGATGTCGAAGATGCCTATGTCACCTTCTCGCTCAAGCCGGATGGCAGCATCGATCAGGTGACGATGAAAGCGGTGTCGCCGAATGCGGATTTCAGCTGGGACTACCAGGATCTGCGATTCACTCCGCAAGCCGCCACCAAGTAAAAATCATCGCTCTCCATGCAGGCACTTCTGGTGGGACTTCGCCGGAAGTGCCGAGGAATTGTTACGCGTGAATATCCATTTTGCATCGACGCAGCTGGTCCAACTGCCGCAGCCGTACCTGCTGTTTCTTGGCGACACCACCGAGCCTGGGTACGCCAAGACGGCATTCGGTCTGCGTGATTGGGCCTCTGATCGCTGCATCGGTGAATGGTCGTGCGGCGCGGCGGTCACCACCGGCCTACCGTGGCTGACGCCACAGGAAGCGTGGTCGCGCGGTGCGCGATGCCTGGTGATCGGGGTTGCCAATGCCGGTGGCGTAATCCATGAAACATGGATTGCAGCGCTCGTCGACGCGCTTGAAGCAGGGCTCGACATTGTCAGTGGCATGCACATGCACCTCGCCGATATCCCGCTGCTTGCCGAAGCAGCGACGCGTTTGGGTCGACGCCTGATCGACATCCGTACGCCACCGCGCAACATTCCCATTGCTTCCGGGCGCAAGCGCTCCGGCATGCGTTTGTTGACGGTGGGTACCGATTGCGCCCTGAGCAAGAAATACACCGCGCTGGCACTGGCTCGCGCATTTGCGGCGCGCGGCATCGAGGTCGACTTTCGTGCGACCGGACAGACCGGGATCCTCATCGCCGGCGGCGGCATACCGATGGATGCGGTGATCGCGGATTTCGAAGCCGGTGCCGCCGAAATGTTGAGTCCCGCGGCCCCGCCGCAACACTGGGATGTGATCGAAGGGCAAGGCTCGTTGTTTCATCCCGCCTACGCCGGCGTGTCGCTCGGGCTGTTGCACGGTAGCCAGCCGGACGTCTTCGTCGTATGCCATGAGCCCGGCCGACAGCATGTGCTGGGCCATGGTACGTTCGCGTTGCCGAGCATCGAAGAAACGATTGATATGACGCTGCGCCTTGGCCGACGTACCAATCCTGCAATCCGCTGCGCGGGTGTCAGCCTGAATACGGAACGCCTCGATGCGTACGCAGCGGAGGAACTGTTTTCGCGCGAGACCCAGCGACTCGGCTTACCCGTCGCCGACCCGATGCGTGGCGGCCCGGAATTCGACCGGTTGGTCGATGCGGCATTGCATGGACGAGACAATTATGAGTAATGAGCACATACGGAAAACCGTTTCTGGCCCGGGTTTGTGCCAAATTCAAGCAAGCTGCCAAGGGAAACCGATATGACCACGATGGGATGTTCAAGCCGCGTCTTCGTTGCGATGGGAACGGTCCTGGCGATGTTGTGTACACCGCTTGCGATAGCCCAGTCCAACGATGCCGCACTTACCGCCCGCGTCGATCATGTGCTGGCCAAGGTGCCGTTGATCGACGGCCATAACGACCTGCCGTGGGAAATCCGCCAGCGCTTCGGCAATGTCGCCAGTGTGGATCTGAGTGCCAGCACCTTGAATCTGCCCCAGAAAGTGCAAGCCGACGAAGCACAAACCGCGCTGATGACCGACATCCCGCGTCTGCATGCCGGCCATGTTGGCGCACAGTTCTGGTCGGTCTGGATCCCGCCTTCGGTGACTGGCCCCGCAGCGGTAAAGATGACCATCGAGCAGATCGATCTTGTGCGCACCATGGTGGCGCGTTATCCGAACGACCTGCAAATGGCCTACTCGGCCGACGACATCGTGCGCGCGCATCAGGCCGGTCGGATTGCTTCGCTGATCGGTATCGAGGGTGGACATCAGATCGACGATTCGTTGCCCACGCTGCGCCAGATGTACGAGCTTGGCGCGCGCTACATGACGTTGACCCACACGTCGGACAACGACTGGGCCGATTCCGCGACGGACGCACCCAGGCACCATGGTCTGACTCCGTTTGGTCGCGCGGTAGTCCATGAAATGAATCGTCTCGGCATGCTGGTCGACCTCAGTCACGTGTCGCCGGATACGATGCGTGCAGCGCTGGCGGTCTCGGCTGCGCCCGTGATTTTTTCGCACTCCGGCGCGCGTGCGCTGAACGATCACCCGCGCGACGTACCGGATGACGTGCTTTCGATGGTTGCGCGTAACCACGGCATCGTCATGGTGACTTTTGCGCCGGCTTACGTGTCGGCAGAGCGCAACCGTTGGGAAGCCGATCGCGCAGCAGAGCAGGCGCGTTTCAGCTCGCCGCCCTACGGGGGTCTATACATCGGTCAACCCGAGCGCGAGAAGGCGGCATTGGCCGAATGGGATGCCCATCATCCGAGACCCGTGGTCACGCTGGCGATGGTCGCTGATCACATTGAGCACATCCGCCATGTTGCAGGAATCGACCATGTCGGCATTGGCTCCGATTTCGACGGTATTCCCAACACGCCGAAGGGCCTGGAAGGCGTCGACAAATTTCCGGATCTGCTGAAAGAACTTGCACGGCGCGGCTGGACCGATGAAGAGCTGGGCAAGGTGGCCGGCGAAAACATGTTGCGGGTCATGCGCGAAGCCGCTGCCGTAGCCAAACGGCTGCAGGCCACGGAAGCGCCGGCGACAACAACAATCGAGCAAGCCGATGCCGATTTGGCGGGAAAGCGGTAAGCGAGAGTGTTATCGCGGCAAATGGACGGAAGTGGATGATCCGTTTTTCAGATCATTCTCATTTTCGAGCCTTTGAGCAAAGTCCAGACTAGTTGCCTGAAGATCAGAGTGATCTGACACAGGAGGTAGCTGCTTGGAGACTTCAGACATCAGTGACAAGAGTGAACGCATGCGCCTTCGCGTCGCATTTCTTAACTGGGCTGCATGCGTTGCGATATTCGTTTTATTGGTAGTCATCGCCTCAAAATTCAGCTCTGGTGTCTTTGGCAACTTGGCATTTCTCTTCTATTTTGCCGCGGGCTTTTATCTGAGTCGTGCAGTTCTTCGGAAGATTGTTGAATGGCATCCGATGTACAACACGCTTTACAACGTAACGTCCACGAAATTGAAGTTCTTCTTTTTGTGGCCGCTGACTTACCTTTTCCTATTCCTGCGTTTAGGTATTAACAAAGTGCTCTAGCAAGCATGTGCCAAGCTGGATCGAGTGGAATGTGAGTCGTTTACGTTTTTCGAACGCATTCGTACAGCTTTGACAAGATAACAAAAAGGCGCCGCTTGGGCGCCTTTTTGCTTGAAACAGGGTCGGGAGATTTAGCCGGAAGTGCTGCCAGACGCGGGCTGGCTCGTCGTGCCGCCGTTGTTGGTGGTGGACGTCTTCTTGTGCTTTTTCTTCTTTGTCGTCTGCGTTTGTGAGCTGTTGTTGGCAGCGTTCTGGGCCTGCATGGTGGACTGGTTGTTCTGCACGCCACTCATGGGCGTGGGGCTTTGTTCCTGGAGTTCGGCGGTAGGCGACAGGCCAGGCGCTCCCGCGGTGTTCTGGGCGTACGCCGCACCTGCAGCCAGGGTGCAACACACGAGCAGGCTGGCGATAGCGAATCGATCATGGCGCATGATGACTTTCCTCTACGGCGCCCCGAGGGGATCACGGAAGACGATGGGGCGTCGTGACGTCGCCAACCGCGGCGGTGCGCATGGTGGTGAGCCCGCTCTCCGGTTATTTAGCGACGCGCTGGATGAACGGATCATGAGATCCGTAAGAGCGTCGTTTCATCGTGAGTGGTTCATCACAGGGCCGCAGCGGCCGATGGTAGGGGTCACCATCGCAAGATTACGCGGATCGGCAAGGCTGCAGCCTGCCACTGATGCAACGGACGCTCTGGTTCGGCAGGCGCGACGCCATGCCGGACCAGAGGCCGCATTCAGCGATTAGAGATCAATACCAAAACCGGCGCCGACGGAGGTCTGCGAACCGCTCGACGAAGCGCCTACGCTCATATGCGCGGTGCTGCCGATGGGGACGGCATAGCCCACGGAAATGGCGTTGCGCGATCCCTGGTAGCCCACGCCAGCGGAGATGCGACCGTTCCCCGTTGCGCCGGCCGCATTGATCGCCATCTGCGTCGATGCTGCGCTCATCGCGCCCGCTTCATCGATGCGCTTGTTCACCGACTGGAACTGGTCACTCACCTGGCTTTCAAAGTTCGCGAGATTGCCATTCGCTCCGTTGGCCGCCGAGATGGCCTGGTTGGTATAGGCATTGGCTGCCGACAGCGTCGACTGCGCGCTTGCATCGGTATACGTCTTGGCCGTGGCCAACGCCGCGTTGACCTGACTGACGTTGGCCGCGTCCGTTGCCTGCACGCCGGCTGCCACGTTGGTGATCTGGCGCTGATTGGTGGCCGAGCCAACCGACACCGTGTTGGCCACGCTGGCCACCGAGCCCTGACCCAGTGCCACCGCATTGGCTGCCGTCACCGAAGCGGCCTGACCTATCGCCGTACCCGAAGCCGTGGTCACCGATGCGCTTTCACCCACTGCGACGGCATTCGTGGCGGCCGTGGCGATCGTGGTGTTGGCACCCACCGCGGTGCTGCCGTCTGCCTTGACCTGGGCGTTGCCGCCCAGCGCCGTGTCGTTGGGACCGGCTGCAAAGCTGTTGCCGCCAACGGCGGTACCGCTGGTGCCGCCGGCCGTGGCGTTGTTGCCCACGGCTACACCGTTCGAGCCGGTGGTTACCGAAGCTTTGCTGCTGCCATCCACTGCGATCGTGCTCGGCATGCCGGCACCGCCCGCAGCCACCTGGCCGTTGAGCACGGCAATCTGCTGGGCGTCCTGATTTTCCAGATGGCTCAGCAGATTGAACTGATTCATGTTCACTGCGTCGGTTCCCGCCACACCAGCGGCGACGCCTTGGATCACCGTGCCATTGGCGCCTTGCAGCGTCAGTGTGCCCTTGTCGGCAGCGTCATAGGTCACGGCCAGCGGGCTGGCCGTTCCACCGCCGGCACCGGCAATGGCGGTTTCGAGCTGGCTATAGTTGACCGCATCGGTAGCTTGCGTACCGGCGGCAACATTGGTGATCTGACGCTCGGCGCCAGCCGAACCTACCGACACGCTGTTGTCGCGGTCGGCAACAGAGTTCGCACCGATGGCGATGGCGTTGTTGCCCGTGGCAGTCGCACCGTATCCCAGTGCCATCGACGCCTGCGAGCCGGTGACGGATGCGTTGGTACCGATCGCAATACCGTTGACGGCAGTAGTGCCTGTGGTGTCCGCTTCGGCCGCGGCATTCAGGACGTTTGCATTGGTGCCGACGGCGATCGAACCGGTGCCGTCTACATAAGCGTTGGCGCCCACGGCGATGGAGTTCGCGTCCGGAGCAGACGCGCCGCCGCCAATGCCGATCGACTGCGTGCCCAGGCCGAGATAGCCCGCGTCATAACCGAGCGAGACCGCGTAGTCGCCATTGGCGTTGGCGCCGAGGCCAACGACCGTATCACCGGTACCGGTGGCGGCCGCCTGATTGCCCACGACCGTGCCGCCATTGCCGCTGGCCGCTGCCTCAAAGCCCACGGCAACCGTCGAATCACCCAGGGCCTGTGCTGCCGTGCCTACAGCAACGGCTGCGCTGGTGCCGGTGGCATTGGCGCTGTTGCCGATGGCGACATTGTCCTCGTTGGACGCATTGGCAGCCACGCCAAGAGCGGTAGCGCCATGAGCTGTAGCCAGCGCACCGGGGCCCACTGCAGTCGCGTAGTCACCCGTCGCCGCAGCCGCTTGCGGGTTGCCCGAGATGTCGAAGTCCTGCGGGGTGCCGTTGGCCGTAACGACGTAACCACCGATCGCCACGCTGCTCAAGCCGGTAGCCTGCGCGTTGGCGCCTACCGCGGTGGTGTTGTAGTTCGCGGCGGTTGTGCCGTAGCCAAGCGCGGTACCGTAAGGCAGGCTCGTGGTGGCACTGTTGCCGAAAACGGATGATCCGATACCGAACGCGGCGGTGTTGCCGCCGACAGCAGTGGTGTAGTCGTCGTTGGCCAGGCTATTGTGGCCCATGGCAATGCTCTCGGTACCCAATGCCGTGCTCATGGCGCCGGCTGCGACGCTATACGTGCCTGCGGACAGCGCGGTATCGCTACCGTCGCCCGCACCGTCAGCCGAAAAATAAGGGTCTGACGGGGAGGATACCTGCGGCGCCAGCTGAGCCAGCGGGGTCTTCACGGCGGGCTTTGCCTGGGTCGTGGTCGTAGGCGAGGTCGTCGTCGTGTTGTCCAATGCAATGGCAGCGTTGGCCCAAAGCATCGTGCCGCTTGCCAGCGACAGTGCGGCAAGACCCGCACGCATGCGCTTGGCGCTACCGCCTTTGCCAGCGGCCTTGGCGAACTCACTGGCGACCACCAGCGTACCGAGCGACTTGTTCCAGATTTTGCTATGAATCTTGTTCATTGATGTTCCCCAAAAAGTTGATCTGCGAGTGGCTTCGATAAAGCACTGACATGCAGAAATCGTGTATTGCGGCTATGGACGTCTGGACGTCCATTGACGGATGCCATCGCTAGCCGAGAAAGTCTGACAAGCGTCCCGATGAATCGCGGAATCCCGGCCATTGCCGGGATTCCGCACAGCGCGGGTGAGCAGCTAGCCTTCAGTACAGGCCTTCGACACTGACGCCGGTAAAGACGCCGGAACTGGTCACCGTCAGGTAGTAGGTGCCGGCCACCGGGCTGCGCATCGTCACTGCCTCGGTGTTCGTGCTGGGATGAGCCGACACGTAGTCATAGGACGATGCGCTGGCGGCGCTGCCACGCTTCACGTAAAGCGTCACATCACCACTACCGCCCGATGTGCGCAGGGTCAGAGAGGCGGCGCCAGCCGGCACCACCAGGGTGAACTGCTGGCTGGAGCCAGCGGGTCCCTGGGTGGAGACGGCGACATCGTTTTTCAGTACGGTGGGTGCTGCCGGCGGTGGTGTGGTGGTTGGCGGTGTACCATCGCCCCAGGTATAAGCCAGTGCGTTGAACTTGCTGATGTCCAACGAGCCAAAGCCAGTGGTGTAGTCCCAACCCGAGGCGGCGTTGTAGCCGTAGGTCGTGCCCTGATAGCTGACACCGTTGTTGCCTGCTGTGACGTCGTGCAGCACCGCCGGGTTGTTCGGGAAATCCTGGTACATGTTGCTGGCCGGGAAACCGATCGAGTTGTTCGCGTAGGTCTGGACGCGGGCAAACACGCCCACGAAGATCGGCGAGGCGAGGCTGGTGCCACCGACGGAGTAACGTTGTCCGCCGATGAAGATCACAGCGCCGGTGGCCGACGATGCGTCGTATGCGATATCCGGCACGCTGCGCGTTGTCGCGTTGAGAACCGTCTGCTGCCAGGTCGGGGCTGGCTCGAACAGACTCTTGCCTCCACCGGTCGCCCAAATGCGGTCGTTGCCATTGCCGGTGTCTACTTCAACGCCATCGTTCCAGACCACTTCACCTGCCCACGCCGTACCGTTGGTGCTTACTTCAGTGCCGCCAACGGAAATGACATTCGGCGATGTCGCCGGTTCACTGACCGAATAGCTGCTGAGGC